>Ga0169931_10005219_pt1 | contig 19854 bp, 11 predicted proteins | sample Kivu_15m_20L_FD_129675 | JGI IMG/M metagenome (GOLD analysis project Ga0169931, IMG submission 129675) | Freshwater microbial communities from Lake Kivu, Western Province, Rwanda to study Microbial Dark Matter (Phase II) - Kivu_15m_20L... | ecosystem: Environmental > Aquatic > Freshwater > Lake... | reverse complement strand
CTTCTGGCGGCCACGGCGGACAATCAGGCCCAGGCGATCCACTCCCGTCCAGGACCGCGCCCTGAGGCGGACAACTTCAAAGGGGACGGATCACAGCCCCGGGGTCGCCCTTGCTGGCGCATCCGCCTGCTTGTCCTCCCGCTGGGCGAAGGAGATTGACGCGCGCGCCGACAGGTTCTTGAGTGCTGGTTTCGGGACAGGACAACATCCATGCAATCTGCCGCAACGCGCGTGATCAGCCGCCGACTTTTCCTGATGGGCAGCGCCGCTGTCAGCGTCCTCGCCGCCTGTAGTCCGCCAGACTTTGCAAAGGCGGTCCCCGTCCCGCCGGTTGCAAAGAAAATACCGAAGACAATCACTCAGCTTGGCCGCACGCGTGAGGACGAATACCAGTGGCTGAAGGACGATCGGTGGCAGGAGGTGCTCAAGGATCCATCAATCCTGAAGACAGATGTGAAGGACTATCTGATAGCGGAGAACGCCTATCACGATGCCATGATGGCCGACGCCGGCCCGCTGCGCGACAGGCTGTTCGAGGAAATGAAAGGCCGCATTAAGCAGGACGATTCCAGCGTCCCGGCGCCAGATGGTCCCTGGGCCTATGTCCGCCGCTTCGTCGCTGGTCAGTCCCATCCGATCTACGCCCGCACGCCGCGTGCAGGCGGGAAGGAAGACATTCTCCTCGACGCCAACCCGCTCGCCGAAGGCAGGGCCTACTTCGATGTCGGCGTTGCAACTCACTCGCCCGACCACACGCTGTTCGCCTACGCCGCTGACGCCCAGGGCTCGGAAGTCTACACCATCTACATCAAGGACATAGCCACTGGCGAAGTGCTGCCAGACCCGATCACGGATGGTCATGGCGGCTTCACGTTCTCGCCCGACAGCGCCTACATCTTCTGGGTCTGGCGCGAACAGAACGGTCGCCCCGCGAAAATTTTCCGCCGCCCTGTGCGCGGCGCTGCGGCTGACGATGTCATGGTCTACGAGGAAAAGGACATCGGCAAGTTCCTGGATGTCAGCGTCAGTGAATCGGGCGCCTACATCATGATTTATGCAGGGGACGGAGAGACCAGCGAGTTCCATACCATCCCGGCAGATATGCCCACATCAGCCCCGAAAGTGTTCGCCGAACGCAGGGTGGGCGAGCTCTATACACCCGTACACTTCGACGGACGCTGGTACATTCTCACCAATGCCGATGGCTCAGTCGACATGAAGATCATGACGGCCTCCCTTACCGACACCGCCCGAAGCGCATGGACAGAGTTCAGCCCGCACCAGCCTGGCCGATACATCGAGGGGCTGCAGGCCTTCGCACATCATCTTGTCCGCTTCGAGCGCGCCAACGCTCTGCCACGCATCGTCATCCGCGATCGCGTCACCGGCGCCGAGACGACGATTGAACAGAGCGAAGCTGCTTTTGCGCTTGGGCCGATCCGCGGCTACGAGTTCGACACGCAGACCCTGCGCTACACCTACCAGTCGCCCACGACGCCGACGCAGACCATTGACTACAACATGAGCACCGGCGCCTCCGTGGTCGTGAAGACCCAGGAAGTCCCCTCCGGGCACGATCCGGCCAGGTACACGGTTGAACGCTTTTCTGCGAAGGCTGCCGACGGCGCTGACATTCCCGTCACTGTACTTCGCCTCGCCAGCACAAAGCGCGATGGCTCTGCGCCTGTTCTGCTCTACGGCTATGGCTCCTACGGGTCGATTGCAGAATCCACCTTCGATATTCGCCAGTTGTCGCTTGTCGACCGCGGGTGGATCTGGGCGACCGCACACGTCCGCGGCGGGGCCGAGCGCGGATGGGACTGGTTCGCGCAGGGCCGGAAGGACCGGAAGAAGAACTCGTTCTCTGATTTCATCACCGTCGCAGAAGACCTCGTCGCAAAGACATACACCTCCAAAGGCAGGCTCGTTGGTCTCGGTCGCTCGGCCGGCGGCCTCCTGATGGGCGGCGTCATCATCACCGCACCCGATGGCCTGTTTGGCGGCTATGTCGCCGGAGTGCCCTTCGTGGACGTGATCAACACGATGAGCGACACCGACCTGCCGCTGACGCCGACCGAATGGCCGGAATGGGGCAATCCGCTCACCGATGTGGCCGCCTACGACTACATGTTGAGTTACAGCCCGTATGACAATCTGGCAGACAGGCCCTATCCTCCGATCCTCTGCACCGCCGGCCTCACGGATCCGCGCGTTACCTATTGGGAACCTGCAAAGTTCGTGGCCAGGATCCGTGATCGCGCGCCCGGCGGGGGGCCCTACCTTCTCAGCACCAACATGACCGCCGGACATTCCGGCGGCGGCGGCCGCTTTGATCGCCTGAAGGACGATGCGCGTGACTTCGCCTTCGCCATGAAGGCGCTCGGCATGAATGAGGCAGGCGGACCGCTCCCCCGGCCCCAGCCGTCATCGCAGGGGCTGTAGCCGCCGGAAGCCATGGCAGCTGCGCAGGCGCACCAGCCGGCGAACCTCACCGCGTCTGCGCCAGCTCCACCCGACGGATACGCACGCAGGCGCGCTCCTAAGGACAGGCCGCTCAGCGCGCAAGCCCGGAAGAGACAGCCGGTGCGACGCCGGAGGATTACAGCAAAGCCGGCCTGAACCTGTCGTCACTTAGGGGTCGGTCGAAACGTGTCTCTCAGCGCCTCCCGGCTGGCCCTTCCTAGCCTTGTCCAATGTACACATGCAGCCGATACTGAGACTGTACACTGGCGTTGGGACACACCCTCAGCCTGAACAGCCTGTCGAGGTAAGTCACGATGAAACCATCACCTTCCCTGCTCTGGCTGATCGGTGTCCTGTGTCTGTCCTCCTGCGCATCCTCGCCCGATCCGGGGCCGATGCGCCTCGAGGCGACCGCCGCGCGGGTTACCATCACCCGCGATGACTGGGGTATTGCGCATGTCCGCGGCAGGTCTGACGCCGACGCTGTCTTTGGCATGATCTACGCGCAGGCCGAGGATGACTTCAACCGGATAGAAACAAACTACCTGACGGCGCTCGGACGTCTGGCGGAAGCGGAAGGCGAGGAGGCTATCTGGAGCGATCTTCGCCAGCGACTGTTCATTGATACCGATGATCTCAAGCGACGATATGCGTCCAGCCCGGCAAGCCTCAGGGCCCTGATGGACGCCTGGGCGGATGGCCTGAACTATTACCTGCTCACCCACCCACAGACACGACCGCGCGTCATCACGCGCTTTGAACCATGGATGACGCTCGGTTTCTCGGAAGGCAGTATTGGCGGAGACATAGCAAAAATCTCTCTGCAGGGACTGAAAAGCTTCTATGGGGCGGCCACAGGCAGGCAGACGGCCGAGGCTGATGACAGGCTGTTCGAGGAACCGAGCGGTTCCAACGGTATTGCCCTTGCGCCACCGGTGACGCGCGATGGACACGCCCTCCTCCTGATCAATCCGCACACGTCTTTCTACTTCCGTTCCGAGCTGCAGATGACAAGCGAGGAGGGATTGAACGCCTATGGAGCCGCTACATGGGGGCAGTTCTTCATCTACCAGGGCTTTAATGAGCGCGCCGGATGGATGCACACGACATCGACGGCTGACTCCGTTGACGAGTTTGCCGAAACCATTCTCGAACGCGATGGCAGGACCTTCTATCGTTACGGCGATGACTTACGCCCGGTCACCACGACGCCCGTCACCCTGAGGTATCGAACAGACGACGGCCGATTGGCAGAACGGACATTTGAGGTTCACCGTACGCATCACGGCCCCATCGTCCGCACAGAAGCAGATAAGTGGATCGCCACATCGCTGATGCACAAGCCCGTCGAAGCGCTGTTGCAGTCCTTCAACCGGACAAAGGCGAGGGACCTGACGGAGTTCCTGTCTGTCTCGTCTCTGGCGGCCAACTCGTCGAACAATACGCTGTTTGCCGACTATAAGGGCAATGTCGCATTGCTTCTGCCGCAGTTTGTACCAAAGCGGAATGATCGCTTCGACTATACCCGACCGGTCGATGGCTCAGATCCGGCTACGGACTGGAGCGGCGAGACACCGCCGGATGCGCTGCCGTCAGTGATCAATCCTTCGAATGGCTGGGTCTATAACAGCAATGACGGACCGTGGTGGGCGGCAGGCGCCAACAGTCCCGCCAGAACCGCTTTTCCCCGCTATGTCGATACAGTTGGGGCAAACGCCCGAACACCTCATGCCCTGCGCGTGCTTGATGGTAAGACTGGCTTTACGCTCCAGGGCCTGATTGATGCGGCATACGACCCTTATCTGCCGACATTCGCCGCCCTGGTTCCCGGTCTCATTGCAGCTTTTGACGCCTTGCCCGCGGATGACGCCAGACGGTCGGGGCTGGCCGGTCCGGTTGCAATGCTGCGCACGTGGGACTTCAAGTGGTCGGCGTCCTCAGCGCCGACCGCCCTTGCCGTGACCTGGGGCGAGATTGCCTGGGCCAAAGGCGCCGCCGATACGCAAGCGCGCCGGACAACAGTGCAGGACGTCATTGCAGGGCTGAGCGCCGAGGAGACGATCTCCGCACTCGAAGCGGCCGTCGGGAGGCTCACGACCGACTTCGGCAGATGGAACGTAGAGTGGGGCGAGATCAACCGTTTCCAGCGCCTGAGCGGGGCGATCAGCGCCTCGTTCGATGACGACAAACCCAGCACACCCGTGCCGTTCACCTCAGCCGAATGGGGCTCTCTCGCCTCCTACGGCGCACAGCGGTATCCTAATACGCGCAAGATGTACGGCACCAACGGAAACAGCTTTGTTGCAGTTGTCGCGTTCGGACCTCGCGTCCGCGCGCGGGCCGTGAGCGCAGGCGGAGAGAGCGGCGATCCCGCATCACCGCACTTCAGCGATCAGATCGAGCGCTATGCCAGAGGCGATCTGCGCAGCGTCTACTTCTACCCCGACGAACTGGCCGGACACACTGAGCGGACATATCATCCGGGAAAATGACGTCGGGCGTGAACCATATCGCCGGGATGAGCAGGACTTCACAGGACAGGGACGCTGGCCGACCGAACATCAGGCGGCGCGCCCGTGATGTCAGCTCTCCGGACGGCCAGCTGGCGCTGCGGGAGAGGACGCAGCTGTTCGGCATGCATCCTTTGATCTACACTGACGTGCTGTCGTTTGTCTGCAGGCAGACGGCATTGGAAGATCCGGTGACCGCTGCGCCCGGTATCGCGTGAGGACAACATGAAACCCAGAGCGCCGTTCGTCTGGTCGCCCGATCAGCCGATTGATCCAATGGGTTTTCGGGCCATGATGGGCGGGGCTCCACAAAGAACGGAGCCGCCGAATCGCTGGATGCTCTTCCGGCGCCTGGTCTGGCTTGAGGCCGCGCCTGCTCAGGCGCTCGTTCGGTGCACGGTGGACGGACGTTACCAGCTGTTCGTCAATGGCGTCAGGGTCGGACGCGGCCCCATGCGCTGCAGTCCATTGTATCAGCGCTATGATACCTATGACCTGGCAAGTCACCTCATTGCAGGCGCCAATGTCATCGCAGCCCTGGTCCATGTCTATGGCGTCGACACCGCCTGGTATGAGACCGTCAAGGGTATGTGGGCGCCAACCTTCGGTGATGGCGCATTCTGGATAGAAGGTGACGCAGGTCCCATCCGTCTGGATTCAGGTCCGGAATGGCGTTGCCTTGAAAGTAACGCCTGGTCGCAGGACACGGCGCGGATGAACAAGGGACTGGGATTCATCGAAGTGCTCGATGCACGCAAGCTGGCGCCGGACTGGCGCCAGCCTGACTTCGATGATTCAGCGTGGAGGCCCGCCCGAATCCTGCATGCCGGCGGCGGAGGACCCGAAGCCTTCTTTGGCGGCATGGAGACACGGCCTTTTCCGACCCTCATCGCGCGCGATATTCCCCATCTCTCCGAGACATTTGCCTCGCCCGTTGGCGTGCGCTGGGTAAGGGGTCTCGCCCCGCAGCCGGAGATGCCGGTTCAGCATCGCTGCTATCGCGAAGCCCTGATCGACGCGCCGTGCGCGGTCGATATCGCCGGATTGCTGGGCGAAGACGGCGCCGACCTCAGGACCGGGCCAGGGCGGGATCTGGCGATCCTGATCGACTTTGGACGGCTGCTCACCGGCTATCCCACGGTCACGCTTGAAGCCAGAGGTGGTGAAATCGTCGAGATCGCCGTCGCCGAGGCTCTGCCGGGAGAATGGGATGACAACGGCCCGGCTGCAGACGCGCGCATCACGCCACGCCCGCTGCTGGGCGCTGACGCACATGTCGCCCGTTATATCGCGCGTCCCGGGCTTCAGACATTCGAACGCTTTGAGTGGTCGGCTGTACGCTGGATGCAGATCACCCTGCGCGAGGCGGACGCCGGAGTACGCCTGTCGCGTCCGGGCGTCACATTCACCCACTATCCCGCTACGCGCCTTGGCGCATTTGACTGCTCTGATCCGTTTCTGTCGCGGCTGTGGAGCACGGGCGCCTATACGCTGCAGCTGTGCATGCATGATGGATGGGAGGACTGCCCCGGCCGGGAACAACGCCAGTGGCTCGGCGACGCCACGGTCGAAAATCTGGTAGGCCATGCAGCTTTCGGTCCTTCGGTTGCGCCTCTGAACGCCGCCTTTTTACGCCAGGCGGCGCAGAGCCAGCGCCCTGACGGGCTGACCCAGATGTTCGCCCCCGGCGATCATGCGCGCGACGGGCTCCTGATCCCGGACTGGACATTGCAGTGGATTCTCAATGCCGGCGATCATCTGTCCTACACCGGCGACACAGGCACGATTGCAGAGATATTTCCTGCGATCGAACGAGCGATCGCCTGGTTCGAACGACATCTGTCTCCCGCGGGCCTGGTCGCCGACCTGCCCTACTGGCACTTCATGGACTGGGCGGCCGTTGGACGAACCGGCGAGGCCTTAACGCTCAACGCACAGTACGCCGGAGCGCTGAGCGTCGCGGCTGGTCTTGCGGAAGCCATCGATTGCGCAGGACCCGCGCGCCGCCTTCGCGCGCGCGCTGATGAGGTATGCCTCGCACTGAATAAGCGCCACTGGGATGATGAGCGTGGCGTTTATGTCGACGGCGTTGACCCCCCCAGCGGCCGACAGGACCGGCGGGTGTCGCAACACGGCAATGCTGCGATGGCGCTGTGGGGCCGGAGCCCTGCGCCGCGACTGACGCGGGCGCTGGCCTATATCAGTGATCCGAAGCGTCTGGTTTTTACCCCAGGACCTCCGATAACCCATCATACAGTCGCCTTCGACGAGGAGCACGATGTGGTCCTCGCCAATACGTTTTATGCTCATTTTGTCTACAGCGCGCTAGCCGGACACGGCCTTTTCGGGCGCGCCCTCGACCTCATGAGAGAGAAGCTCGGGCCCATGATCACGAAAGGTTCCTCGACGCTGTGGGAGAGCCTTGAGCCGACGGCCAGCCTTTGCCACGGCTTTTCGGCGTCCCCGACCTGGCAATTGTCGACGCATATGCTCGGCCTGAAACCGGCCGCTCCAGGCTATGTGCGGGCGCGCTTCTCGCCAGACCTTGCAGGACTGACCTGGGCCCAGGGCGATGTACCCACCCCGCATGGCCCGATACATGTCAGCCTGCAGATGGATGGCGAGCACATGATCGCCAGCGTGCAGGGGCCGCAGGGCGTCCCCATCGACGTCGTTGCGGCTCCTGGCTGGCGCCTGAGCGCCGGACCTGTTTCATTCCAGGGCGCGGCCCAGGTGCGGTTTGTTTCCGGTTAGAGATGGGCGCCGATGGATGACAGGACACCAGGACAAACGGTCTCAGGCTCTCAGCCTCTTTCATCGGGAGACAACAGGGCCTTTATCAGACGGGGTCGGCAGACACTGACAGTCACGGTAGCTTCAGAGCTGGTCAGAGAGCCTTCACCATCCGCTCATCATGGCCGCCGCGGCCGCCGGGGATAAACACGCGCAGGTGGCGACGTAACGAACAGATGCATGAGCCTTGACCGTTTCGGTGCACGTCATGAGACACGACGTGTCTGGATCGCCACGCCATCATCAGCTGGCTCAGAGACATCGGTTCCGGGTGACCTTGCACCCCTCGCTGACTGATGCTTGGGGCGCATCCGCTTCCCGTGTCTGCGCCCGGGCCGTAAGCGCCCGCGGGGCGGGCGCCAAGCCTGCCTCCAGACAGATCAGCGAGCCCGGCGCACACTAAAAAGGGGGTGTGATGTCGCCTCCGGCTGTCTTTAGCCTGATGAATGGGTTAGTCCCAATGGATCTGACATCCGGCATGAGACAATGACGTTGAACGCGAAGGATGTCGTCTGACAGTCGGCTCTCGATCGTCATCGCACCCCTGCGGTGAGAACGGCGGCGTAAGAATGTGTCACAGGCGTCGGGCAAAGAGGTAGAATGAAACACATCCGCACATCTCCCGGGCGTCCGGACGGTCCTGGCCGTCGGGAATTTCTGGGCGCCGCTGCAGCTTTTGCGGGGCTCGCCGGCGGGCTCAGCCCGGCCTTCGCAGCGCCGGGGCCCAGTGACGCTGACAACGAGGACGCCTGGGCGAAGATCGCTGCAGAGTATGATGTTCCCGAGGGCGTGATCCAGCTCGAGAACGGCAATTTCGGGGTGATGGCCCGCTCAGTACGGCAGACGTATGCGGATCATATACATCGTGTGAACCGCGATGGGTCCTATTATTCACGTCGCCTCTATGGGGCTGACTATGCCGCCGTCCGCACACGGGTCGCAGCTGCGCTCGGTGTCCTGCCTGAAGAAATCATCTTCACCCGGGGAGCCACCGAAGCGCTGCAGATTCTGATCGGAAGCTATTCGGGCCTGAAGGCTGGCGACGGTGTGTTGCTGGCGGACCTTGACTATGACGCCATGCAAACGGCGATGCGATGGTTGAAGACACGTCGTGGAGCTGAGGTGTTTGAGATTAACATACCCGAGCCGGCCGATTATCAGGGCCTGATTGATACGTATGTGAGGGCCCTCGAGGCCAACCCCAGGATCAGGCTGATGTTGCTGACACATGTCAGCCACAGGACGGGACTGGTCATGCCCGTTCGCGAGATCACAGCCGAGGCCAGACGGCGCGGCGTTGATGTTATCCTCGATAGCGCGCATGCCTGGGGGCAGCTGGATTTTCGTCTGCCTGAACTTGGGGCCGACTTTGTCGGTCTTAATCTGCACAAATGGATCGGCGCGCCCCTGGGCTTGGGGCTGATGTACGTGCGCCAGACGCGGCTGCCCGCGATTGAACCTTTCATGGGTGAACCAGACCAGGATGAACCCACGATTGAGGCGCGTGTTCACACGGGTACTGTCAATATGGCTGCGATCCTCACAGTCCCTGCGGCGCTTGATGTCCACGAGCGCATAGGCGCCCCGGCCAAGCAGGCGCGTCTGCGCTATCTGCGGTCGCGATGGGCGGAAAATCTGAGGGACTATCCGGGCATTGATATCCTGACCCCGCCGGATATGCGTCTTTATGCCGGCATCACCTCCTTCCGCAGGACCGGCCAGACAAGCCTTGAGGAGAATGCGTACATCGCCGACATGCTTCTCAGTCGGTACGGGATCTTCACTGTCGCGCGCGCGGGCGTCGCTGCGGGCGCCTGCGTGCGGATCACGCCGGCTCTGTTCACGCCGGCAAGTGACATGGACCGTCTGAGAGAGGCGCTGCGCGGTTTGCTTCGCGGCTGATACGACCTGCCCGGACCCGGACGTTTATCCATCACGGTTACCGGCAGTGTCAGGTAAACCCGCTGCCGTTTTTACAGGCAATCGACCGACCTTCTGCGATTAAGAGACTGGCCTCGACCATGCAGATTCTGAGCGCGCGCAGGATGCGCATAGCGCGACGGCTCAGCAGACGCCGCTGGATGTTGAACGTGCTGAAGCCTGCGGCATGGGCCTCAGGAAACCGCTGCGCAGATCTCTGGCTCCTGAAGCAAGGCCAGGACATCGGTCTGCACGGCCTTGTTCTGAGGCTGAGGATCAGGCGGCTCACCCGACAAGTATCGACAGCTGCGCTCCCAGAGGGGGTGTCCTGCCATCGTGCGCGCAGGCGTCAAGTGACGGTTTTCGCCTCTTCACCCTGGACGCCTGCCTGCGCGCGATGGCCGCGCTGAAGGTGTCGGGACGTGGGAGCCACGTCCTGTCTTCATTCAACCTCGCGCCCCGCCCGGGCAGAGGCCGAACATGGGAGCACGGGCAGATCAAAACAGATCGCGCTGGCGTTCGTCGGGACGTCATGATGAGCTGCGAGCCTCCCGGCCTGAGGCGGCCGCAGCCGACGTCTGCATGTCCCGGGGCGTCAAAGCGAACCATCTGAACCAGGGGCTACAGCGCCTGCGAACACGCTTCTGCCCATATCCGGCTGTGATTCGAACGCCACATGGGCCTGTTTCCGCCTTTCGCAGCGGACGGAACAGGTCTAGTCTTGGTTAAGGAAACGTCGGGGAGACACCGCCATGAACGTCCGAGCCGTCCTCGCCACCGCCTGTGCGCTGGCCGCGCTGCAGTCTGCCATGCCCTCCGCGACTGCACAGGAGAAGTCTCTCGCAATCACGATCTACGCCGACGATCTCGCGCTGGTGCAGGACAAACGTCCCGTGGACATCACGGGCGGCCGCCAGCGGATCGAATTCGCCGGCGTGTCGGCCCAGATCCGGCCCGAGACCGTGTCGCTGTCAGCCAATGGCATCAGCATTGTCGAACAGAATTTCGACTTTGACCTGCTCACGCCCGCCAAGCTGATGGAGAAGGCTGTTGGCAGCGTCGTCACCATCGTGCGCGTCAACCCCGCCACGGGCCAGGAAACAACGGAGAAGGCCGAAGTGCTGGCCACGAATAACGGAGTGGTCCTCAAGATTGGCGAGCGCATCGAGGTGCTCCGCGATGACGGACTGCCCGTGCGCGTGATCTTTGACAGGGTGCCGGAGAACCTTCGTTCAAAACCGACGCTCTCCGTCACGGTCGATGGCGACCGCAGGGGCTCGCGCCCTGCGACGCTGAGCTATCTCACATCGGGTCTTGGCTGGCGCGCTGACTATGTCGCCCTCTTTGACGACGCCAGCTCCAAGATCGATGTGCAGGGGTGGGTGACGCTGACCAATTCCAGCGGCACGACCTATGATAATGCTGAGACGACGCTGGTGGCTGGCTCCCCGATGCGAGCGGGCCAGTATGACAGCAGCCCCTATGGCCGCCCGCAGCGGCCGCAGCTCGTGGCTGCAGGGACTGAGACCGGCGATCGCGAACGCCTTGGAGATTTCTATCTCTACCCACTCGCGGAACGCACCACCATCGCCAACATGCAGACCAAGCAGGTCAGCTTCCTCGATGTCCATGGCGTTCCAGCCAGGCACGGCTATGAGTTCCGTAACTACTGGATGGGAACGCAGGAGGAGCCACAGAGCGCCCGCACGGTCTACCGTTTCGCCACCGGCTCGGCTGAAGGCCTTGGCGATCAGCTCCCCGCCGGCGTCCTCCGCTTCTACATGCGCGACAAGCAGGGCGATCCGCAGTTTATCGGTGAAAGCACGATCGACCACACCCCGATGGGCTCGACCCTGTCCGTATCCACAGGCGATGCTTTTGACGTCAAGGTAAAACCCGTCGTCGAGAAGCGCGAGCGGGAGGGACTGCGCCGCTGGCGCACCACCATGAAGTACACGCTGACCAACGCCACCCCCCGCGCCGTGACGGTCACACTGCAGCAGGATGGCCTGTGGGGCGATACGCGCATACAAAGCGAGACCCTGCGCTCGACCCGCCCGAATGCTGACATGGCCGAATGGCAGGTCAGCGTGCCAGCGAATGGCTCAAGCGAGCTGAGCGTCGTTTTTGACTCCAGCTACTGAGGTCGGCCCATGCGCCTCGCGCGCTCCGGACGCTATCTCCTGATGGCCATGGCCGTGCTCGCGGCCCCGGCCGCCGCCCGCGCACAGGACATCACCGCCTCGGCTCCCGTTGATGTGTCGGTCACGGTCTATCGCGACCCCTATCGCAGCGCTGGCGGGTTCGACCTCGATAATCTCAACGGGTTCGCGCTGGTCACGGAAACGCGCCGCGTCGTTCTGACGCCCGGCCAGCATCGCCTGCGCTTCGAAGGCGTCGCTGATGGCATAGAGCCGGCCTCCGCCATCGTCTCAGGGCTGCCGACAGGCGTCATCGAAAAAAACCGCGACGCGGCGCTCCTCAGCCCCGCCGCCCTCATAGAGGCTGCCGAAGCTCAGCAGGGCCGCGTGCGCCTCAGCCGGACAGCGCCCAACGGCGTCACGACACGGCGCGATGGCGTCATCCGTTCCGGGGCAGACGGCGGCGTGGTTGTCGAAACGCCCGATGGCGTTGAAGCGCTGCGCTGCTCGGGCCTGCAGGAGATGTTGAGCTTTGAAGCCAGCCGGACGGGCCTATCTGCAAAGCCGACGCTTTCGGTTTTCACACGTGTCAACCGCCGGATCGAGGCGACAGTGCAGCTGTCCTATCTGGCGCGTGGGTTCGACTGGGCGGCTGATTACGTCGTCAGCCTCGCGCCTGACGGCAGAAGCCTCGATGTTGGCGGCTGGATAACCCTCGCCAACGGCAATGGCGCCGTCTTTCCGGGCGCCAGCGTTCAGATCGTCGCTGGCCGGCTCAATCGCAGCAGCGGGGAGATCGAACCCATTGATTACGGGCGGCCTATCCTTGCGCGCTGCTGGCCGCGCGGCTCCACCAGCGATACGCCCGACCCTGTCTATATCGAACGCGCCTATCCCCTCGGCTTCGAGCCCTGGCGCTACGAAGGCCGGGTCATGGCGATGCCCGCTCCCATGGCGGCCATGGCGCCTGAAGGCGCCATGGATGATCGCCAGCTGATCGTCACCGGCTCGAAGATGGCGCAGCAGGAAGACCTCGGCGATCTCAAGCTCTACCGGGTGCCGGACCGCTCAACCGTCTCAAGCCGCCAGGCCAAGCAGGTGCGCTTCATTGACAGCACCGCCGTTCCCGTAAAGCGTATTTATGCCGTCGACACCTACCCGAACAACACGACCGGCTTTTCGCCCATGGAGGTCATTCTCCGTACGCAGAACGACAAGGCCAGCAATCTGGGCATACCTCTGCCCGCCGGTCGCGTCGCCGTGTTCGAGACGGCCGGCGCCGGCGCCTCGGCGCGCAGGCTCCTGGCGGGTGAAACCAGCCTGCGTGATCTCGCCGTCGATGAAGAAACAGAGTTCAGCCTTCCGGGTGGGCCGGCTGTCCAGTTCCGGCAGGTCACCGAGAGCCGCGAGCTGGCCGGTGCGCCTCCGCCCCTCATCGCAGGACAGACGATCCGTCCCGGCGCGCGCTTCAATCTGGCCGATCGCATTGAACTGACAAACGCGCACCCCTTCCCCGTCGAAGCGGAAGTGAAGGTCTATCTCGGTTATGGTGAGGAGCTGGTGCGCTCAGACCGGGAGCCAGAACAGAAGGATGGCCGCCCCCTCTTCCGCATCACGGTCCCGGCGAATGCAACCGTTGAGTTTCGCTACCAGACGGTTGGCTATGACTAGCCGCAGCGCCCGGCGGGATCAGGCGACTGATCAGGCGCGGCGAGGCTCTGCGAGGGGCCGAATGAGGGTGCGAACACCGTGCGGGCCTGCTAGCATGTAAGCGTCAGTCGCCCGGATGGCCCGCCATCCTGATATGGAGGCCGGATAATGTCTTCAGGCTATGGGTCGTTTGGCTATGGAGATGTCTTCGACGCGGTCGGCGAGGCTGTCGGGCCGGATGATCCGGCCATCTATTGCGACGGGGCGTGTTTTACATGGGGCCAGCTGACCGCAGCCTCGAACGCTCTGGCCCGGGCGTTCATCGCGGCCGGACTTCAGCCCGGCGCCAAGGTCGCGCAGTACATGCGCAACAGCGCAGGCTACCCCCTCGTTTTTATCGCGGCCATGAAGGCGCGCCTTGTCCCAGTCAATGTCAACTATCGCTACGGACCGGACGAACTGGCCTACCTGATCGACAACAGCGATGCCGAAGTCGTTGTGTTTGATGCGGACTATGCGGACAACGCGCGCACTCTGCGTCCACGCATGCAGAAGGTGAAGCTCTGGGTCAGCGCCGGTGAACGGCTTGATGATTTCGCCTCGCTTGATGAACTCGCCTCCGGCGATGGATCCCGGCTCGATATCAGGCGCTCGCCCGAGGATATGTTCCTGCTCTATACGGGCGGCACCACAGGCATGCCCAAGGGCGTGATGTGGCCAGGCCATGTCTGGTGGGAGGTCCTTGGGCCCGGCCGCGCCCCGCAGCTTGGCCTTGAGCCGCCCGCTACGCTTGAAGCGCTGCAGGCCCAGATCCGCCGTAACGAAGGACGCCTGCCCGTCTGCATCGCCCCGCCGCTCATGCACGGAACGGGTATGTTCACGGGGTTTGGCGCCCTGTCGAAAGGCGCACCCGTCATCCTGACACGCGCGCCCGGCTTCAGCGCGCCAGCAACGCTCGACGCTATGACGCGCTATCAGGCGGGCGGCATGGCTATCGTTGGCGATGCCTTTGCAAGGCCCCTGCTCGACGCCCTGCGCACCGAGCCCGACCGCTATAACGTGAGGGGCATGCGCACGATCACCTCCAGCGGCATGATGTGGAGCCCCGAGGTGAAGCGGGGCCTGTTTGATTTTATGCCCGATGTCACTCTGTTTGACAGCTTCGGGGCCTCGGAGGCGACGGGCCTTGGCGCCTCTATCCTGACCCGGGACCTCAATCCTGAGGAGGCCCGCTTTGATGCGCCCAACACGCGTGTGGTGCGGCCTGGCGATTTTAAACCGATCGCGCCTGGATCGGACGAAATCGGGCTGGTCGCCAAATGGGGTAACCTTCCTCTCGGCTACTATAAGGATCCGGAGAAGACTGCGCGTACCTATGTCGAGATAGAGGGTGTCCGGCACCTGATCTCCGGCGACCACGCCATGGTCGAGGCCGACGGGCGTATCCGGCTGCTCGGCCGGGGCAGTCACTGCATCAACTCGGGCGGAGAGAAAATCTATCCCGAGGAGGTAGAGGAAAGCCTCAAATCCCATCCGAGCGTTGTCGATGCGCTTGTATTCGGTCTCCCGGACGAGCGCTTCGGTCAGTCCATCGCCGCCATCGCCTCCCTTGAGCCCGGCGCCGCCACACCCCCGGAGGACCTGATCGCGCATGTCCGCAGCCGACTGAGCAGCTACAAGGCCCCGCGCCGCCTGATCATCGTGACGAACGTGCCCCGTGCGCCAAACGGCAAGCCCGACTACCCATCAGCCAGAGACATGTTCACGGCGGCGTCGGCCTGAGGAGCGCAGGCCGGCGTCGGGCCGGCCGTGGGGCCCAGCATCCGCGTGGCTCGCCCCCCCTTAATTGGGCCTGCTGAGGCCGGGCGCACAGACCGGGCGTCTGTCGCCAGGTTTATGGGGAGGCCTCATGGTCCTGAGATCTCCAGATACGCTCGAAATCCGCCAGGAAGACGCCGCGCCGGGCATGGCGGGCGTGCTGAATGCCAATCACGCTCAGCGCCTGCTCAAGACGGCGTCCGTGGGCGCTGCTGCGATAGAGGCGCATGGCGTCTTCGGCCTCGGCCATACGGTCCATCCGGCAGAACGCCAGCACACGGATATCCTGAGCGGCGGCGTCACCGGGTGACTGCAGCAGAATGCTCTCGGCGATCTGCAGCGCATCGTCGGGACGATCCTGTCCCAGAAAGCTGCGGGCCCGTCCCAGGAGCACCCCAGCGCCGAGCGGCGAGCGCGGAGCAAGGCGGTCGAACGTATCAAAAGCAGCATGCGCTTCTTCGAAACGGGCCAGCTGCATGCAGGTCCAGCCAAAGGTGGCGTGAACCTGCGAGAGCCCAGGCGCGCGCAACCGGGCCTGCTGGCCATAGGCGTGACCGCGTTCGGGATCACCGCTGAGGGCGCATGCGATCCCCACGAGGGACAGTACGGCCGGATCGTCGGCGTCCAGCCGGAGCGCTGCTTCTGTATGTTTGCGAACCCGGTCAACAAGCTGGGGAGCGGCCGATACCATCACCATCATGCCTGTAGCGGCGGCCATAGCTGCCTGCGCCTGAGCATAGTCGGGCGCCATCTCCACGGCCTGCTGAGCCAGGCGGTAGGCCAGCGGATTGTCACGCGTGTTGAGAGCCATGTTGAAACGCAGCAGCGCCTGCCACACATTCAGGTCAGTCGGCTTACGCAGGGCCCGCGCAAGCTCCCTTCGCTCGACCTCGGCGCCCAGATGCGCCGCCACATCCGCCACCAGCTCCTCCTGCAGCATGGCCATCTCGCGAAGAGGTCTGTCGAATTTCTGCGTCCAGAGAATGGCGCCTGTTTCCGCTTCGACCAGCTGCGCGGTGACCCGAAGGGTCTCACCCACCCGCCGCACATTACCTTCAAGCAGATAGCGTACGCCCAGAAGACGGCCGACCTCGGCTATGTCGACAGCGCCCCGGCGATAAAGACTTGTCGATCCGGATGACAGAACGCGCAGTCTGCGACTGGCCGACAGGCCCGCGATAAGGTCCTCCACCATACCATCTGCGAAGATCTCATCCTCGACGATGCCTGAACGGTTGGCGAAGGGCATGACGGCGATCGCGGGCGGTCCGTCAGGATCCCGGGTTGCCGCCGGCCCGAGAGGGGACGGGCTCTCCTGAGCAGCGGGCTGCTCGCGCACGAGGAAGCCGCGGATGTCGTTCAGGAAGCTCACAAAAGCCGGATCGCTGGCCTCGCCACGCCAGTGGGACAGTTCGGCAGACTGGGTCAGCTCGAACATGATCGGCCGCTCACACGGTTCTATCATCGGCGGCGCCAGTGTCCGGTTCCGGTCGGCCAGCGTCGCCTCGGCGCGTACCCAGCGGCTTTCCACCGAGCGCCTGGACCAGAGAACCACCACCGCCTTTGCTGCACGCAGGGCCCTCTCGGTCACGGTGTCATAAGCCTCGCCTGTACGAAGGCCGGCATCCCACCAGACCCTGAACCCCTCGCGCGCAAAGGCGTCAGCAAAGAGCTTGGCCCGCGCCTGATCGTCGCGCGAATAGGACAGGAAGATGTCAGGAGATACCATCATCGGGCGCGGCCGGAGTGCGGAGCTGCAAGGAGCGTCTGCCGATATGCTCCGTCTTGTTGACGCGGTCTCACCTCGCCGGCCTCGCGTCAAGCCCGGCGGCAAGGCGCTGTCCTTCAGCAATCTCACCATGCGTCATTCCCACACGCAGACGTTTAAGATCATCAGACGCCTGTGTATCGCCCTGCCTGGCCGCCAGCCGAAACCATTCTAACGCCTCCGCATCATCGCCCGCTGAAAAGGCCGCAAGGCCGCGCGCGTGTGCGCCCGCCGCATCGGCCGGTTCCTGGGCCGCTGCAGCCGCAGACAGGATGGCGGCGACTGCAGCCAGGAGCAGAGCCCGAGGCGTTTTTTTCATCGACGACCCCCGTTCGATTACGTGCGCGGATAGTCAGCCGCCGGGATGCAAAGCGTCGAGACAGCCTGACGCTGCAGCGACGACATGAGACTTTCAAGCTGGGTTTTCTGAAAAGCCGGGGAGCGATGGCGGGTGATGCAACAGACCTCGCCTGCTTTTTGAAGCAAGCGGGCGCACCCGGGACCGGCCCCGTGGACGCCAGCGCCGATCGGTCCTAAAACGTCCCCTCCTGTCGGAGCCTGACCGTTTGGAGATGTCGTGCTGCAGACTGTCGCTGGCCTTCGTACACAGCTAAGCCCTGCTGCAGGCGCCGGCCGGGTCCGCCTGCACATCCGTCGGGGGCGCCGGACAGGGCCTGAGGTCAGATGGCGGAAGGGTGTCTCGGCATGATCAGGACCATCTGCCAGAGCCCTCTGGGGCCGCTGACCCTTCTCTCCGATGGTGTGGGACTGAGCGGGATTTATTTCCAGAACCACCGCTACCCGGCGCCCGAGGCGGCGGCGGGCGAGGATGCAGCCACCCGCGCAGCGCAGGCCGCGCTGAGGGACTATTTTTCTGGCAGGCGCGCTACATCCGCGGTCATATTCAGTCTGCACGGAACACACTTCCAGAAGGCGGTATGGCAGGCGCTGCAGGCGATCCCTTACGGGGCCACGACCACCTACGCCGCCCTGGCCCGCGACCTCGGCGCGCCCAGAGCCGTGCGCGCCGTAGGCGCGGCTGTCGGACGCAATCCGGTATCCATCCTCATCCCCTGCCATCGGGTGATCGGGGCCAATGGCGCACTGACCGGCTTCGCTGGCGGCCTTGAACGCAAACGGGCGCTTCTTGCCTCCGAAGGCCTGCAGCTGACCGCTTAGACGCCAGGCGCCGCCACTGCTCAGACAGCCTGCTCGCCGCGGGATACACAACCCGCTGGCGCGCATGCTTTTCCGCCGGTGGTTGTTCACCCGTCCGACCGGCGCGGCGTTGTCATGACCATCAAAAGGCGCATAGAAGTGGATTTTCAGGGAACAGCCGACAATGAGATCAGTCCTGCTTGCCGCTCTGCTGGTGACTGGCGCATGCGCGCTGGAACCGGCGCCTGCTGCTGGCCAGGCTGGCTGCAGCGGCCCTATTGATCAGGCCTATGTCAATGGTCGTATCTGGACCGGTGATACGCGCCAGCCCCTGGCGGAGGCGATGGCGATCTCTGGCGACAGGCTCGTCTGCGTTGGAAAGAGCAGCGACATCCTCGCTGCTGCGCGTGCGTCAACGACACGTGTCGACCTTAAGGGCCGGTTTGTGACACCCGGTTTTCAGGATTCTCACCTGCATCTGCCCGGACCTTCGCTGAACTCTGTGGCGCTGGATTCTGTAAGCAGCATCGAGGAGCTGCAGGAGACGCTCAGGCGTTTTGCAGCCGCTCACCCTGACCTGCCCTGGATTACCGGTCATGGATGGGGCTATGGGATTTTTCCCGAGGCGAAGGCTGACCGCAGTTTTATCGATGCTGTTATTGCTGACCGGCCTGTTTACCTGACCATGCGGGACGGGCATGCAGGCCTTGCCAATACCGCAGGCCTGAACGCGCTGGGCATCACGCCCGCAACGCCTGATCCGCCCAACGGCCAGATCGCCCGGGACGCAGACGGGAGGCTGACCGGTGAATTCCGCGAGGCCGCACAGGACCTGGTCAGCGCCCGGCTGCCGCCTGAAACCGCTGAGGAGCGTTACAGGACGCTGCTTGCAAACATGGAGGAGGCCGCCTCCCAGGGCCTTACGGCGGTCCACGTTGCAGGCGTTGGAGCGGATACGCTGGCTGTGTTCGAACGCGCGCTGAAGGCGGACGAACTGAAGCTGCGTCTGAATGTGGCGCTCGAGATGATACCCGGCGTTGGCCCTTATTCGCCAACGCATCACCTTGAGCGTCCGGTCGCCGAGGCCGATCTTGGGCCCTATCTGGCCGCACGACAGACGTTCAGCGGACCGCTGCTCAAGGTCGCCTCCATCAAGGGGATGCTGGATGGCGCCATTGATGCGCAGACGGCTGCGATGGTCGAGCCTTACTCCGGATCGGACAGCCGGGGGCTGTCATTCTGGGATCCACGCGAACTCAACGAAACCGTGGCCCTCTATGACCGTCTGGGCTTTCAGGTCCTGCTCCACGCGATTGGCGATAAGGCCATAGCCGAGGCTCTGGATGCATTTGAATTTGCAGCCCGTCTCAACGGGCCAAAGGCGCGCCGCCATCGCATTGAACATGCTGAGATCCCGCGGCTTGCCGATCTTAACCGGTTTCGTGAACTCGGTGTCATCGCCTCGACCCAGGCTATTTTCGCCAACCCCGACGATACGGTGCTGACAAATTTTGAACCGCTTCTGGGGCCTGAGCGGGCGCCCTATGCTGATTCCTTCAGCCTGTTTGATAACGCCGGCGTCGTACAGGCCTTTGGCAGCGACTATCCGGTGTTCTACTTCTCGCCAGTTGAG
>Ga0169931_10005218_pt1 | contig 19855 bp, 11 predicted proteins | sample Kivu_15m_20L_FD_129675 | JGI IMG/M metagenome (GOLD analysis project Ga0169931, IMG submission 129675) | Freshwater microbial communities from Lake Kivu, Western Province, Rwanda to study Microbial Dark Matter (Phase II) - Kivu_15m_20L... | ecosystem: Environmental > Aquatic > Freshwater > Lake... | reverse complement strand
TGGCGGCGGGCGTCGGATCCATCGACGGCGAGATACGCCGGAACGAGTGAAAAACCAAGTGTTTTCAGCGGAATCGGCACGGATCCGAAGTCCGGATTTCCTTGCGGTCGGCGCGTTTCACGGGCATCATTGGATTGGAAATTCGACCGAACGCAACTTCGTCATCCGCATTCCCGATGAAACCCATGCTTCCGCGACTGTTGACGGGCCTTTTGCTGCTGATGCCTCTGGCCCGGGGCGAGGCCTTGCTCCAGTATTTCAACGTCGGCTGGGCCGAGGTTGCGCGCAAGATGCCCGAGCTGGCCGAGGCCGGGTATGATTCGCTGTGGTTGCCGCCGCCGACCAAGGCAAGTGGCGGGTTGTCCGTTGGTTATGATTTGTGGGATCCGTTTGATCTGGGATCGAAGGACCAGCGTGGATCGTTGCGCACGCGCTACGGCACCGAGGCCGAGCTGTTGCACATGGTCGAGACTGCACATCGATTCGGCATCCGCGTCTACTTCGACAACATCATGAACCACCGGGCCTTCGACGTGCCCGGCTACAACGAGAACACGCCGATTGATTTGTATCCGGGGATGGTGCCTGAGGATTTTCATTTGCGCAAAACCGAGGATGGATTTTACCGCAAGTGGGACAACACGCGCGACTGGGGGAGTACTTGGCAGGTGCAGCATCTCGGGCTGGCCGACCTCATCGACATCGCCCACGAGACGCCGAACGGGAATTTCGGCACGTCCGAAGGTTCGGTGCATCCGAAGTACTCGTTTGTCCGCGACCTCGAGCGGCCCGAGCAGTACGACCGCGACAAGGACGGCGGCACGAAGTACTTCGGTTGGCTGCTCGACCGCGCACGCGCGGAGCTTGGTCCTTCGGCGGACGCCGAGCAGTTGCGCCAGCACGCACGGGCCTATCTGCTCGAGCACAAATCGGCCTACACTGAGGATGTTGGGGCGTACCTGATCCGCGCGGTGCGCTGGAAGATGAACCGCACCCGCGCCGACGGCCTGCGCCTCGATGCCGTCAAGCACGTGCCGGATTATTTTTTCGGCCAGCAATCGGGCGCGAACAAGGACGCGAGCGACGCCGGTTATCTTGGCGGAGTGCAGCGCCAGTTCAACCTCACGCGCGGATTCAGCGACGCGAACCACCGCGATTCGGTGTTCGAGGAAAAGCGTCCGCGCGACGACGCGATGGTTTTCGGCGAGCATCTTGGTCAGCCGCCCGGCTACGGCGGGTATTTCGACGCGGGGATGCGGCTGGTCGACAACGACCTGCGAGGCAAGCTCAACGGCACGCTCGGCAATCCCGGTGCCAGTCTCTACGGACTCGACTCGTCCGGAGCCGGCGGATTTCCCGCGGCGCTCGGCGTCACCCACGCCAACAGCCACGATAGCGATTTCGCCGCGCAGAAGGAGTGGCAGCATGCGTTCTACATGACTCGTGAGGGCATGGGGCTGATCTACTCCGACGGCTACAACAAGGCCGAGACGCTGGGTGAATCCGGCGGCGCGTTCCCGCGTCACGCCAACACGAACTACCTTGGCCAGTTCGGCGATCCACGCATTCCCAACATCCTGCGCATCCATCAGGACTTCGCCCGCGGGTTGCAGGAGGGCCGCTGGGCCGACGGCGATTTTCTCGCGTTCGAGCGGCGCGACAACCGCAATCCCGACGGCTCGACCCGCAGCGGCACCGCCGCGGGCGAGATCACGATGGTGATGATGATGAACGACAACACGGCGCAAGGTCAGGCCCGCGCGTTTTCAAGCAGCTTTCCTTCCGGCGCGTACCTGCATCAATACGCCCGCGGGCCGAACGGCTCGGGCATGACCGGCTTCTACAAGTACGCCAACGAGTTGTCCTCGGTGATCGTTCCTCCCGGGGGATACTTCGTGTTTTCCTACCGCACGCCCGAGCCCTCGGTGCTATGGACCGACGACGTGATCACATTCCATCAGAACGGGGTGGAGGTGCCGCGCATCACGGTGACCCGCAGCGACGGACGCGACGGAGATCCGGTGTTCAATCCGCTCGGGTTGTCGAACCGTGGCTATCCCGCGGGGGTGACTCCCGTCGCACGCAGCTACCGTACGACCGTGCCGATCGTCAAAGGCGGCGCGCCGATGACGATTCTTGCACGCGCTGATGGATCGGCGGAAAACATCCTGCTCAAGCTCGACGGCGGGGTGGATCTCAACGGTACGCGTCCTTCGGGCGTCACCGATCCGGCGTTCCGCGATCATCCGCCCGGGCTGCGCACCGACACCTGGCTCGGCTACGAACAGCCGGCGTTTCTCGATCGTCAGCACGCGGAGAAGTTCGCGGCGAAGGACACGACGCGCTGTCGCATCGGCTCGGCGGGTGCGGAAACCTACATCAAGACGATCGGCGGAGCGGTGCAAATCAACCCTGGCCCCGCGGGCGAGAACAACTATCAGACCGGGCCGACCAACGCCGCCGGGCAGGTCTTTGTCAGCGGCGTGTTCGCGTCATGGATTTATCACGATCCGCAGGACAGCGTCGGCGGCATCACCAATCCGCCGAAACAGCTCGACGAGTCCGGAAGCAACCTCGTCCTCTGGGCCAAGAGCAATGCGGTGGGGCTGGGGTTCAAAAAATTCGTTTACTACACGCTCGATGGTTCCTTTCCCGAGGGGGCCGGTGGCATCGGCCGCGGCACGACGCGCGTGGCGGAGCTGAACTACAAGCACAAGCAGGGCAGCGACGATTGGTGGGGATCGGCGAACATCCCGAAGCCCGCCGCAGGCACCGTCTTCACTTACAAGATCGGTTCGTTCAAGAACGAGGGAAGTGGCGCGCCTTCGTGGTGGCCGGGCAGCCCGGAAGCGGTCGATTACAAGCGCAGGATGCTCAGCACCTATCGTGTGGCGGATTTCGATCCATCCGCCGTTGTTCATTTTCCCCACAACGACTACGCGCGCGTGCCCACGCCCGGCCTGCCTTATGCCGAGTGGCCGTTCGCAACACGTAGCGGGCTGGCCGAGGGGTTTCACGTCCTTCGTGCCCGCGCGTTTCTGTCGCGCGGTGCCGGCGAGGCGCCTCTTTACCAAACCTTCACGCGGACCTTTTACTACGACGCCTCCACTCCTGAAGGATCGATCGCTTTTCCGCAGACGGATCAGCAGACGATCGGAGGCTCGAGCTACGAGTTCGTCGTGCGCACCGACATGACCGTCGACGAAGTCTGGTACCGCATCGCGGACACCGATGCCGGCAACGACGACGGCCAGACGGGGCAGGCCAACGGCAATGGTGCCGGTTTCGAGCCGTTCACCGACAGCAACCGCAACGGCGTGCGCGACGATGGCGAGGAATTCACCGACATCAATGGCAACGGCGTGCACGACGCGGCCCTCGCCGTGACGTGGGCGCGCGCGACCGAGGTGACACCGAGTCCGTCGATCACCTCGCCTTACCCGCGCGAGTGGCGCTTCCGCTACAACAACATCCCGTCGTCGGGCGCGGGCACGGTCACGGTGCGCTTGCTCGAGCCGTCGTCGTCGCGCGATCTCACGCAGTCCGCCGCTGCCGCGCATGCGCGCGAGCTGGTGCGCCAGGTGCAGACGCGCGGGCCCGACGAGCGAGTCAACATCGCCTGGCCGCAGCGCGATGGAGATCGCGTGGGCGACGATTATGTGATGAAGGTGTACTTCAGCAAGGCGCTGGCCGACGGCACGACCACCGAGAGCCTCAAGCAGCGCTTCACCTTCAGCATCGCCAGCCAGACGTCGGCCAGCCCGGACGGCGCGGTGGTGCAGGACCGCGCCAATTTCACCATCAACTACAACGTCAGCGACTCGTTCCACGAACTCGCGATCCCGCTGCCCAACCTCTACAACGACGTTGCCGATTTCCTCCACACGCTCCGGGTCGTCTACCGCTTCCCAGACGGCCGCGAGCGCGATGCCGTGCGGCTTGTCACGTCGAACCCCAGCTCACGGCCATTCGTGCGCATCATTCGTCCCACCGAGGTCGGTTCGGACGGAAAACCGACCGAGATCATCCTGCCCGACGGGCCCGGCCCCGACACGCTGCCGTTCGTGGTGCAGGTCGAGACCAGCACCAGCGTCACCACAGCACCAGTGCTCACCGGCATCACGACCACCGGCACGCCGACGTTGACCACCAGCACCACCGGCAAGACCTGGGATTACCTCTGGAACATCACCGCACCCGGAGCGTATCCGATTCAGGCGACGGTTTCAGTCAACGGTCAGTCGACCACCGCGCTGCGCACGGCGCGGGTGATCTTGCGGCAGATCGTTGACAGTGATCTCACCCAAGACAACGACGACGACCACGACGGACTGGTCGACATCGACGAGACCAACCGCAAGCCGTTGCCGGTGACCAATGCCGAGACATGGACGAATGGCGACGTCCACATTCATCGTGCCAGCGGACGGTCATTGCCCACCAGCCCGGACAGTGATGGCGACGGGCTGCCGGACGGCCTTGAGGTCGGCTGGCGTGTGGCGTTGAGTCCGCCCACGGACACGAGCGTTGATACGAATGCCGACGGCATTCCGAACTTCATCGGTGATCTCGATCCGCCGCTCTACGCGGTGGTGGAAAACCATTCGTTCGTTCCGGGTGTGGGCTCGCAGAGTGCAGGCGACGACCGTGCGCGTCAGGCCGCGGGATCGGTCAGCGACCCGATGAACCCCGACAGCGATGGCGACGGTATTCCCGATGGCGTCGAAGATGCGAACCGCAATGGTTGGACCGAAGGCGATGGCAAGGCGCTTCCTGTCGGTGCCACGCGGCAACAGTATGTGACGCACCGCCCGAATCCCTCCGACTGGCCGGATGCGGTGATGCAGGGATCCGAGACCTGGCTGGAGACCAGTCCGGTGAATCCCGACAGCGATGGCGACGGCCTCAGCGACGGCTATGGCGAGGATAAGGATTTTGACGGACGCATCACCGGTGATACCAACGGCGACCGCGTGTGGCAGTCCGGCGAGTTCTGGTCCGAGACCGATCCGCTGAAAGCCGACACCGACGGCGACGGCTTGCCGGACGGGTGGGAATCCTTCTTCGGGCTTAATCCGTTGGACAACGGAACGGTCGCGTTTGACGGCGGATTGGCCGATGTGGCCAACGGCGCGTCCGGTGATCCCGACGGCGACGGCCTGACCAACTTGCAGGAACTCACCGCCGGCACTGATCCACGCCGCGACAACTCGATTGTCCAGACGGCCGGTGAGGCGATCCTCATTGGTCCGGTGGGCGACGACGATCGCGTCGTGCGCGGTGCCGTCGTCAACCGCAGGGAGTTCACCGACTGGACCATCGACGACCTCGTGGTGCTCGATGAATTCCAGGGCGACGGGACCAATCATGCCGGTGGCGACACGTATCCCGCGAATGATGGTCACGACACGTCGCGAGACATCGTCGCGTTCTACGCCCGCGACGGCGGCGACGTCTCGGTGGGCGGGACCGGTGAATTCTATTTCCGCGTCGATTTCCACGACCTCAAACCGTTCGCGGAGGAGGGGAATCTCGACGTCTATGTGGTCGTCGATACCGGCAACCCCAATGTCGGCGAGTACGCGTTGCCCGACGATGTCGATACGGGCACGCGGATGCGCTGGGAAGCCGTGGTCTGCGCGCAGCAATCGAACCGCGGTGCCGTTTACGTCGACACCAACCGCACGTCGAACAGCGGCACGATCGGCGAGAACCTGTCGACACGCGGTGTGGTCCGGCGCAGCCAGAACGCGCCCGACGGGTTCCGCAAGGCGTACTTCGACAGCCGGCTCGATGCGGTGGAGTTCTCGATCGCGCGCAAGGCGCTCACCGACGCCGGTTGGCTCGGTGATCCCGCGACACTCAACTTCCAGGTGTTCACGACCCGCGACGGAACGGCCAACAGCCCGGTGGGTGCCGGCGACATCGGCGGCCGCAGCGACATCCGCGATTCGATCTATGACGACTGGATCGCCTCGGACTACTGGCGGGACCAGCCGTTCATCAGCCTCAACAGCGAGCTGCGCTCGTGGTTCGGCTACAACGGGCCGGACCGTGGCAAGCGCGCGAAGCTGATGATGCTCGCGCACGGCAACGAGCCGATGCTTGCCGCATCGGAAATCCAGCAACGGCTGTGCGATGCCGCTTCGGCCCAGGCGCTCGCGGCGGGTGACAGCACCGGCTATCACCGTCCGATCGATGCGCACGACGCGTTCGATGCAAAGCTCGGTCTGCACATCACGCCTGCGCTCGCCGCGTCGATCCAGTGGGCGGCGGCCGATCCATCGTCCGGCAAGCCGTGGCGCGACGGACCGATGTTCAACCAGCGCGTTTCCTCGCTGGCGGAGCGGTCTGTCGTCGAGTTGATCGCCTCCACTTTCGCCGACTCACCGTTGCCTTACTTCGACAGCGCGTGGCTGCAGGACAACGTCGCGCTCTCGAACCGCACGCTCGCCGGGATCTACGGCATCCAGCCGTCGCCGCGCGTGTTCTGGATTCCCGAGCGCATCATCGACGAGGGGGTGCTGTCGAAAGTGTCCGCCCTGGGCTACACACACGTGTTCGCCGACCAGTTCCGCCACATCCTCGATCGCTATGGCCGGGGCAGCGCACTCACCGAGGACGGCTACCGCGTCAACCGCATCAACAACCTGCGCACCATCGTCATCAACGACCAAGCGTCGGCCTTCCGCTTCCGCAACACCGACGGCGGACTCGACATCAGTCTGCGCCAGCTCGCGTCGCGCCGCGCGCGCAGTGGCCAGCAGCATCAGCTCCTCGTCTTCTACAGCGATCTCGCCGATTTCCGCAGCAAGGCGAATGCCGATGCCTACGACCGCAATCTCGCATGGCTGGCCAGCCGTCCATGGATCGACTTGGTCGGGCCTGACCAAGTCGCCGCGGGCCAAGTCGATCTCTCGGTGCCGCCCGACGGGGTTGGCGATGTATTTTCCGCGGTCGAACGCGGGACGACTTCCTTCGGGCGCAAGCTCGGTCCGCTCTGGCTCGATCACGCCACGCAGGGGAATTACGACCACTGGTGGTTTGGCTCCGCGACCGAGGAAAGCCTGCGCGACAAAGTGTTCGAGATCCGCCCGGGCGTGCCGATCGCGCGCGCATCCGGTGATTCGTTCTTCGGTGTGCAGTCGTTCAACGGCAGTGGTGCGGGCATTGCCCGTGACGCGTGGAACACGCTGTCACTGCTGCCGGACAGCCCGCTCGGGCGCACCGGCCGCGCGGCCTACCACGCGTCGATGCATCTCGCCGCGTGGCATGATGAGGACAACAACGACCTCAGCACCTTCTCGACGGGTGATTTCATCAATGCCGACTCAACCTACGACCGGCTCGCCGGGTTTGCCCGCAAGGCGCAGTCGCAGACGCGCATCGCCGCGGTGCATGCTGCGGTCGCCGCGTGGGCCGCTTCACCGCCATCGGCCACTGAAGCGGTTTCCGCCGACGTCGATCTCGACGGCGAGCCGGAATTCCTATTGCGGCACGCCCGTGTCTTTGCGGTCTTCGAGGCGGCGGGCGGTCGCTGCACCGGTGCCTGGCGGCGCGATCCCGTCAGCGGCCGCGTGACTGGAGTGATCGGCAACCCGCTGGCGCATCCCTGCACCGAGACCGAAGAAGAGGGAACGGCCAACCGCAATGCCGACGGCTCCATTCTGGCGAGAAAAACCTCCGGATTCAAGGATCTTTGGGCGGTTTCCAATGGCACGGGCAGCAGTCGCTTCGTCAATCCCATCCACACCGTCACTTCCGCGGCATCGGGTGACGGGTGGACATTCACTTCCTCGGATGGCGCGCTGATCAAAACCATCACGCTGCCGAGCGGTCGGGACGAACTCGTGGCGGATTACTCGCTCTCCGGCGGCATCTCGAAACTCTACCTGCGCTTCGGGTTATCGCCGGATCCGGAAGATCTGTTGCTGCGCGGGCAGCAAGGGCTGTCGCTGATCATGGATGCGGCGTCGGCCCGCTTGGTCAATACCACCGCCGATGGCGATGTTCCGGTCGTTGTCAGCGCCGGCACTGGCGCGCTGATCCAGACCGCAGCCACCGACGATGATCTCGGCGAATACGACTCGGTGAACATGCGCAACCAGTCGCTGGTCCAGCAGGTCGAGGTCGAGGGCGCGGCACCGCAATTCCGCGTGACGCTCTCGCTCGCCGAGGATGGCGCGGAGCCGCCGCCGATCGATGCCGATGGTGACGGGCTTCCCGATACATGGGAGCTGGCCAACGGACTCGATCCCGGCAACGCCTCGGGTGCGAACGGCGCGGATGGCGATCCCGACAGCGACGGGTTGGTGAATCTCGCGGAGTGGCTGATGGGTCTCCAGCCGTTGGTTGCTGATGCCTCGCTCCAGCCGCGGATCTTGATCACGCGCATCGCCAGCGGATTCCGCCTCGAGTTTCCAACCCTGCCCGGCCGTTCCTATCAGCTCCAGGTTTCGGATTCGCTTGCGACGTGGGTTGACCAAGGGAACCCACATGTCAGCCCGCCCGCGGCCGACGCCGGTCCGCATGTGATCGAGGTTCCTGCGGCGGATGACGCCCGGTTCTTCCGCGTGCGGATCCGTGCCGCGGAGTGAGGCTGCGGTGATGTCCGGACTGCCGATGATCCGGCATCGTTGATCACCGCGGTGCCCGTTGCCCGATCACGAATCGGCTTGCCTCGCGGCGGATCGCCTGCGAAGGTTGGTCGCCGAGGCGGCTTGGCGGAATTGGTAGACGCGCTCGACTCAAAATCGAGTTCTCACGAGTGTGGGTTCGAGTCCCACAGCCGCTACTTTCCGGCCGACGTGCCGTCGTGATCCTGGATTCCCCGCATGTCTTCGCCGCGCACCATCGGAATCATCGCCGGAAGCGGGGTCTATCCCGAAACCTTCGTTGCCGCCGCGCGGCGCGAGTGTCCGGGCGTGAAGCTGGTGCTCGCGGCATTCGACGGGGAAACCAAACCCGGACTCGCCGACGTGACCGATGCCGCCGCGTGGTTCCGCGTCGGACAACTCGCCAAGCTGATCCGCTTCCTCAAGTCCGAAGGAGCGACCGAAGCGGTGATGATCGGGCAGATTTCGCCCCGCAATTTGTTCGAGCTACGGCCCGACCTGCGCGTGCTTTTGATGCTTGCCCGGGTGAGGGAGCGCAATGCCGAATCACTCTTCGGTGCAGTGGCCGGCGAGCTTGCCAAGGACGGCATCACCGTGCTGCCGGCGACCACGTTTCTCGAAGATCTGCTGCCCGGACCGGGCCATGTGTGCGGACCCGGCTTCGGCCGCCGCCAACTCGCCGATGCGGCATTCGGCCTGCGCATCGCCAAGGAAACCAGCGCGCTCGACATCGGTCAGTCAATCGTCGTCCGCCACGGAACCGTGCTCGCGGTCGAGGCATTCGAAGGCACCAACGCGTGCATCCGCCGCGGCGGTGCGCTCGGTCACGGCACCAAGGCCCTGTTGGTCAAGGTATCCAAACCCAACCAAGACCGTCGGTTCGACGTGCCGGTGATCGGGCCGGACACGGTGGAAACCTGCGCGGAATCCGGCGTGCACGGGATCGCCATCGAGGCTGGTAAAACGCTGGTCCTCGAGAAGGAGCGCGTCGTTCGGTTGTGCGAGCGCCACCGCATCGGCATCCACGCGATGTGAGGTCGCTGCTGCGATGAGGATTGCCGACCGCGGTGGTGCGGTGTCGGATCAACCAAGCACCTTCAGCTTGTGGACGCCGTAGATCGATTCCTCGCCGAGTTCCTCCTCGATCCGCAGAAGCTGGTTGTATTTCGCGATGCGGTCGGAGCGGCTCATTGAGCCGGTCTTGATCTGGCCGCAATTGGTGGCCACCGCGATGTCGGCGATGGTGGCGTCCTCGGTCTCGCCCGAGCGGTGGCTGAGCACGGCGGTGTACCCGTTTTCCCGGGCCATCTCGACGGCATCGAGCGTCTCGGTGAGCGATCCGATTTGGTTTACCTTGACGAGGATCGAGTTGGCCACGCCTTCGCGGATCCCTTTGGAGAGGAATTCGGTGTTGGTGACGAAGAGGTCGTCGCCGACGAGTTGGGTGTTCGAGCCGAGTTTTTCGGTGAGCGTTTTCCATCCCGCCCAGTCGTTTTCCGCGCAGCCGTCCTCGATCGAGAGGATCGGATACTTTTTCTGAAGCTTCGAGTAGTAGGCGACCAGTTCCGCGGCGGATTTCACCGACTGGTCCGACTTCTTGAACACGTAAGCCTTTTTCCTGCGGTCGAAGAATTCCGACGACGCGACATCGAGGGCGATGGCGATGTCGTCGCCGACCTTGTATCCCGCCTTCTCGATCGCCTGGCAGATGACGCCGAGCGCGTCGTCCGCGCTTTTGAGCGCCGGGGCGAATCCACCTTCGTCGCCGACGGCGGTGGAGAGTCCGCGGTCGTGCAGCACCTTCTTGAGCGAGTGGAATACCTCCGCGCCGTGGCGCAGCGCCTCGCGGAAGGTGGGCGCACCCACAGGCATGATCATGAATTCCTGGAAATCGATCGGTGCGTCGGAATGCGCGCCGCCGTTGATGATGTTCATCATCGGCACGGGCAGCACCTTGGCGTTGGGTCCGCCGATGTATTTGTAAAGCGGCAGACTAAGCTGCGCCGCGGCGGCCTTCGCGACGGCGAGCGACACGCCGAGGATGGCGTTGGCACCGAGTGATTTCTTGTTCTTGGTGCCATCGAGCGCGAGCATCGCGGCGTCGATCGCCGACTGGGATGTGGCGTCGGAGCCGAGGATTTCCGGTGCGATGCGCGAGTTGACGTTCGCCACGGCCTTGAGCACTCCTTTGCCGAGATAGCGTTTCTTGTCGGCGTCGCGCAGTTCGACCGCCTCGTGTTCTCCGGTGGACGCGCCGGACGGCACCGACGCGCGGCCGATCGCGCCGCCTTCGAGCAGGACGTCGACTTCGACCGTCGGATTGCCGCGAGAGTCGATCACTTCACGGCCGCGGATTTCGATGATGGTGGTGGGGTTCATGGGTGGTTCGTGGTGTCGGGGTGGGAGGGGGTGAAATCCATCCGGCGCTGGGCCCTAGCGTCACGGGTTGTACGGGCGGATCGCGCGGATCACAAAGGTGCCTGGCTCGCCGGTCTCCGCGTTGCGGATCGCGACTTCGTCGCCGGTCTTGCGGTTCATCAACGCCTTGCCGACCTCGGACAGGTAGGAAACCGTTTGTTTCTCCGGATCGGAGTCCCATGCGCCGAGCACGGTCGTCTCGTGTTCGCTCCCTTGGGCGTCGGCGAGGGTGACGATCGTGCCGATGTTGACCGCCGAGGCGTCGACTCCCTTGAAATCGGTGCCGCGGGCGCGTCCGATCTCGCGTTCGAGTTCGTTTTTCCGGTGGTTGAGGTACTTTTGCATGTCCTTGGCGGACTTGTACTCGAAGTTCTCGCGGAGGTCGCCGTAGGATCGGGCGATCGAGATGTCCTTGGTGTTTTGAGGAATCCGCACGCGGACGATCTCGTCGAGTTCGGCCTTCTTCCGTTCGAGGCTGGGCCAGGAGACGAGCAGGGATTCCTCGGACCGGGCGCTTTCGCCGCCAACCAACTGTCCGGTTTCGGGTCTGGCTTTGATGATCCGCGCCATCAGCGATTTTTTCTCCAGATCGCCGAACACCGGGCACTCAAGCAATCGGCGGGCGAAGTTCCGGGCTTCGTTGACGTCCATCACCCCGACGAGGTCGGTGAGCAGCGTCTTGTCATCGCCGAGCAGCGCTTGCAGGCGCGTGGTTTTGCGCGGGCCGTCGGCGAGGTGGTCGTGTTCGAGCAGATTGAGCACCGCTGCCCCGACATCGGCGCTGAACACACCGGCGGAGGCGCTCCTGCGCTCGCGGCACACCCAGATCAACGCGTCGGTACCGATCGCACGGCGCGTGATCGAGCCGCGCAGATGGTCGAGCAGCGCGGGGAGCGCGTCGCGGTCGGTGAGAATGCGGGCGATCTCACCCACACCGCGCGCGCCGGCGCGGTCGAACACGCGCATGATTCTGGCGACCCATGTGTCGCCATAGGCCTCGGGAAACGCCTCGTAAACCGCACGCTGGCGAGCCGAGGGGAGCGACGCCGCGTCGTCGGCGAGTTTGCCAGGATCGACCTCGCGGATCAGCTCGGCGAGCGTGACCGCGTGGTCGCCGAGTGCGAGAGCCTTGGAGGATCCGATCACCTCGTCGCGTGCGGCGACGAGCTGCAGCGCTTGGCCGAGCTGGATGCGCGCTGCCTTGCGGGCGGCATCGTCGATGTCGCCGAGCAGGCGGGTGAGCGCCTTGGGGTCTTGGCCGAACGCGCCGATGTCGGCGGCGATGGCTTCAAGCGCGCGGATCATCCCCTTGATGTCCCGAGCCGCCTCGAACTCGGCGACCATCGCCTCGGCGGGCAATTGATCGCCGACGCGCAGCACCAACGGGTCGGTGCGTTTCTGCGGCAGGACGACCCTGCGGCTCTCGCGCACGCGCTTCTTCGCATCCTCCCACCATTTTTTGAATGCATCCGCGGGAATGACCGCGCCGCAGAGTTCCCGTTCGATCTCGTCGGCGGTCATCCGGCCTTGGTGGCTTTCCAGCAAGTGGATCACCAGCGCGACCGGATCCGAGCCGGAGAGTGCGCGCAGCGTCTCGTTCTCACCGATCTTCCTAGCGCGGAAGTCATCGGCGGCAATCCACTCGGTTTTCTGCAGTGCGAACTGGAGGTCCATGACCTGGTTCGCGGATTTTTCGAAATCGACGACCACGCGTTTCGCCGGAAGGTCCCATTCGCGGACCCTGCCGGCACCGAACGATTTGTGGAGGCAGAAATTTCCGGGTGAGAGCTGGCTGAGGCGTTCGCCCAAGGATTTCGGAATGCGGCCGGCATCGACCAGTTTCGCCACATCGGGATGCATGGCGCGGAAGATGGGAGCGCCGGGCCGGGAACGCAAGGCAATCCCGGCATCTTGATGATGCGCCGCTCCGGCGGTCGTCGCCGTGCGTGACCTCAGCGGGGCATGAGGCCCGAGGCGCTGAGCGGTCCCGCGGGTTTTTCCGGTGGCTCTTGTTTTTGTTGCGGAACGAGTCGTGGGCGCGGCTGGCGCGGAGCGGATTGGAGTTCGTCGAGACCTCGACGCAGGGCGGTGACGCGCACGCGCCACGGCGCGGGCACTTCCATGAAGTCCGATTCCGGCGTGAGCGTTTTGTCGAAGACGGATTCTTTCTTCGCATCGAGGATGACGACACGATAGCCGCCCGGTACGCGGCTGACCTCTGCGCTGCCGTCGGCATGGGTGACGCTCGCGGCACGCCTTGAAGCATTCTCGGCGCTGATGCTCCTTCCCGAAAGCTCCGGACCGATCACGGGCGCGTTGGCCGGTCTCTCGTTGACTTGGATGCGGTGCTTGATGGCCGCGCCCGCACGATAGCCCGAGAACACCGCCTCATCTCCCGGCTTGAGCAGGCGCAGGAGTGTGACGAGCTGGGCTTCATTGACGAGCATTTGGTCGCCGAGTTTCTCGAGCACGTCATGTTCGCGCACGCCCGCGGCATGGGCGGGGCCGCCGTCGTGGACCTTGCGGACGACGAAGCCGATGCCGCCGGGCATGGGCAACTGTGCGGCGATGTCCGGGCCGGGCTTGGCGACTTCCATGCCGAGCCACGACTGCTGTGTGACCGCAAGTCTCGGGCGTGGTTTCTCTGGCTGCGCGTCCTGTGCGGGAGCAGCGCTGCACATCAGCAAGGCGATGAGGACGAAGCCCTTCATTTCAAATGGAAAGATCGGCGAGCGGCAGAAAGATGGTTTCCTCCTGGATGTTGGTGAGCGTGATCAGGCGGCCGCTGAGGATGTCCTTGTAGCGACCTTCCTCGACGATGCGCAGGCGCACGGCTTCCATGAGGCGGCCTTCGGCGTCCTCGTGAATGCCTTCGCTGCCGAGCTGCTGTTCGTAGATGGTGGGGCTTCCGACCAGCCGGTAGCGGTGATCGTTGATCTGTGCGGCGGCGACGCTGATGGCGGCAATTGACGCGGCAATGCCGCCGGACCAAATCCATTTGCGTGAGCGGTGCCGGGCGCGCTCCACCGGCCATGCGGGGCAGGAAGCGGTGAGTCCGTCGAGCATGGATTCGATGCCGCGCTGACCCTGCGCACTGATGGCCGCGGGCATCAGGCGGGCAAGCACGTCTTCCACCGGGTGGGATTTGACGGTCGGACTTGAATCACTGGTTTGCATGTCGGGTTTCCTTCATTCGGCGCAGTTCGTGCGCCAATTGTTCGAGTGCGTAGCGGTAGCGCGACGCGGCGGTGTTGTGCGAGATCGCGAGTGACTCGCCGATCTGCTGGAACGTGAGGTTGCCCCAGACCTTCATCACGACGACGTCGCGGAGTTTCGGGGAAAGTTGTTGCACGGCATCGCGCAGGATCACGGCCTCTTCATCGTCCTCGAGAACGGTGTCGAGCCATACGTCTTGGAAATCATTGAGGTAGATCACCGACTCCTCGCGTTTCCTGCGGCGGGATTCGCTGCGGTGGTGGTTGAGACCGCAGAAGCGGATTGTCGAGAACACCAGCGGCAGGTCGGGTGGTCCGCCTCCCTTGTCGCGCTGATGATGCCACATCCGCAGAATGGCGTCCTGCACCAGGTCCTCGGCGTCCTCGCGCGAAGTGGCCCAGCCGCGAGCAAACAAGAGCAGACGCGGACCGTTCTCGGTCAGCCACTCTTTCCACGCCTGCGAGGGATTCTCCATGGGTTACCCTGAAGAAATACCCCTCAAGCGCCGCTTTGTCTCTAAAATCCCGCCAAATCCGCCGGGATTGGATTCAATCCAGAAACCGGATGCTTCCCGGCACCGGTGGGAGCCCGCGTGCCATGGCCTCGTGCTGTTCATCAGAACATGCGGAATTGATCGGCGCATCCGGTTGGGAGTCGTCGGCTTGGAGCAGGCCGTTGGTGATCATCCACGCCTCGACTTCCTCGCCGCTGACGTCGGCGAGCATGTGGCCGTTGATGTCGACGCAGGGTGAGAGCGGCTGACCGCTCCGTTGTTCCATTTCCCAGCGGAACGCGGGGTTTTGGATGATGTCCTTTTCCTCGTAGGCGAGGTTGTATTTGCGCATGATGGCGCGCACGCCTTCGCTCCATCCGCAATAGGTTTTGAGGTAGGCGGTAATGGTCGGTGGATTCTGGCTCATGGTGTGGCAGGGGTGGTTCGGGGTTCATCGATAGCGTGGATCGCGCGGTGTGCAAGCCGGAGGCGCGGATTTGGGCTTTTCCGGAAGCGGGTGATTCCGTACAGCCAGCGCTGTCATGAGCCAGGTTGCATTGTTGTTTGCCGGTCAAGGAGCCCAAAAGGTGGGCATGGGTGCGGATTTCATCGAATCGTCCGATGTCGCGCGGGCGATGGCTGCCGAGGCCGATGCGATTCTCGGTTTTCCGCTGACGCGGGTCATGTTGGAGGGGCCGGACGAGGAACTCACCCGCACGTCGCGGTGTCAGCCGGCGCTTTACCTGCACGGGATGATCGCGTGGTCTCTGATGCGCGAACGTGTGCCCGGTCTGGAAGTGGTGGCGGCCGCGGGGTTGTCGCTCGGCGAGTTCACGGCGCATGCTGCTGCGGGCACCTTCACGTTTGCCGAAGGTCTGCGACTGGTGGGTCGTCGAGGGGCGTTCATGGAAGAAGCCTGTGAGGCGACGGAGGGCGCGATGGCGGCGCTGATCGGTGGTGACGACGAGCAGGTGAGGGCTCTGGCGGCCGCTGCGGATGTCGATGTGGCCAACGAAAACGCGCCGGGTCAGATCGTCCTGTCCGGCACGGTGGGGGGGATTGATCTTGCGGTTGCGCGAGCGAAGGAATTCGGCATTCGCCGTGCGATCAAACTCAATGTCGCGGGCGCCTACCACTCGCGGTTGATGCGCGGCGCGCAGGAGAAACTCGCTGCCGAGCTGGCATCCGTCGCGCTGGCGCGACCGACCGTGCCGGTGATTTGCAACGTGGCCGCCGCGCCGGTGGCCGATGCCGACGAAATCCGCGACACGTTGGCAAGGCAGGTGACGGGATCGGTGAAGTGGACCGCATCGATTCGGCATCTGGTGGATGCGGGGCACACGCGGTTCCTTGAATTGGGCCCGGGCAAAGTGCTTTCCGGTCTGGTGTCGAAGATCGCACCCGAGGCGGTGGTGCATTCCGTCGAGGATGGGTCTGGTCTGGATGCGGCGGTTGCGGCGCTGTCGTGAGACGGCTTGCATGGAATTTCCCGAATTCCGGAAAAAAGGGGTTGCGTGGTCATGGGGCTCCCCCTAGCTTGCGCGCCACCCGAACGGGACATGGAGCGGTAGCTCAGTTGGTTAGAGCGCCAGCCTGTCACGTTGGAGGTCGCGGGTTCGAGCCCCGTCCGCTCCGCCATCCCCGTTCCGGCATCAAGCCCCGCCAACCGGCGGGGCTTCGTTGCATTGGCATGTCACCCGCCGGGATCTGACGAATGCGACTCTTCTTCAGCCGCGCGATGCGGCGATGAACACGAGCACCGGGATGAGCATCGCCGCGTCGGCCAGCGCGCGCAGACGTTCGCGACAGAGGTCCGCGCGCAGGCGATTGAGCGCGTAGAGCAATGCGGTGCCGCTGAGGATTGCGTAATAGAAAGGGCGCGCATAAACATCGTGCACGGCACAGAACAGGGCCGCGGCCGCGAGCATGGCGAGCGGCAGCACCAGTGCGAGTTCGCTGCCGACGCGGATATGTTCGTCGTGCGAAGCCGCGGCGTGACGCCAAAGATCGATTGCCGCGATGTTGAGCAGGCACAGCACGGCGAAGCAGAGGAATTCCCGTGAAGTGATCAGCGAGGCGAGGCCGAAGTCGTTGCGGTAAACATGTGCCGTCACTGCGACTCCGAAGGCAAAGGTCGCGCCGGCAAGAACGTTCTTCACCATCGGAAGCTCCCCGGGTTGCTGCGCGGAAAGCATCGAAAGCCCGAAGAATCCCGCGACCAACACCGCGCCGGTCATCAGGTGGGTGTAGATCGCCAGTGGCATCAGCGTGACGAGCATGACGACCGCCACGGACGACACGACAGTCGCCGCGATTTGGAATACCCGCCGGTGACGATCGTGAAAATCGTGTCTTGCTCCGATTGCGTCGGCCGTCGCGCCGGACATGGAGACGTCGAGAAGACGATCGGCGACGTAGATGACCCAGACCACCATGCCGAGCAGCAGGTAGGCCCACCAGGGGTGGTAGCCGAGCCGCCAGTTCTTGGCGAAGACATGCAGCCATGCCACCGCAACGACCGGCGCATCGAGGCTCAACAGGTTGGGATAGAGCCACCAAGGGTTGCGTGACGACGGATTCACGACGCGCACAGAATCACCACCGGCGCGGTGAATCGCAAGAACGGAGAGGAGATCGGGTCAGGCCATGATTTCGCCCGCAATCCGGTCGGCGGTCATCTCGTCGGCGAGCGTGCGGATGATCGCGAGCCCGAAATCGACGGCGGTGCCGGCACCGCGGGAAGTGATGAAGCCGCCGTCGATGACGACGCGATCGTCGAGGACAACACCGTGCGCCGCGGATTCGAGCTCCTCGCGCGCCGATTCGTGTGCGGTGAATCGGCGTCCACGCAGCAGGCTGGCATCCATCAGCACCAACGGTGCCGCACAGATCGCGGCCACGGGCTTTTGCATCTCCGAGAACCACCGGGCGAGTGCGGTCGGCCTGCCGTCGGCGCGCATCGCGGAAACTCCCGGACCACCGGGAATGAGCAACAGATCGAATGCGGAGGCCTCGATGTCGGCGAGCAACGCGTCGGCCTCGATGCGGATGCCGCTGCGTCCAGTGACCTGGCGCGCGGCCAGTGCGGCCATGATCACTTCGATGCCCGCGCGACGCAGCAGATCGACGGGCGTCACGGTTTCGATTTCCTCGATGCCATCGGTGAGCAGGCAAAGCACGCGGCGTTTCATGCCGAGAACGTTTCCGTGGGCAGGTGGAGTTGTCAAACCCGCCGCGCTGCGAGAGGGCGTGCACAGAAGGGCGTGCTTTGACTTGCCCGGTGGAGCGGTTCCGTGGTGTGTTGCCGCGGTGCCGCAGGTCACGAACATTTCCTGTTACCGCTTCGCGCTGATGGAGGGGCTCAAGGAGTTGCGCGGTGAGCTGCAGTCGTCTTGCAAGGCCTGGGGGCTCAAAGGCACCATTTTGCTGAGTCCGGAGGGGATCAACTTGTTCGTCGCAGGTGACGCGGACCCGATCGGCCGGCTGCTCGACCGCCTGCGCCGCATCCCTGGTCTCGAAGATCTCGCGCCGAAGACGAGCCTGAGCGCTTCGCAGCCGTTCAAGCGGATGTTGGTGCGACTGAAAAAAGAGATCATCGCGTTCGGTGTCGATGCCGTGCGTCCGGCCGAGCACACGTCGGCGAAGATCGCGCCGACCGAACTCAAGCGCTGGCTCGACGAGGGCAGGGAGCTGGTGTTGCTCGACACGCGCAACGACTATGAAGTGCGGCTCGGCACGTTCCGGGGCGCGGTGGATCCGGGGATCCGCACGTTCCGGTCGTTTCCCGACGCGGTCGCACGCCTGCCGGAATCGCTGAAGGAGCGCACGATCGTGATGTTTTGCACCGGTGGGATCCGCTGCGAAAAAGCCGGGCCGTACATGGAGATGTGCGGATTCAAGGACGTGCTCCAGCTCGACGGCGGCATTTTGCGCTACTTCGAAGAATGCGGCAGCGGGCACTTCGACGGCGATTGTTTCGTGTTCGATCAACGGGTGGGTGTGGACCCTGCGTTGTGCGAAACCTCGCACCTGGTGTGCCATGCCTGCCTGGCGCCGCTCGATGACGAGGATCAGCGCGATCCGCGGTTTGTTGCGGGCGTGAGCTGTCCGCATTGTCACCGCTGCGAGCCCGAGCGGCTGCGCGAGCGCGTTGCCGCACGCGAGGCGGCCTTGCGCGACGCCGCGAACCCGCTGCCCGGCTCGCAGCCGTACGAAAACCGCCGCCCGGTGCGCATTCCCGCGGTGCTCGACGGGCTGCCGCTGGTCGATGCCTTGTCGCGCGTTTTTCCGCAAGTCGATGGGGACGAGTGGCGCGCTCGTTGCGATGTCGGCCGCTTGGTCGGCGCGGACGAGATCGCGCGCGCTGCCGATCATCGGGTTCGCGCGGGCGAGGTGTTGGTGCAGAGGTTTCCCGCCGCCGCCGAGCCGGCCGTCGATGCACGCATCGGCGTGCTTTACGAGGACGAGACCTTGATCGTGGTGAACAAGCCGGCACCATTGCCGGTGCATCCCGGCGGCCGGTATCATCGCAACACATTGCAGCACCTGATGAATCTCGCGTGTGCGCCGCAAGTGCCGCGCGCCGTGCATCGTCTCGACGCGAACACGACCGGCGTCGTCGTCTTCGCCCGCACCCGCCATTTCGCGAATCACATCCACCGCCAGTTCGCCGCCGGCACGGTGGGCAAGACCTACCGTGTTCGCGTGTTGGGTCATCCGGCAGACGACCGCTTCGCCTGCGATGCCCGGATTTCGGGCGGACCTGTCGCGCAAGGAGCGAGGGAGATTGATGACGATGCCGGCAAGCCGACCTCCACCCGGTTCCGGGTGCTTTGCCGCATGGCGGACGGCACCACTCTGCTTGAGGCGGATCCTCTTACCGGTCGCACTCACCAAATCCGGCTCCATCTGGCGCATCTGGGACATCCGGTGGCGGGCGATCCCTGCTATGGTGCGGGTGCTGCATCCGCCGCACTGCCGACGCTCGCTCCGGGCGATCCGCCGATGATGCTGCATGCGTGGCGGATCGCGTTCGTCCATCCGATCACCGGCGATGAGGTCTCGTTCGAAGCACCGTTGCCCGGCTGGGCCGATTCCGCGGGCGATGCGTTAT
>Ga0169931_10005217_pt1 | contig 19868 bp, 17 predicted proteins | sample Kivu_15m_20L_FD_129675 | JGI IMG/M metagenome (GOLD analysis project Ga0169931, IMG submission 129675) | Freshwater microbial communities from Lake Kivu, Western Province, Rwanda to study Microbial Dark Matter (Phase II) - Kivu_15m_20L... | ecosystem: Environmental > Aquatic > Freshwater > Lake... | reverse complement strand
TCTTTTGCAAGCCTTCAGGGCGTACAGACGGATATTCCCGCTCCCGACTTGCAAATCCTAACCTTTCATTTCAAACGATTCACCCTGCTTCCAAAGCTCTTTCAGGGTTTTGCAGGAAAGACTGGTTAACGTCTGATCAGCCAAGTCGGGTCGTTGAACCGTTCCTGCAGCGAACGCTGGACCAATTCGGGCGGGGGAAGCATCCCCTGCTGGCGGGCCTGGAAAGCCCGCGCCAACGCGTCAATCGCCTCAGCTTCCGACAATTCCAGATTGGTGGTGAAGCTGGCATGATCCCGGTCGAGGCGGTAGTCCGGCTGCCTGGGCGGTTGCGGAAGCAACCGGGCCAGATGGCTCAACTCCATGTTGAGCAAAAGGGTGCCATGGTGCAGCACAAAGCGCCGTTTGCGTTGCTGGGCGCTGCCTGAGACTTTCATCTCCCCGATGGCCAAGTCGCTGATTCCCCTGCGGCTTACTGTTCGATCCGGCCGGCTTAGCGCCTGGGCCAGCGGGTCCAGGATTCGTTCGTAGCTGCCGGCGATGGTGCCGATGGAAGGGTCCAGGTCGCTATCCAGCACCACCGTGTAAAGGAGGCACCCGGGCCCCACCACCACGGTTCCGCCGCCCGAGGACCGGCGCTGCACCTCCAACTGCTCGCGTCGGCAGACGGCATAGTGCAATTCCTCGTTGATTTTGCCACCGGATCCCATGGCCACCGCCAGGCTGTCCATCCTCCACACGCGGAGGATGTTCCCCCGGTCGGGGTTTTCCTCCCGTTCCAGCAGGAGGGCCTCATCCAGGGCCAGGTTGTCCTTCAGGGTGGGCAGGCTGTGGTTCAGGTATTCCATGAGCTCATGGTGGAGGGTATTCGGGATTCCGGCAATGCGATTGATCAGGTGGAGGCGGCGCAGCGGCTTTCCCACTCTTCCAGGGTGATAAGCACATCGCGCGCCGAGGAGCCGTTGTAGGCGCCCACGACTCCCTCCTCCGCCATCTGGTCGATTAGCCTGGCGGCCCGGCCGTAGCCGATGCCCAAGGCGCGTTGCAGCAGGGAGGTGCTGCCGCGCCCTTCCCGCAGCACGATCTCCACGGCCGCGTCGAACACCGCGTCGCGTTCCTTTTTCTCCCCGCCCTCGCCGGGTTTGCCATCGGTCCGGTTCACAGGTAGTTGCACCAGCTCCTGGATATAGCTGGGTGGAACCTGCTCCGCGGCACCGACGATGCGGCGGATCTCCCCGTCCGAGGCGAAGGCACCCTGGGCTCGTGCCAGGATGCTGGTTCCCGGGGGCAGGAACAGCATGTCACCTTTACCCAGCAGCCGATCGGCGCCCATTTCATCCAGAACCACGCGGCTGTCCGACTTGTTGACCACCTTGAAGCAGATACGGCTGGGCAGGTTGCTCTTGATCAGGCCGGTGATCACATCCACCGTGGGTTTCTGGGTAGCGATCACCAGGTGGATGCCCGCGGCGCGGGATTTCTGCGCCAGGCGGATGATGTGCGTCTCCACCTCTTTCCGCATGGTCATCATCAGGTCAGCCATCTCGTCGATGAACACGACGATGTAGGGCATGCGGCGGGGGATTTTCTCGCGCTCCTCATCCGTGGCTGGTTCCACGCGCTCCAGCAGGGTGGCCTCGTCCAACTCGTTGTAGCCGGCCAGGTTGCGCACCCGGGCGCGCCGGAAAAGCTCGTAGCGCTCCTCCATCTTGTCCACGGCCCAGGCCAGGATGGCCTCGGCCTTCTTCATGTCGTGCACCACGGGGTGCATGAGATGGGGGATCTTGCCGTAGTCTGTCAGTTCGACCACCTTGGGGTCGATCATGATCATGCGGACCTCGTCAGGCCGCCGGGTCATCAGCATGCTCAGGATGATGCTGTTCATGCACACTGATTTGCCCGTGCCGGTGGAGCCGGCGATCAGGAGGTGTGGCATGTCCGCCAGGTCGTGAACCAGGGCGCGGCCCTCGTTGTCCTTGCCAAGGATGAGCGGAATCTTCATGGTGTCGAGCTTGCGACCCGCCACCTGCATCACTTCCTTCAGCCGCACGGTGGCACGCAACTCGTTGGGTATCTCCACGCCGACCGTGTTCTTGCCCGGGATGGGGGCCACCATGCGCACGCTGGGAACCCGAAGGTTCAGCGCGATGTCCTCGGCCAGTCGGGTCACCTTGTTCAGCCGCAGGCCTGTCTCGAGGGAAATCTCGAACTGAGTTATGACCGGCCCGGTGTTGATTCCCACCACCTTCACATGGATGCCGTAATCCCGGAAAGCCTGCTCCAGCAGGATGGCCCGCTCGCGCAGCAGTTCTTCGTGACGGTCTACCTGGAACGGTTCGGGATCATCCAGAATGTCTAGCCCGGGCACCTCGTAGCCGGCAAACTCGGGCACCGCGGCCGGTGGGCGCTTGGGCTTGTTATCCACTGCCGAATCCGCGGAGCGGGAGGCGTGATGGTGGATGGGGATGCCATCCTTTACCTTTTTGGGTTGCTCAACCTTGGCTACGGGTTCCTTCACGACCCCGGTCTCCAGTTGCCAGGGCTCAATGACGGCAAATTCGGGGGCTGCTGGGACGGGAAGGGGATCAGGTTCAACCTCGGTGAGCCTGGCAGCGGGTGCCTTCGTCCCGGTGGCCTGGCGGGTGGGCGCTAGAAGCAACAAATTGCCAATGCCTTCCAGAATCCAGATGGGAAGGCTGGGACCGATCAGGGCCACCATCCCCAGGCACATCAACACCCAGGTGCCCAGGTCCACCCACCGGATGGGCACATCGGCTACCCGAAGTGACAGGAACGCCCCAAGGGTACCGCCCGGTCCGGCGGCTGGCCCGCTCAGTGGCCAGTTGCCCCAAGCCATGGCCAGGCTACCGGTGATCACCAACAATCCGGCTGCCAGCATTCGGCCTATCCACGACCATCGGCCGGTCCACAGGGCCAATGCCAATGTCATTGGCAGGGCTGGCAAAAGAGGGGCGGTGAATCCAAAGGTCTGCCACGAGGCGCGGGCCACCAGGGCCCCGGGGGCTCCCAACCAGTTGTGGGAGGGGGAGGGGGGCCAGGAGGATGCCCGCCAAAAATTCGGGTTTTCCGACAAAAGCGAAGCCCAGCCCGCGAACGCCCCCAGGGCCAGAACGATGGCCAGTCTGCGGCGCGCCGGCAAGCCGGTGCTGGGTGTGGGGTCGGTGTGGCCCATGGTGGCCTGTCCTTGGAAAAGAAGTGCCTGACTTTAATATGACACCCACTGGAGGTGCAGGATGTTACAAGTGGCCCTGGTAGAACCGGAAATTCCCCCCAACACGGGCAACGTGGGACGATTGTGCGCAGCAACCGGGGCCCGCCTGCACCTGGTGGGCCGCCTGGGCTTCCAGGTAGACGACAAGACCCTCCGCCGGGCAGGCATGGATTACTGGGAGCATCTGGATTGGCGCCGTCATGCAGCCTTTGCGGATCTTGAGGAATTTTTGGCCCGGGGGGATTGCGCGGGCCGTTTGGTCTGTTTCACCACCAGGACGGACCGGCCCCACACCTCGGTCCGCTATCAACCGGGTGACTGCCTTGTGTTCGGTTCCGAGAGTCGGGGCCTGGCTCCGGAGATTCTGGCCAGGCACAACGCTCTGGCGGTAACCCTGCCAATGCCTGGAAAACAGGGCCCAGCCTGCCGGGCGGTCCGCAGCATTAACCTGGCAACAGCAGTCGCCGTGGGGTTGTATGAGGGGCTTCGCCAAATCCATGGCTGGCGAGGGCCAGCCTGACTGATCAACGGATGCGCCGGCACCCGATTGATAAAGTGTTCCCGCCTCCATCCGGAGCCTCGCTCCCCCGGATCAGCACCACGAGACAAGCATCATGCAGGTTCGGCTCGCCTTACCCAACTATGGGCTTTTGCGCGCGTATGTCCTGGAGAAATTGTGTGAGAAAGAAGGCCTGGAACCGGCCCAGGTCCATTTGGCGGAAATGCCCCTGAGGAAACGTCAGCGGGTGTGCGGCCTGCTGATGGAAATGCAGGGGCCCAGGCTTTTGCGCAAGCAGGCGGTTTGGTCCGCGGAAGAGGACAGGATCTTCTTCTACGATGGCCTTGGCCGGCGATTCCTCCAGGTGCAGTTATGCCCCGGACCGGGGCTGGAGGGGTTGGAATTGGCCCTCCAAACCCGCAGGTCCGCCTGAATCGGGAATTCCTGATTCCCCAGACTTTCCAATGGCTGACGGCAGGTTAAGGTAAAATCCGGGTTCTCCATCGGTGAGAGGCCCGGGTTTTTGCGTTGCCATGCCGTACACACCAGTCCTGGCCACATTGGGCTATGTTTTCCATCCAGATGATGGCCGGGTGCTTCTCATACACCGCAACAAACGGCGGGGGGACCCCCATTGGGGCAAATACAACGGGTTGGGCGGGAAATTGGAGGCGGATGAAGACCCGGTCACCTGTATCCGTCGGGAAATCGAGGAAGAAAGCGGATTGGTCCCCACCCGAATGGAATTAAGGGGTACGATCAACTGGCCCGGATTTGGTAAAAATGGGGAAAGCTGGTTCGGGTTCCTGTTCCGTGTGACCGATTTCACCGGAAAATTAAGGTTGGAAAACCCCGAAGGCGAATTGGCTTGGCATCCGGTGGAGTCAATCGGCTCCCTTCCCATGTGGGAGGGCGACCGTTTTTTTCTTCCCTTGGTGTTGCGGGATAAAGGGCCCCGTTTTTACGGTGTGATGCCCTACACAGAGGGTAAGCCAGTCTCCTGGCGGTATCAGGTGCTGGAAAGCGAGGCATCAATTGCGGGCGGCTAGTTGGCTTGTTAGCATGATCAAGCGGACTTTTACGGACAGCGCATCACCTGCGTCCGAGTCCGGGGAAAACCCGTCTGCTGAATCACAACTTCAAAAGAGCCAAGAAGTTAAGCAAGAAAAAGGGCGGAAGGTGAATTCCGCCGGCAAGAAAGAGGCAACTATGACAAACCCCCAAAAAGACAGCCATCTCGACTCATTGCTAGGCGAGTTTGGCCTGCCGGTGGAGGTGCAACCGACCGGGGCAAATGACGAGCCAGCCGAACCTGAGGCTCCCGAAACCACCCAAGAGGTTGCCATCGAAAGGGTGACAGTGGTGACCGCCGGCACCGTCGAAGCGGGACAGGAAGGGGAAACGGGAACGGGCGAAGCTAAATCCGAAGACGGCGAGGATGACGGGGACCGCCGTCGTCGCCGTCGTCGTCGCCGTCGTCCCGAAGAGGAAAGTGGTGAGAACAAGGAATCCCGGGAAGCCCGCGGTCGCCGTGGACGCCGTCGCCGGGATGATGACGAGGATCGCGATGGGCCCCGCGAGATGGAGGATGACCGGGAGGAACAAGCCCCCGAGGAACCCTTTGTGCTCGAGGATCTATCGAACCTCCAGTTCCCCATGTGGGAGGAGTTAATCGGCTCGCTATATCGTCCGCAGGACCATCGGTAAATTCGGGTAACTACTTGGGGAGGCGGAAAACGCCTCCCCTGTTCTTTGGATGACCCGCGCGAGACTCCGGATTCATTGCGGAAATTCAGGGAAATTCATGCGGCCCGGCCTCTTGCACCGGGTGTTGGGCAAAGTAAGATGTAATAGCTAGAAAGGGTTTGTAGAAAGCCTTTTCCCAAATGGTTTTTCCCGCCCCATTGCCGGAATGCTCCGGCTCTCCAATGATGGTTAGGCGATGTGGTGTGGGACGCCCCGAACCGGGTTCCGGGATCGGGCGTAAGACCATAGGCGCGCGCAGGGGTTGCCCGCGGTTTTGTGAGGAGTTGTCTGATGAAGATGCGGAACCTGATGGTGGGTGGACTGGCTTTGGCCTTCGCCTTGGGCACCTCCACTGTGGTGGTCGCGATTCAGGGCAAGAAGGGTGCCTTGGAGGCGTTGGACAAGTTGGCCAAGAAGGCCAAGGATGCATCCTTTTCCGAGGACTGCAAGAAAGCCGCTGGAAGCCTGGAATTGGATCCGGTGATGCACTCCTTCAAGCCGCGCGCCCGGGGCGGGTTTGGGGTGGGTGGGAAGGCCGGCTTGGTTCCCGCCAACCAGGACGGCATCGAGGCTTACCTTCCCGCCCTCAGCAAGAAGGGCCTGGCTGTGGCTGACGCCGGCAAGTTGGCTGATCCGATTCTGGAGATGGCCAACCGAGTTCTGGCTATCGCCGAGGTTTCAGACAACCTGTGGCCCGAAAGCAAGGAATCGGCGAAGAGCAAAAAGAAGTGGCTGGAACTGAACCTGTTGATGAAGGATGGGGCCAAGGAGTTGGCCGAAGCCGTCAGCACCAAGAACTACGCCGGCGTGAAGAAGGCCGCAGCCAAGCTGAACACCAGCTGCAGCGAGTGCCATTCCACTTTCCGCGACTGATTATGCGCAAATCCTGAAGCCCGCCAAGGCCCCGGCTGTCCAGCCGGGGCCTTTTGCTTTTTCAGACCAGCAGGAAGGTGGAGGCGAGGAGTCCGGCAAGGGCCAGAACCAGCAGCAGCCAGGCCATGCGGCCGCCGGGTGCCTTATTGTGCAATCGGCGGTCCGGGAACTCCCGTTTCAGGTATTCATCGTAATCGAAATCATCAGGGAGGTCATCCGCGAGGCCGGATTCCCCGTGCGTGTCGTCCCGCCAACCGGTTTCATCGTCGGAGCCGCAATGCGGGCATGCCTTGGCTCCCACGCGAACTTTCTCGCTGCAATTGGGGCAATGGAACCATTCGGGTTGGCGGCGGGACCTGGACCTAGCCATGGTGGGGTACCCTGGACTGATCGGGAAGGCCGAGGCGGTACAGGGTGCCCTCGATCCGCTTGCCATCCGTCTCAAAGGCATGGACCGGACGTGCTTCCAGAACCATGCCCAGGTCGCGGGCCCGGTTGCCAAATAATTTGCCGTTTTTGCGATCCGGGTCGGTGATCCAGGCTTCGCCATCGGGGGCCAGGCATGCCTGAAGGAGGACCAGAAGGGGCTCTACCGCGCGTTCCTCGTAGATCAGGTCCGCGCCCAGAATCAGGGGATACCGTTCTGCCGGTGGGGAGCGCCAATCCAGCGGCATGACTTTGGGCGAGCATCCAAGGGCGGCATTGGTCTCGGCGTTTCTTCGTGCGAATTCCAGGGCGGTCAGGTCATAATCGGTCAGGGTGATATCCAGTCCGGCCGCTGCACCCGCCGATCCAACCAGACCCAACCCGCATCCGACTTCCAGGGTTCGGGTTCCAGGGGGAAAGGGGCGGGGTTCCTTCAGGATGGCTTCCGCAAGCATTTGGGCCGAGGGCCACAGTTCGGCCCAGTAGGGCAGGTATTCATCCGCATGGAACGCCTCTTCCACGAAGGGGTCATCCAGCAGGGTGTCCGGCTCGGTGGGACGCCACAGAGTTAGCGGTTTCCCGGCGATCACCACGGTGTCCATGCGTTCCCCCTTCAGGGAGCTGTGGGGAGTCCGGTGCAGTTTGGGTTCTTTGGGTTCTGGCATGGGGTGTGGCGTGATGAAGGCGTTCTTCAGGGTGCGTTTGCTGGGACCTTTGGGTTACTCTATCGGCTAAGTTCGGGATTATCCCATGGGACGCGGGGGATCGGCATGGTTTTGTGTCTGGCCTTGGTATGGCAGATCCCCGACCAGGAGGCAATCCGCCCGGCTTCCATTGTCGGACGGGTGGTTTGGCAGGGAGAAAAACCCGAGGTGCCGCCATTCCGTGCCCCTGCCAGTCCAGGGGTGAACCAAACGGACCCCGGTCTGAAAGCCTGGCCCAATCCCCTGGCCCCGGCTATCAGCCCTGACGGGGGAATGGCGAATGTGCTGGTGTGGGTCGAGGGAGATCCGGGCGAACCGCGTCCTCCCATCCGGGTGTTGGTGGAAGACAATCAAATCCGGCTGGAGCAGGGGGGGCGGAACGTGCCCGTAGGATTGTTGGCCCCGGGGGATTCCATAATGGTGGAAAGCCGGCAGGATTCACTTTTCACCCTGAAGGGAAGGGGCGCGAATAGCTTCGCGATCCCCCTGATTGAAAATGCCAAACCCGTCAGGCGGAAACTGGAAAAACCAGGCTGGGTGGAACTTTCCAGCGGAAGCGGCCAATACTGGGCCAGGTCTTGGCTGTGGGTGGGGGCACCCGGCAACGCGGTTTTCACCGACAAGACGGGCAACTTTGAAATCAGTGGTTTGAAGCCGGGCAGGATGAAAGTGTTTGCCCGCCTGCCCGACTGGCGGTTGGCCGGGTTTGAACGGGACCAGGAAACCGGGGAAATTCTCCTGGCCTCCTATGGGAAGCCGGAGGTCCAAACGGTGGGAATGGACCTGGAATCGGGAATGCAGGCCAAGGTGGATATTCGCTTCCAGGCAGGGCAGCCATGACGGACACTAAATCTGGTACCGCGAGCGGGATCCATGGCGCGCCGAAGGATGAGATCCACGCGGAGTCACTGTCACCCAAGGAACGATTTACCCTGCAGATTCAGATCAACCAGACCTACCTGGCCTGGGTGCGGACGAGCATAGCCATGTTGGGATTAGGTTTGGTTCTGGCCAAACTGGCCTTGTGGGTCCGGGTGATGGACATCGACCTCCATAACCGGTTACTCCTGCGTATTCAGGAATATATGGGAATCGCCCTGCTTTCGGGGGGCACCTTGCTGGCCATCATGATGGCGGTGGCCCACCAGCAAAACACCAAATCGATTCGCGGTGGAAGAATACCAGAGATGGGGCTGATGCCTGCCTATCTGCTGGCCGGGATTGTGGTTTTGGTCGGGGCCTTGTTGACCGGGCTGATTCTTCTATGGTGACTGGCCTGGCCTGGCGAGGGCTGCGGCATTCGCCACCAAAACCACCTCGCACCTTCGATAGAAATCGGTGACTTTTGGACCGATCTCCCCGGCTCCGGCTAGTTTTGCCGACAAGGATTCCCACCGGGGGGCCGGAAGTGCCACGTAGGCAGGGATGGGTTGCTGCAGGAAGCTGACCAAGTCCTTTTCCGAAAGAATCCGGTTCACCGGGCGTCGCGCGTAAAACACCAGGCTGGGTTGAAACCAGTCGTAGGTTCCCAGGCGGGCCTCCGTGGTGCGCAGGTCCCCGGGCAATTGGGCCGCGAGCCGTTTCGGCGCCTTGTGCTCGTTGAGGGTCTGACCATTCCAGACTCCCAGAGTCAGGGTGAGCCCCAGGCCGCTCAGGGTTACCAGCGCGATCGACTGCAGCGCGTGTCTGGACCAGTAAAGTCCAGCGACTCCACCCGTCACCAGGATTAGTCCGGCCGGAGCGATCCATTCCAACCCTGAAAGCGGTTTCAGCTTGGCGGACAGTGCCCCCAAGGGCAGTGCGCCACTGGCAGCCAGCAACCCGGCTCCCATTCCCAAACCTGCCAGAATCATCGTGGCCATGCCAAAGCGGATCCATCCGTTTTTGGGGAGGATCCAGCCCCGTCGCCAGGCCACCATTCCCAGACTCAACCAAAGGGCCAGCGCGGGGTAAGCGGGGAGGACATAGTTGGGAAGCTTGGTGCGTGAAATCGAAAAGACCACCAAGGGGACCAGCAACCATGCGACCACAAAAACGGTGGAGGGATACAGTCGCACTCCCTGCGCTTCCCGTGCCTCCTTCCGCCAGGCCAGGACCTGCAGCCCCAGCAGGGAGGAAAAGGGGAAGGTGCCACCCAAAATGACCGGCAGGTAGTACCAAAAGGGACCGGCATGGTTTTCCATGGGGGCGGAAAAACGCCCCAGGTTGTGCTGGAGAAAGAACCCCTTGTGCCAGGCGAATTTGGTCTCCGTTCCAACCCAGATGTACCAGGGGGCCGCGATCGCCACCCACAGCAGTAGGGCTCCGGGCAGGTGAAACCACGGGACCTTATTCCAGCCACCAGCCACCAGCAGATACACCAGCACGATCGCTCCCGGAAGCGCCAAACCGATGGGGCCTTTTCCCAGCATGGCCACCGCCGAGCAGGCGGAGGCTGCATAGAGCCACCAGACACCCCGGTCCGAACGCATGCCGGTGTGTAGAAACACCAGACACCAGCTCACCAGGGCCGTCAAAAGGCTGTCAGGATTGGCGAAACGCAATGCAGCCACAAACATGGGGGATCCGGCGAGTACCAGTCCTGCCACCAATCCGGCCATTCCACCCAGCCACTGTCTGCCAAAAGTCCAAACGGCCAGTACCGTGAAAAGCCCGGCAACGGCCGATGGGAACCGAGCCGCGAATTCCGCCTCGCCAAACAGCATGCCGGAGAGGATTTGCAGCCAGTTGATCAGGGCCGGCTTATCCACCCTGAGTTCATAATTGAAGGTGGGAACCACCCAGTTACCCGATTCCCGCATTTCCCGCGAGGCTTCGGTGTTGTTCCCCTCGTCAATGTCCCACAGGTCGGCGCCACCCAGATTGGAGAGCCCCACCAGGGCCCAAACCGCCATCAGGACGGTAATTTGGCGATTCGCCGGTCTGAACCAGGCCAGAAGCCGTTCCAGGGTGGACATGATGTTGAAAAGTTTCCCCAGCCTTCTTTGGTTCTCAAACGGAAGGGGCATTCTGGCCTGCCGGTGCCTTTCGGCTCCAGTCCATCTTGGAGAGACGGGAACCGGCCGGTGCAGGCCCTGGGGAGTCGAATTGACCCATCTGGCCTCCATGGGCTATATGGGAATTTGGGATATTGGGGCATTTCGCGTTATTTAAAAATAAATGCGACCTTAAATTGCTTTGTTTGTCTCTGGGGCGGGGGCCGGGCGCATGCGTTGGATGCTTACCTCTGGCCGGTCTCTGGGAATTTTGTGCTTGGCCTTCGCTGCCTGGCTGGGCCAAGGGGCCAGCCCGTCTTCACTCCTGGCCCAATCCCCCTCGCTGGCGGCGACGGCGGCTCAGCCCCCGGTGGACATTGCCCGGTTGCGCGAGATGCTGCTGGATCGCGGCCAACCCAGGTTGCAGAACCAGGCTGCCCTGGCGTTGATCCAAGTCCATTCTGGAGAGGCCGAGGCCCTGATCCGTCAGGGTTTGGAGCAGGCTGAGGATGCCGAGATGTTCCTTGCCCTGGCCTCGGCGATCCGTTTCAACCGCGATTTGCGTTTCACGGATGAACTGGTGAAGGCCTTGTCTTCCAACAAGCCAGCCATCCGCCAGGGGGCTTCCCAGGCCCTGAGCGTGCTGGCCGAACCCAAGGTGATCGAGAAATTATCCCGTTTGCTGGAGGATCAGGCGACCGATCCGTCCGTTGCCCAGGCAGTTGCCTACACGCTGGGGGCAAGTGGCCGGAAACAATCCGTGCCACCCCTTCTGAAGGCGCTGGGGAACGATTCAGACAAGTTGCGCCAGGCGGCGAGTGAGGCCCTGGGCGATCTGACCGGCCAGAAATTCGGGCTGGATTCGGACCGCTGGAACCAATGGTGGCAGGCCACCCGCGATTTGCCCGTGGACCGTTGGCTCGAGGACCGGCTTGCCTTCCAGTTGGCGCGCCGAGCGCGTCTTGAAAATGAGCTCGAGGGGGCACGCAGCCAGGTGGTCCGCCTCCAGCAGGAGTTGTACGCCCGTCTGGGTACCGCCGAGCGTCTGGAGTACCTGCCCGGGATGTGCGAGCAGGAGGATCCGGCGTTGCGGCTTCTGGCCGTCAACTGGTGTCAGGAGGCGCTGAACGGTGCCGATCCTGCGGCCCAGAAAATATTGGGCGGGTTGTTGCTCCGCCTTTCAGGCGACGCGGCGCTGGAGGTTCAGCGGGCCGCGACTCTGGCATTGGGTCGTGTCCCGGAAATCCAGGCGCTGGACCGGCTCTTGGTCCTCACCCGCTCCAACCGCCCGACGGTCCGTGCCGCCAGCAGCCGCGCCTTGTCCCAGCAGGCGGCGATCAACCGGCCCGAATTGAAGGCCCGTCAGGGGGAAGTGCTTGCCAGCCTGCAGAGGCTGCTGGAGGACCCTGTCCTGGAGGTGGTGGTGGAGGCTGCCGAAGATTTGGGGGCCCTCGGGGCTTCCGAGTCGGGCCCTGTATTGACCGCTCTGCTCAGACATCCTTCCGAATCGGTGCGAAAGGCCGCCGCGGCGTCGCTCGAGCGCGTGGCGCAACCCAAATCGCTGGATGCCATCCTGAAGGCGCTGGATGATTCCTCCGGCACGGTTCGATTCAGCCTCGTGGGGGCCTTGGCCAAACTGGCTGTTCGATTTGATCCTCCGCCAAACTCCGGGGCGGACACACCTAAAACCGCCGAAACCCAGGGTTTGAGTGAAACCGACAGGGTGCGGTTGTTGGCTCGCCTAGAAATCGTGTTACTGAAGGACATGGATCCCAACGTGCGGGCACGCGCGGCCAGCGCGCTGGGGGAATGCGGGCCGCCCAGCCTATTGCCGGTACTCTGGCAGGCCAGCCAGCCCACCGAGGATGTCCGGGTCCAGGAAAAGGCCTGGCTGGCCCTGATCGACACCATCACCCGCGCCCGTCAGGTGAGCCTGGTCCAGGAATGGGATCGCAAGCTGGCCCAGGCCAAGGTCCCCGCCCGCCGGCTCCAATTGCTCACCGAAGTGCTCAGCCGGTGGACCCGCAAGGCGGACCCGGCCCTCCAGTTGGCTCCCATCCAGGATCTTGTCATCCAGGTGGCGCTGGAGCAGAACAAATGGTCGCTGGCGCTGCCTCTGGTGCGTGAGTCCATGGCAAAGCCCCAGCGTACCGAGATGGAGCTGCAGGCCACGCTCCGCCATCTGCTTCAGGCGGGGGAGCAGGCGCTTGCGGATGGTAACCCGGCGGAATCGCTGCGCGTGGCCCAGGAGGGGAAAAACCTGACCACCAAAGACAGTCCCCTGTCTCCACTTTTCGATGGTCTTGCCAATCGCAGCAGATCAAAATGACCCGACGTCGGGCGGCGCGGGAGGAATTTATTCCTCTTCCGCGCTGGGCATCCCGTGCAGCATGCGCCCGCATCCCGGGCAGAGCAGGAATTCCCCGCGCCGCACCTTGCCGGCCGATTGCATGTCAATGGTGGTGCGACACGCCAGACAAACACGGTCGTCCACCTTGGAAAACGCCTCATGCCCCTGCTTGGCCAGGATGCGCTGGTAGGTCGCCGAGTGTTCCCTCGGGATGTTCGGCTCGTTTTCCGACAACTGCTTGCGGACTCCAGCGAGGTCCGTTTCCAGATCCTTCTTGAGGGTGGGCTGGTTCTTCTCGAATTCCGCCAGGTCATTTTTGGCGGTGGTGATGGCCGCCTCCAACTCGGGCCCCTTGGCCGTCCGCTGGTCGATGTCCTCCAGAATCACCAGGATCTCATCCTCCAGGCCGGCGATCTGGGCGCGCTCGTGGGTGACCTCGTGGTCGATGGCCTCGAATTCCTTGGCAGTGGACAGGCCGGCCCTCTGGGTTTCCAGTTTGTCGATGTGCTGGGTGAGCTGCTTGATCTGGGTTTCCTTGGCCCGGTGGTCCACCTGCAGTTGTTTCAGGCGGGCCGTGTTCTCGTCGCGGGTTTTGGTGGCCTTGTTGAGCTTTCCCTGATGCACCACCAACTGGCGCGGCAGGCGGGACAGGGCCTCCGAGAGATCGAACTCGCGGGTTCGCAACTCGTGCAGACGGGTGAGGAGGGCGCCGGGCGTCTCGGGAAGGCTCATGTGTGGTGGACCTGGGGGCCGTGTTTGAAACCCAGCCCTGGGGCGGGGTCAAGGGGGCCGGCCGGCCCCCGGCACGGCCCCCGGTGACCGGAGACCGCGCCCTAGCGGCGCAGCATCCCTTCGACGAATCCCTCGAGCTGCCGGCTGCGCACCGGATGCTGCAGCTTGCGGACGGCCTTGGCCTCGATCTGGCGGACACGCTCGCGGGTCACCTTGAAGATGCGGCCCACTTCTTCCAGCGTGTAGCTGTAGCCGTCGCCCAGGCCGTAGCGCAGCTTGATGATCTCGCGCTCGCGATAGGTCAGGGTCTTCAGCACCTGGTCGATCTTGTCCTTCAGCATCTCGGAGCTGGCGGCGGCCACAGGCGAGTCGATCGAGTTGTCCTCTAGGAAGTCGCCAAAGTAGCTGTCCTCGCTCTCGCCGACGGGCCGGTCAAGCGAGATGGGCTGGCGGCTGATCTTCAGGACCCGTCGGGTCTCCTCAACCGACAGCCCCGCGGCCTTGGCGGTTTCCTCCACGGTCGGTTCCCGCCCGATCTCCTGTAGCAGCTTCTTCGAGATGTTCCGCAACTTCGACATCGTCTCGATCATGTGCACCGGGATGCGGATGGTGCGGGCCTGGTCGGCGATGGCGCGGGTGATGGCCTGGCGGATCCACCAGGTTGCATAGGTGCTGAACTTGTAACCGCGGCGGTACTCGTACTTGTCCACCGCGCGCATCAGGCCGGTGTTCCCCTCCTGGATCAGGTCCAGGAAGCTCAGTCCGCGGTTGCGGTACTTCTTGGCGATGGAGACCACCAGGCGAAGGTTGCCGCCGGAAAGGTCGCGTTTCGCCTGCTCGTACTCAAGGTACCGGCGCTTGGCGCTTTCCACCCGCATCTGCAGGACATGCGGCTCCTCAAGCACATGCATCAGGTAGTCGCGCAGTTCCTTCTCGTAGCCCTGCAGGTCCTCGAACTCCGAGGGGTCGTCGCGCTCGCGCATCCGGGCGATGATCCGCTCCAGCTCCATCATGCGGCGCGAGATCTGCTCCAGCTTGCGAAGCAGTGGCTGAATCCGCTGGGTGCGGATGGAGAGTTCCTCCACCAGCGTCACCGCCTTGTACCTGCGCAAACGCAGGGCGCGGCGCAGGGCCAGTTTCTCCCTCGGGTTTTCCTCCTCCAGAAATCGTCCGAAGTCGCGCTGGTTCTGGTCCAGCAGCCGCTCGAGGGTCTTCAGGTTGTGCGGCATCCGCTGGAGGATCTTGTCCTTCTCCAGGTTTTCCGTCAGCGAAACCTTCACCGTGCGGTCGAAGGGAAGCTCACCGGTGTGCACCTTGCGCAAGGTGTCCACCACCTGCTGCATCACACCGTCCACTTCCAGGACCTTGGAGCGGAAGCGGCGGCGGGTGATCTCGATCTTCTTGGCTAGCGAGATTTCCTGCTCGCGCTTCAGCAGCGGAATCTCGCCCATCTGTGTCAGGTACATGCGGACGGGGTCGTCCACGCGGCGGCCGTCGTCGTCGTCGAAGAAGGTGACCTCGTCACTGATCGACACGTCCTCGGCGGGGCGCCCGTCGCGCTCCTCGGCCTCGGTGTCGTCGATCAACTCGATCCCCTGCTCCTCCAGGTTGATCAGCAGCTTGTCCAGCTTGTCGGGGTTGGCGTCCTCCTCGGGGAGGACCTCGTTGATCTGCCCGTAGGTCAGGTAGCCCTTCTCCTTGCCCTGCTCGATGAGCTGGCGCAGGGCCTCGTGCATCTTCTCCGGCTCGACCGGGGCAGCCGGGGCGGTTTCCCGCGCCTTGGGCTTGGCCTCGGCCACGGGTACGGTTTTTGCGGCGACGGGTTTGGCCGGGGCCGGTTTCGCGGTCGTTTGGGTGCTTTTCACGGTTGCGGTCTTCTTCATGGTTTCAATGCTCCCCGCGCGGTCTCCTGGAGGCGCCTGAGCACCTCGAGCGCAGCTTCATGGTCGCCCGCGTGGGCGAGCCGACCCAACTCCTCGCGCGCAATGGCGCTTTTCACGCGGGTGTTCTGCCGCGTAATGCCCTCGACCAACCCCTCGAACCACTTCCTGGGTTCGGGATTGCTCTGGCCCATGTCACCCAATCGCAGGACCATGGAGTGCGTCTGCGGGCTGAGGGTCGGTCGCAACCCTTCGGGATCGGGACGCTGGCCCGACCGCAAAAGCCCCAAAAGCGCCTCGTAAAGTCCTCTGGCCACCGGGTGGCTGAAGCAGGCGGGCTCCACCAGGGGGGCCGCCTCCTCAACCCAGTCCGGGTGGCTCACCAGCGCGGCCAGGAGCTCGCGCTCCACCATGGGCATCGCCGCCTCGTCGACGGTTGCCTCCACGGGAGTCGCAGCGCCCTGGCGGGCGTCATTCCGGGCCGGCGCGCGGGGCGCCTTGGCCAGTTCCTGTTTGCGTTGCCATAAAGTCTCCTCCCTGAGACCCAACCTGCGCGCCAGCCGGCCCATCAGCAGCTCGCGCTTCACACTGGCGGAAGACCCGGCGGGTCCCCCGTCCCCCAGCAGCCCCAGCACCCGGTCCAACCCGGCCTGGGACATTCCGACACGCTCCTCGACACCCGGCGGGAACCACTTGTCCATCGCCACGGTCAGGGCGTCCTTGGCTTCCTCCAGCGCCCGGCTCAGCGGACCGGGCCCCTCGTTCAGCAACCAGTCGCAAGGGTCCAGCCCCTGCGGCAGCCTGGACACTCGCAACTCCATCTCCTGCTGGGCGAACAGGCTCAGGGCGCGTTCCACGCCGCCATCACCGCCGGCATCCGCGTCGAACACCAGCACCACCTGCTGCGTGTGCCGTTTTAACTGGCCCAGATGTCGGTGGTTTAGCGCGGTGCCCATCGTCGCCACCACATTGCGGATGCCCTGCTGGTGGGCCATCAGCACATCGGTGTAGCCCTCCATCACCGCAAGAAAGCCGCGCTTCTTTGCCTCTTCCCGCGCCAGGTCCAGGCCGAAGAGCTGTTCGCTTTTGGTGAAAAGGGCCGAGTCGGTGGAGTTGTAGTATTTGGGAGCACGCTCGGCGGTCGGGGTCCCGGGCAGCACCCGGCCCCCGAAGCCAACGGTCTGGCCGCGCGGGTTGCGGATCGGGAAGATCACCCGCTCACGGAAGCGGTCGAACAATCTCTCATCCAGTCGGCCAATGATTCCCAGGGATTCCAGCAGGTCCAGATCCATCCCTTCCCGCTGGGCCAAACGCAGGAGCCAGTCGCCACCGGGAGGCGCCCAACCCACGCCATAGTCGCGCAGGGTCTGCTCCTCCAGGCCCCGGTCCTCGAGATAGTCCCGGGCACCCTTGCCGGATTGGCGCTCCCAGAGCGCCTCCTGGAAATGTTTTTGGGCCCACTCGCAGGCCTCGAGAAGCCTCGCCTTCTGCGCCGATTGCGACGAGTCATCATTGTCCCGCCACGAGATGCCGGCGCGGCGTGCCAGGAAGTCCATCGCCTCCGCGAAGTCCAGCCGCTCGATCCGCTGGACGAAGCTGATCACATCGCCGTATTCACCGCAGGCCCAGCATCGGTAACGCTGGCGGTCGGGATCGACATCGAAGGAGGGGCGGCGGTCGTCGTGAAAGGGGCACAGGGACTTGTACACACGGCCGGTCTGCCGCAGGGCCAAATAGCCCCCAACGACATCAACGATGTCGTTGGCGGTTTTGACGCGCTGGACAGCATCCTGGAGCACAGGATCTTCCCCCCCCTGGTTTCCTTCCACCTAATGTGGAAGGTGGGCGTCTAACCGTTTGCCGAGAACAGGCCCGGCCGCATGGCGGCACGGCTGCGCTGGGTAGGCGGGTGGCAGGCAGATTATTGAAAGGTTTGGCTAGCCCCAGTTAGCCAAGATGTGCAGGCGAGTAGCCTGGACGCCTGGTTAGCTAAGGCAACCGATCCTCCCTGATCCATCCTTTTACCCGGGGCTAGGCGCTTTCCTGGCCCTGAGCACCGCCCTCCTGGCGTTGCCTTGTGTTGGATCGTAGGTGGACCCCCAAAACCTGTCAACCCTCCGCAGCTGTAAGCCTTTTCCCATCAAACAGTTGAACCTAAAACTTGCCGGTCCGGCCGGTTGCCCGGATTGGGAAAACCTTGATCTCCCACGACTACCTTTGCCGAATGAATCTGAGTGGTCCACACCTTGAGGCCCTTGGGGAGCCCTGTGTGGCACTGGATTCCAACGCTTCGCGTGAAGGATCGGCCCGATGAACCCGCTTCAATCCGCTCCAGCCGGCAACAGCACACTTTCCAGGGTCCGAGCCGACCGGGCCGGACTGGTTCGCGCCTGTGTGCTGGGCGCGATCCTGGCAGGGGGGGCCTGCCTCCAGGCTGCACCTCCCACCCCTGTTGAAATTCTACAGTTCAAACCAAAACAAGATGGTATTTCTCCCTCCATACCCAAGTCGGGGGATGAGGCCTCCTGCAAGGTGGAGCTGATCAAGGGGCAAGAAAAGGGCAGTGGTTGGTTACTTAGGGATGGCTCCGGGCAACCCCTGCGCCGGTTTTTCGACACCAATGATGACAACAAAAGCGATGTTCGCAGTTTTTATCAGGATGGTATTGAAATTTATCGAGAGATAGATTCAAATTTTGATGGCACTACCGACCAGTACCGCTGGTTCAACGGCGCGGGCAGCCGTTGGGGTATTGATGCCAATGGTGATGGCACCATCGATACCTGGCAGGTGATCAGTCCAGAGGAACTCTCGCAGGAAATGGTCCGCGCGCTATCCGCCCGAGATCAGGCCCGGTTCAACGCCCTTTTGCTGAACCCCAACGATCTGAAGCAAATGGGGCTCAATCCGGACAAGGCCGCAATGTGGGGAGAAAAAGTGTCCGGAGCCGCCGCCAGATTTTCGCAGGCCGCCGGCAAATTGCCGGCTGGAACCATCGGCTGGCTGCATTTGGAGCTGGGCGTTCCCCAATGCCTGCCGGCGGACCAGATCGGTAGCCGGTACGACCTCATTCGCCATCGCCGGGGAACGGTCCTGTTGGATTTGGCTGGCAAGACCGAATGGCTACAAACCGGTGAATTGGTTCAGGTTGGTGCCGCCTGGCGGGTGGTGGAGGGGCCTGCTCTGGGTGCCCTGACCGAGGAGGATCCCACCACGACAGCCGGTACCAGGCCGCTTGGCAAACTGGATTTCGACAAGGATCCCGACCTGCGAAAAATGGTGGAGGATTTGGGAGCTTTGGACCGCCAGATCGCCCAAGGCAATCCCACGCCCAAACAACACATGGGGCGGGCCGACCTGCTGGCCAAGATCGCCGGCAAGTTGAAGCCCGAGGATCGCGATCCGTGGTTGCGCCAGATCGCCGACAGCCTGTCCTCGGCGGCTCAGGGGCCCAACAATACCGGCGATCCCGCCGCCATGAGTCGCCTCGTCGAGTTGGCCAACGAGTTGGTGAAGGCCAACCCGGGCACGCCGTTGACCGGCTATGTCGTGTTCCGTCAGATGCAGGCCGAATACTCCATCCGCCTGATGAAGCCCGGCGAGGATTTTTCCAAGGTCCAGCAGGACTGGATCGGCAAATTGAACCAGTTTGTCTCCACCTACCCCACCGCCGATGACACGGCCGACGCGCTTATCCAGTTGGGCATGGTCAGCGAATTCATGGGCAAACCCTCCGATGCCAAGAACTGGTATCAGCAGGTGGGCAAGAATTTCGCGGGCAAGCCCCAGGCCCTGAAGGCTGCCGGTGCCGTCCGTCGCCTGAACAGTGATGGCCAGCCGTATGCCCTGTCCGGGGTTAGCTTGGATGGAACAGGAGCCGCTTTCGACCTGGGCCAGATGCAGGGCAAGGTGGTTGTCGTCTACTTCTGGGCAAGCTGGAACAACCAGACGGTGGGGGATTTTGCCAAGCTGAAACTGATCGCCGAATCTTACAAGACCAAGGGGATGGAACTGGTCACGGTCAATTGCGACCAGACCGCGGCAGAGGGTCTGGGTGTTATGAAACGCACCCCTATACCGGGCATGCACCTGCACCAACCCGGTGGCCTGGATGGTAAGCTGTGCACCGAATGGGGCCTGATGGTGCTGCCCCATCTGGTGGTGGTGGGCAAGGATGGCAAGGTGGTCAGCGGAAACGCCCAGTTGGCCACCTTGGAAGAAGATGTCAACAAGCTGACCAAATGAGGCCAGCGATCTGTGGTAGATTCGCCCCGCCCGCACCGGGCGGGGTGTTTTTTGCGGTTCAGTCGTGGCCGGGCGATTTGGGTGGGCTAGGATAAGGCAGGCCGCCCGTTGGGCGAGTCCGTTGATTTTCCAGCCCGTTGCCCTTGCCCGGATGCAGTTGGAATACTCCAATGTCCAAGAACATCGCCGCGCCTTGGGGTGCCGTTGAG
>Ga0169931_10005216_pt1 | contig 19868 bp, 23 predicted proteins | sample Kivu_15m_20L_FD_129675 | JGI IMG/M metagenome (GOLD analysis project Ga0169931, IMG submission 129675) | Freshwater microbial communities from Lake Kivu, Western Province, Rwanda to study Microbial Dark Matter (Phase II) - Kivu_15m_20L... | ecosystem: Environmental > Aquatic > Freshwater > Lake... | reverse complement strand
CTCACGGCCACAGTTAAGTATATAACAGATAATTTAAGAGAGCAACATCTAACTGATTAAATAACAGCAGTTTATGACGCACGATTTTCAAAAAATTCCCTTTTCGAACATCATTAAATTTGGGCAAAGAACGATGTTAGAACAACCTCTATTTTCTGTCAGTTGGATACTGGGAAGATTCTGTAACTACAAATGTAGTTATTGTTGGCCCTATGCCAGATCTGATAGTATAGATCATCTTGATTTTGAAACGTACATAAAAACTATCGATGAAATAAAAAATCAGGCCAGACAGAATGGATTTACACAATTTCATTGGAGTTTCTCGGGTGGAGAACCCACTGCATATAAACAGTTATTAGATTTGATCAGACATCTCGATGACGGATCAACTACGCCGTATCAAAGTATACATATGACCACTAATCTCAGTCCCGGAAGTAAGTGGTGGAAATCTTGGTGTGAAAGCACGATGATGTTGCAGCGTCGAAGTATAACCGCCAGTTATCACGAAGAATTTGCTCGAGAACAAGAATTTGGAGACAAATGTCTGCAGTTAATTTATGACGGAGTATACGTTACTGTAAATCAAGTGATGGTTCCGGAAAAATTTTATGAATACTATGATAGATGTGATCGCCTTTATCGTCGAGGAATCAATATCACGCTTAAACCACAAAGCGATCCTACTGCTAGTTTCGTAGTCGATGGTTATACCGAAGAAATGATCGATTTGATGCAGACAGGATTTCCGCAACAGTCGGCAGGAGAAGATATCTATCAAATATCATTGTATGACGATGACGGTAAGGAATATCTGTGCGATCAGGCAGAAAGATTCAATGCTTTTAATTTTAACAGGTTTAAGGGCTGGAATTGCAATTCAGGCTATCAAAGTGTTATAATAAGAGGAAATGAGATCAAACGTGGATATAGTTGTCATGATCAATCCTTAGGAAATTTGACCGAAGGATTTAAGTTGTTCAATATTTTTAAAAAATGTATGACATCGGCCTGTGTTAGTAGTGCCGATAGTAAGATACCAAAATTTAAATGAGTAGACTGATTGTTTTTGGTTGTTCTTTAGCATATGGAATAGGTTTACCGGATTGCTGGCCGTGGTCTAATACCTCATCTCCTAGTAAATTTTCTTGGCCTCAGTTAATTTCTGACGCAATGAATAGAAAATTAATTAATAAATCTATACCTGGTGCTTCTAACAAATTAATTTGGCATAGCATTAACAATTTTAAATTCAAAACCGATGACACAGTAATTATATCTTGGACGTTTCCTAACAGATATTCTGTTTTAAAAACACCGTGGCAGTGGCATCATTTGCATCATAATCATGTAGATATTGATCCTATAGCGGTTGCATATTATACTCATTTACATTCATTTTATGATTCTTATTCGATGTCAAGATTATATGTGGATCATGCGAACAGAATGTGTAAGGATATGAATTTGACAACATATCATTTGATACCCGATGTACAATATTCTTACATTATGAAGGATATAAAAAATATTCCATTATATATGAGTATGTACGAAGATGATTATCCGAAAGCATTAGACAACGATCATCTTGGAATGGAAGGCCAGATAGCCTTTGCGTTTGATTTAATGAACTATCTCGGAATATCTCATAATTTGTCTAAACCAAGGTCACTAAGTATTTTACAATTAAATAAATTTCGATATATCTATTTTCTAATAGATTGTGTTGGAAGAAAGTTAAGATCAAAATTATGGAAATAAAAAATACTCCTTTTAATGTAAACATTGAAGATGTGCTTTTTTGGATGGATGCTATCCGTAACAGCAAAGATAGAGATCGTGTTCTAGAAAGTTTTTGGAAAGGACAAGTTTATAGTAAAATATGGCTTATCGAGAATCTAAAAGGACAGGTTGAATATCCTAAAAGATATCGTGTGGCTATATATGGTGGGTGGAATGGAGTGCTTGCTGCCCTCCTCTATAATTCTGGAATAGGTATAAATCATATTACCAGCGTAGATATTGATCCTGCCTGCGAAGAAATAGCTTTAACCATGAACAAACATCACGAAATGCAAGGAAGGTTTACAGCGGTAACGGGAGATATGTGCAATTATGTAGTGAAAGATGCAGAAATAATTATCAATACCAGTTGTGAACACATCACGCAAGAACAATATGATCGCTGGCTGACTCTCCAGCCTATGGATTCATTAATAGTATTGCAAAGTAATGATTTTTTTGATTGCGATGAACATATTAGGTGTGCCAGTGATCTAGATAAATTCAAAAAAACCAGTGGCATAGATGTCATTTATAAAGGAGAATTAGAAACTCCTAAATATAAAAGATTTATGTTAATAGGAAAACGTAGCTAGGTATCGAATTCGCTGATTTGTAAAACTACCCGAGTAGTATGTCCTATGTTAGCACCGCCATGCAGTGCTGAACTATTTTCGTACTCCCATACATCACCTGCTTTATAATCTGTGATAACTTTATCTTCATACATGAAAATATGACCAGATTCGTAATCTTGTAATGGTATCCAAAATCGTCTACTGTTTTTTTGGTACATCGTGTGCGGATCAATGTGAAGAGGCATAAAATTTCCAGGCAACATTTTTGTGATCCACCAATGAAAATTGTTTTTTAGAAAAGGAGGATTTGAAATGTCAAAAGGAAAATTAGTATTATCGAACATCCAAAAATATATTTGATCGTTGCGGTACCCCGCTCGTATAGCTTTATCATATTCTTCTGTCATTTGCGCACTATTTGGTTGCTGACCTTCTTTTGGTCTACCTGTTCCTCGATTGTGCAAAACAAATTCTAACCAATGGGGTTGTATCCAGTAATTAAAATTTCCATGAAATTTCATTTTTATATCCAATCCTGATTAACGTGCCAAGTTGGTTTTAAAAGTTTATTAATCTCAACAGTCTCTAATTTTCTTCCCTTATGTTGTATATCTAAAAATCCTATGCAACTACGGCTATTAAAAAATACATAGATGTCGTCGGGAATTTTTTCCAATAACTCGTTTTCTTTGTGTAGTCTGTATGATAGACTAGACATCATGCTGGTCCCTTCATAACAGAAAATATTACTAACATTGAAAAGAGTTTTTCCCGAACATTTATCGAAAATTGAATCGTAGTCGCATAATCCTAATAAATCTATTCTAACAAATTCATAAGTTACATTTTCAATCTTTGGTGCATGTATCTTCCAGTAATCTAGAGAATTTTGATTATAATCATAATAAATTACTTTTACAGAATTAACTCTAGATATGTATGGGATGAACCATGCACCGCTGGCAGGGGTTATTATACAATCGAAATCTTTTTCTATAACGTCTACAAATTCTGTATTTTCAATATGCACGAATTCAGTGGAACAAAATCTTTCTCTCGCGTATGCCCATTGTATGTGTTTTAAAAATTCTTGTTGATCTTCTGGGTAATAATATTTTTTGTTATTTCTAAAATTATTGTTAAAGACTATCACAGATTCGTTATTGTCAAATGCCTGGCTTAATATATTCCAACCGTGTAATTTATGCCTATAATCTTGACGATCATTGCTACCTATTACTGATATCGGTGTATAGTCATCGTGTATGTTTTCAACACTGCGAATAGGAGAATTCTGTTGGTGAGGTTCTCCTAATTGTTTTTGACCGATGTACGGTCTTCCTAGCAAATCATACTTTGTGAGATTGATTACGTAACACTGATGATGAAGTTCGTAGTATGATTCTTTTCGATCTAAAATATGCCCGGCTAGAAAGTAATCTCGTGTTATAAGATTTTCGACCGCTGTGAAAAAAGATTCTCCATTAATAAAATCCGTCCCTGTGCTCAAAACCACGGCGTGTTTGAATTTTTGATCGGCAGCATAATTTAATAGAGAATCCTCCTCCAATCCAACAAGAACATCATAGTGTTTAGAACAGATATTGCTGATAGTAAAATCTGATATGTTTTTTATTAATTCGATTATCCAACCATTTTGATATGTCAACGTTTTATCTACGATAATGTATGCTGTGTTTGACTTACGTTGCGATTGGTAATGGACTACGTTCATGACTAGCGATAGGTTAAATAAGGCTCCATAAATATTTATGGAATGAATACACCCTTATGTTTAAATTTGAAGATATAAAGCAAGTCCATTTAGAAATTACAAACAATTGTCAAGCAAGCTGTCCTATGTGCAATAGGAACATCGATGGCGGGTTAGAGAATCCCTTGATTAAAGCCACCGAATGGTCGTTGAAAGATTTTAAAAGAATAATGACTCCGGATTTACTTAATCAGATAAATGGATACTACTACTGTGGAACTTTTGGAGACCCTATACTGAACAATAGTTTAATCGATATGTGTCATTATTCTACCGAAGTTGCTCCGAATGTAAATTTAACGATTCATACTAATGGTGGTGCGAGAAATGTTGATTGGTGGAAACGATTAGCTAATGTAATGCCAAAAGATCACAGAGTAGTTTTTGCACTAGACGGTCTCGACGATACTCATCATCTATATCGTATAGGAACTCAATTTCAAACTGTTATCAGAAACTCCCGAACTTTTATAAGTGAAGGTGGTATAGCTGAATGGGTGTTTATTAAATTCAAACATAATCAACATCAAGTCGATCAAGCGCGAGCCATGTCAGAAGAATTGGGATTTAGATATTTTACTGTTAAAAATAGTTCTAGATTTATCATCGATCCGAGACAACGGGTAGTTGATCGAGATGGAAATTTCACTCACTACGTCGAGCCAGCTACAGATACTCCATTGGTGTTTATTGATAAATCAGCTATCAAAGAATATAAGACGATTGTAGATAGTTCTATTATCACGTGCAAGGCCCAAAATGACAAAGAAATATACATTGATGCTTACAAAGATTTTTATCCCTGCTGCTGGATGGCCAATACTCCTTACACTTACATTCGAGATAATGAAGCAGCGCATGTACGTTATGAAATACGAAGACAGCATGATGAAATGTTAGCAAGACTGGGGGAAACAAATCTTTTAAAGCGAAATTTGAAAGATTTAATAGATTCAGAAGAATTTCAAACTATGTGGTATGAATATTGGAATGTTAATAAATTGATTATCTGTGCTAGAAGTTGTGGTCGCAGCGATAAAAATAATTATTCGAAATGTACTGATCAGGAAGTAAGATGAAATTATTTTGGTTACAGCCCGAGGATACACGAATCGGTCGAGGGCAGAGTCAGATACGTGATATCACAGGATCTCCAAGTTTTTGCGTTCTTCCATGGATACATGTAGCTACTAGACCAAATGGTGATGCAAGGCTTTGCTGTGTTACCAATGCTAGTGGAGCACACAGCGGAGATCATACAGTAGGTCTTGTTAAGAAGGAAGATGGCAAACCGGCAAACTTTGGCAAGGAACTCCCACTAGAAGCATTTAATAATGAATATATGCGTTCTGTGCGCAAAACAATGTTAGAAGGAAAGATTCCAGCAAGTTGCACTAAATGTTTTGAAGAAGAATCAAATGGTGTCGTTAGTAAGCGTCTATGGGAAGCATATGAATGGCACAGAGATGGTTTAGATTTCAAACGGTTGATTGATGATACCGCAGAGGACGGATCAGTTCCTCCGGTTATTCGTTATTTTGATTTACGTTTAGGACATACGTGTAATCTAAAGTGTGTTATGTGTAGTCCACATGACAGCAGCAGATGGATAGAAGATTATAAAAAAATTATGCCTATGACCAAAAGTCAGATAGTATTAAAACAGATCGATTGGTCGGCAGATATGTTTGACAATTATTGGTATGAAAAACCAGAATTGTGGGAACAGATATTTAATCAAATTCCTAATATTACACAATTGTATTTTGCTGGTGGTGAACCTTTAATGATCAAAGAACATCGTAAATTTTTAGATGAGATTATTCGTCGGGGGTACGCTAAAAATATTAGCTTAAGATATAACAGTAACGGTATTTTTGTTAATGAAGATATCATAAATGTGTGGAGTCAATTTAAACAGGTGCGTTATGCTTTCAGCATAGATGCAGTTGGAGATCGTAATCATTATATCAGATTTCCAACCGAATGGAAAGATATCGAACGTAGTTTATGGTTAATAGACGAGGCTCCGGACAACGTACATTGTTCTATCGCTTGTGCAGTCCAATTAATGAATATTAAGCATATTATAGATTTCGCCAAATGGAAGATTTCTAAGAGATTTAAAAAGATTAACACTTTTACTCTTGACGATTATCAATCCGGCGGAGGAATAATTAATTTACATCTCTTATATATTCCTACTTTTTTAAGTGCTAGAGTGTTACCCAAGGAAGATAAAATTAAGTTGGTAAAAGATTTTGATCAATTTAAAGAATGGTTATGGAATAATTACACACAAGATGAAAATTTTTGGAAACATAATCCCTACGGCTGGCGTCGCTGGGAAGGTATTTTAAAGTTTGTTATGGCTGAAGATCACAGTCAGCTGTTACCTGATTTTTCTGAATATGTTAATAATATAGACTCGATCAGAGGAACAAATTTCTCATCAACATTTCCTGAACTTAAATATTTATTACAATGAAGTTTACGAGAATATATCGAGACCCTGTAATTAAAAAGGTCGTTTGGACCCCAGGAACAGTTTGTAATTATCGATGTAGCTATTGTTATCCTCATGATCATGACGGAAAATACAAGTGGCCCGAAACCTATGACAGATTAATTAAATTCGTAAATGAATGGAGAGGCAGCGATCCTCTAGCCTTGGATATTCTAGGAGGAGAACCTACTTTATGGCCGAAATTTCAAGACTTCTGTCATGACTTAGCTAAAAGTTCATCTAATCCAACTAAAATAATGTTCAGCAGCAACGGATCTCGATCTCTACGATATTGGAAAGAATTTGATGCTCCTATAGATAGTCTTGGTTTAAGTTTTCATCCAGAACACGCAAATATCGAACATTTTTTAAATGTAGTAGAAATATTACATGAAAGATATCAGGTTTGGATATATCTTATGTTAATTCCACCATATTTAGATGTTGTTAAAAAAATGTTTGAGGATTTAAAAAAATTCAAAGTGAATGCTACGGTTAACTCTATAGTTAGTATTTCTCAATCTCATACAGGAGTCGTTGGTAACAATCCAGAGTACGAAAAATTTGCAGCAGGTGCTCATCTACGACAATCTGAAATATTCGATGGATTTATGTATGGAACTTATATTACAAATGGAATACAAACCAAACGTATACAAACACAGGACCTTATTAATACCAAACAGGATGCCTTTAGAGGATGGAATTGCTATGTAGGAAAAGATACTTTAAATATACACGCTAATGGAGACGTTTACGGATCCAGTTGTTCATCAGGACCCTGTTACGGAAATATTTACTCTTCGGAAAAAATTTTTATTCCCGATGCGCCCTTTACATGTCCTCATGATTTCTGTGGATGCGGAACTGATGTGGAAATAGAAAAATCAAAGTAATATGAATTATTCTAAAGATACATTTTGTATATTACCATTCATTAGTATGTCTAATAATAATAATGGTGATTATAGAGTATGTTGTGATAGTTTCGGATTCGGACCTAATATACAAACAGATAATGCTACTGAAGTTTGGAATAGTGAATTTTATAATCAACTAAGAACGGATCTGATTAATGGGGTTCGAAATAAAAACTGTGAGGCTTGTTGGAAAGCGGAACAGAATAATGGGCATTCGATGCGAAAAAGTGAAAATAGTAATTATCTAGAAGAAGATATATTAAAAATAATAGAAGAAAGACCCCCACCGATTCTTTTTGATTTCAAATTAGGAAATTTATGTAATTTAAAATGCATTATGTGTTGTCAGTTAGATAGTTCTCTGCACGAAACGGAAGTAAAACAATGGAAATCTAATAATATTAGAATACCCAAATTGTTAGAATACATAGAGATAAAATTCAAAGATCAAAATCAACAATTTAGAATAGATAAAGAAAATTGTGATATCATATTAGAAAATTTGAAAGATTTAATACCTGGCTTAAAGACATTACGTTTAGTGGGTGGAGAGCCTTTAATTAACCCGCTTACACGTATCTTAATAGATAAGATAATAGATCTAGGATATTCTAAAGATTTAAATTTAGACATTATTACAAATTTGACCGATATTAAAATTACTTTAATAAAGAGGTTAGAACAATTTAAATCTGTGGCTCTTACCTGCAGTTATGATCATGTAGATCCAGATAAGTTTCATTATATTAGGTTTCCTGCTGACTATAAAAAATTTAAGAATAATTTTGATCTAGTTTTGCGACGCAATCTTAATGTATCTATATCGACTACATTTAGTATCTTTAACATATTTGATTTAGAAAAAATCATGGATGAATTTGAGGTGATAGGAATTCCTATTAGTTTCAATTATGTAATAAATCCAAATTATTTTTCAATCAAATATTTGGGCAACAAACAAAAAGAAGAAATAATTAAAATCGTAAATCGTGTATTGTCTAAAAATTATAAGATATTCGAGCTTAATCCAAATCTTGTGAATTATCTTAAGAACATAGATAAAGTTTTATACGCACAACAAGATGACTTTCAAGAAGTAGTGGCAGAACGTAAAAGAGTATTAGAATTGTATGATTCTACTCGTGATACAAATTATTATAAATTGTTTACACAATTTTAAAAAATGAAATTATTTTCTCGAATCAATCTGTTAAAAACAAATTATGATATTCTCAGTCGCGCAAAACTTTTACACGAGCCAGACTATAATGTTCTTAAAAATATCTATGACAGATATTGTAATCACAAAAAATTTATTGATCCGATACCGTTTATTTTAGACAAGTATACTTGTAATAATAGAGATATTATTGGTTATTACAATAAAGAAAATCTAGTTGCCTATAGTTTAATTTTAAAATATCCAGACGAACATAGCGTATTGTCTGATCAATTTGCTTGGGATTATTATGATCCTAAACTTCGATTGGGTATCAAGAGTTTAGAACATGAATGTGCTTTTTATAAAAGCCTAGGTTATAATTATTTGTATTTAGGCGAACACAGTAAATATAAATCTAAATTTGCAGGTTATGAATTATTAGAGGAAGAATTCTGTCTCCAAGAAACTACTTGATCATACAATTCTTTGCTCCAATTTTTATAATACCCCTTTTGTAATAAAGTTTCTGCAGCTTTATTCAATTTTTCAGATTTTTGACAAATAGCTAAATTGTATTGACCATTATTGAAATGTAAGTTATAAAATGGTTCGGGAATATCCTTATGATCTTCTAGACAGACAAAACCCTTTTTTAGGTACGTTTCATTAATTTTTTTGATGTTCTTTACAAAATTTAACGGATCAATATCGTCTGGAAGTATAAAAATCACGATTTCGACAGAATCGTCCCAATCGTCGAACACCTGACAAATATCGATAACATAATTAATGCTGGTACAGAATTTAATTTTATTTTCAATTAATGTTTTTTTAGCGAATGGGCATAATGGTAAATTGTTGAGAAGTTCTTGTGGTTTACTTAACACCTCTATAATCCACTTTCTAAGATATTCAGAGGCCGTAGTCATACTGATCACCCTTTCTGCACACATCTAAAGTTAAACAATGCCAGCCACCGTCCCAGAAAAACCTATGCCTAAGCGGACAATATATTGGTTCTAATTTATATTTTTTTAAAACTGCGTTTAATTCTTTGCTATTACTATTTACTACAACATATCTATCATCAATTACCAAACAATTTAGATCAAATATTGTCTCTTCGACGAATCCGGTCCAATTTGGTAATACCGATTCTACAAATTTTGTAAAATCCTGATTTTGTTCCTCTCCCGGTACCCACCATTTACCTTTATTTTGTTCTTTTAATTTGGTCCACTCTCGTACATCGTCCCATCTAGCATCGTTGAAATATACAATATCCCATCCTTTGAAATGATGTTCCTTACCTTTGAACCAAGGCCCGGCAATCACTACTCCCGGTTTTAAAACACTGAAAATGCCATCGTTGTGTCCTCCTAACATTAGTTTATCATATTTGAAGTATGGATAATGCGTTTCTAAATATGTACCGGCATCTTCGGTTTGATGTAAATCTATAAGACATTTTTTTCCGATCCTTGTAATATTAGGACTACAAAATCCTTGTAAAGGATAGTCATTCATAATTTTTTCTTTTTCGTCTCTTGATAAAGAATCAAAATTTATGTTAAGACCTCTAGTACTAATCTGTTCTTTCATATTGATTTCAGTTCTACGGAAAAGTGTTGTCCCTTCGTATAATCGTGTATCTACTTGCTCTTTACCGAACCATTCTTGGAATTTTTTTACGTAGCCTTGTACTTCGAAAGTTTTATCTGTGATTAAAATTTTATCACCCATGACTACTGCGTCATCTCTTACCTGTAAAGGATGAATAGGTATTAGAGAGTCTCTTACAATATTGGGATTATCACTACCGTGTCCAATTTTACCATTTACGTCTGCATAATCAAGGATACTATCATGATATCCTAACTCTTTAGGAGTTGCCTGAAATATTTCTATACCGTGAGATTTGATCTTTTCTTTAAAATATTCTATATCTTCTGTAGTTTCATTTACTATTTTTTTGAAAACATCCCTCACCTTTTTATGTTTTACACCGTCAAAAAAACTTTCTGAATAAGTGCTACCTACCACTAAAGTTTCAAGTGGTTGAAATTCATCCCAGCTATTGATCTTATTATTCATCTTCTCGGCCAATCTGTAAAATATGCGTGTTGAATATTTCCTGAAACGAAACGATTAAAACTCTTATGTTTGTCCTCGAGCTCGCCTTCTAGAGGTGCCACACGTTGAAATGCTTCTTCTAGTTGAGCCATATCAGTGAACTCCATCATGATGTGCCATTCTGGCATATCTGCAATGCTTCGGAATCCCATTTTACATCTGGTAATTCTATAGGAAATCATTTTTTTTTCATCTACTAGATGCTGTAAAAATTTCCTCATGTTAGAGACCCATTCTATATCTGATAGATCTCCTTCTTTATCTGCCCATATATGATATATATCCATTTTTATTTTTTCTCTTTATATTTTGTTAAAGGAATGTCAGCAGCACAAGTACACCAATCTCGAGTACAAACTATTGGTTGATTTGGAATCTCGAATGTTCCTTCGTAGATATTACCCAGGCTTCCTCCTACTCTGCACGTAGCTCGATGTACTTCCCCGTTCCAGTTTATCATTAAGCTTTCGATACCTGCATTGCACGTCCAATCTTTGAATTGATTTAGATGTTTTTTTATTATATCATTGGCATGTATGATGACGTTATTGTCGATTCGACAATTAGGTTTCACAGTAGCATCCTGATCTAATAACCATTTTAGATCTTCACCGTCGTATCTGAGATCGTCGAATATGTTGTGATCTCCTTCGGTCCAACGTATTCTTCTCAGAGCAAATTTTATTCCAAGTTCTTTGAATTTTTTAACCACGGTTTTTACCTGCGACATATAGTCATGATGTGCCATAACATTTACAAAAAAATCTCTTTCTGTAGAATCATAATATTTTAGAATAGTATCTACGATTCTCGTGTAATCATGTTCAAAATGCAGACTAAAAATCAAATGATTAAAAAACATTTCATTATCTAAATACCAACGATGACCTCTGGTTCCGTTGGTGGTGATATTTACCCAGAAAATATTTTTCCTTTTGAAATATTCAAGTAGATCTTCTATGTCCGGGTGAACACACGGTTCACCACCAGTTAAACTTATCCTCAGAGGTTTATCGATTTCGCATAATTTATCTACAGTTTTTTCTAATATATTAATATCTGTGTGTGGACTGAAATTGTCGTGTATAGCCGATGGACAATAGCTACAATCGTAATTGCATCTTTTACCTAGATTCCATTCTATTTTGATCTGATCCTGATGCGGCCATGCTGAAGTTATCTCATACATACGATTTAAACTCCGGAGTGACTGTTTCAAAACATTGATCTCTACTTCGATCTAATCTACGATTAAATTCGATACAGCTTTTCCATAAATGACTTTCATCGTTGGAATTCAAAAAGTTAATGACTCCTTGGATCTGACCAATCGTGAGATCTTCTAACATGGGATGTGCCTTAACCAATTTAAAATCTTTGATAAGAGTTTTGATATGTTCTAGTCTAATAGTTGCTTCTGCTTTTAGATCAGATGGTAATACCTGTATAGAAAGAACTTCAGGATATCTCACCATGTTGGTATAGAATACTATTCCCAGATCGTTTAAAAAATATTCTATCATCTTATCTAATATCATAACGTTGCTGACTTGGACAGCAACAGCCCCTACTATCCTACTGATGTTTGGAATGGTTTGTATTTGTTTGATATTGTTTATGAGTTCTGCCCAGCTGGCATTTCCTCGAATATATTCATAACTTGTGCCTAGCCCGTCTATAGAAACATTCACCGCCACGCTTTTGAATTTAGGCCAGTATTCCCAGATGGTTCTATTGCTTTTGCCCAAGATAGTTAGATTCGTGGCATATTTGATTTCTATGTTATCACCATAAGGAGCCAATGTGTCTAATATTCTATAGTGCTGAGGATCAATTAGAGGTTCACCGCCGGCAAACTCTACTCGCCTAAAATAAGGTAAATTCTTTTCTAGACTAGACCACCAACTGAGATTATCTTCGAACTTGTCTAACAAAGGTTTCTTTTCCAGATCATGTTCTTCTACTAGATTGTAGAATACTTTTCCTGTATCTTTGTAGAAATCTTTTATTTCCGACCAATCGTTCCATGAGGTGCTATCACCGGGATGGCACATTCGACATTTGAGATTACAGAGATTGTTGAGTTTGATCTCCATAGTGGGTATTTCAAACGGCATGGTAAAATCGTGATCCATTTTGTCTAGAGCATCGGGATAAAGATTGATACGAGCTTCGGGGATAACACCTTTGATATGGCGTTGGCGCAGGCTTTCGACTCCTTGATCTTCTAGACTAAAACAAGGTTCGCATTCTGGAGGACGCTCTCCTCTCAGCACTTGCCTACGGATGCGTTGCATGTTTTCGTTGTTCCATGCCTGTTCTAAAGTTTCGTGTTGTATATTACTGATAGGATGGCTACGGCAACAGACCTGTATGGCACCGTCTTCTCTGGTCGCTAAACCAGTGAATGGATGCATGCAAAAAGTTTTTGATTTATAGATCGCAGTCATTTTTTATTAGATATCTTATCAACGGAGAAACACCAACTGGAGATCCGTCTTTTAATGCTAGATGTATGCTTTTGGTTTTTTCTAATCTAAAGTCGTAGCAGACTTTATCATAGATTTTTTCGTATTTTTTCCATAGATAGTCTGACGGGAAACGTTTTAAAAAATGTAATCCGATCATCACTGACGCTCGATTGTTCATATCGAAATCATTCATGAGATTAACAGCATCTTGCGTTGTTTCTTTAGACCAACGTAATCCTATTCTATTCCAACCTAGTCCTAGCCCTTTAGATAGACTGATTCCTACGCTGCTGATAGCAGGATGATCAAAATCGAACTCAACATCTCTACAGCAGGTGATCCACGCACCGTCGATGTGTACCGGAATTTTTTTAGTGATTGCTTCGTTCAAGAGTTCATCCATCTGATAATGCACAGAACCTACTTGGGCGAATGGCAAAGAAATAATTAAAGGAACGTTGGGTTTTAGATCTCCGATAAACGAAAAAGCAGCTAAATTTAGTCGTTGATGATATCTATAATCATTTTCTAACACCTGTACTGCGCCTCGCATATAGATTGAGTCTATGAATTGTGTACATCCTATGATGATGTCTTTCCTAGAAAACGATTCGATACCTGTCAAGCGATTCAGAGAAGAAGAGAATATCCATTCCTTTGCTAGAACTTTAAATTCGTTGTAAATCGTGTCGGAAATATTTTTATCTATTTTTCCATTTAAAATTTCCATCTGAGCCTGTTCCAACCATTCGTCTGAGAGCGGTCTGGGTCGATGTAATTCTAGATATTTCTTATCGTAGGAAAGTGCTATTTTGTTCAATGGCCCATTTCCTTTCTTTGCACCAGAAACATTCATTACATACAGGAACCATTTGTCCGGGAATATAATTTCTATAATCTAAATCCTCAAAAGTTCCTTCGCAGCTTCTAGTAAGAGATAATAGATCTAGTAGATCTAAGTTATGATATTGTTTGATGACCCAAGATTTTTCTACGAATCTAAAAGGATGCAGTGCCCACTTACCCATATGCGACATAATTTCTAGATGCTTGTTTTTGGAATTTTTTTCTATGTCTCTTTCTTTCATTCCATTAAAGTCCTGTGATCGAGGATTCCTTGTCACAGCATTATAGTAGGCGTCAATTTGATTTTTATAACAAACATATTCAGCGAATGCACGTTGTTCTATATTATCTCCGCTGACTTGTTTTCCATATTCGTCAATTAGAGAAGGTCCGGTATTCGCATACTCTAGTTCCGGAGATATAAAATTGGTATGCCTGATGAAACAGATGTTTGAAAATTTTTTTGACATCCATGCTATTACAGATTCAGCGTCATGTTGTTGCCAGGGTTTGGTTTTCCAACAACGAATGTGATTGATAATATGAACTGTGGTTGAAAAATTTTTAATCTGATTGCAGATTAAAAAAGTCAACAAGGCACTATCTGTGCCACCGCTTAGGCTTATAGCTATGTTTTTCCAATCTGCATCGAAAGGAATAGATAATCCGTCTATTTCAAAATTTTTCATGAAATTTATTATAACTTCTTACTATCAAATTTGCAAATGCTTCTTTTTGGTTTCCGATTATGCAATGTGCGATCATATGCATTCTAGGTAAAGCACTGTTGTTTTTTACCTGATGAGTGTCTGTGATATTGACTATAAATGTTTTGCCGGGATTCCAGGGCACCCTTCCATATCTATCCAAATCCATATAGCATTCGCTGGGATGTGTTATAGCCACGTTGATAGGAATCATATGATCCATCATATTGAAGTCGGTATTTTTCATGCCGTTAGGAGCATCGCAGTGAGGAGATATGAACCCCTCAGATTCTAGTTCCATGAATCTTAATCTCGCATATCGTTCAGTAGGAAACGTCTTCCAAAAATTGTATATATTAGGTACTTTATTTTTCAATGAAGTCCACTGATAAGAAATATCCGATTCGTCGGAAACATAGCTGGACCAATGTCCAGTTTTTTCTACATCAATGCCGTGAAGACAACAGCTTCGCCAACCCCGATGTCCTTCACCTTCTCTGTGTTCGACCAAATAATTCGAGATCGATTGAGATTCTTCTTGCCAAATTTTTAAATCGATTTCTAAATCGAGTTGCAGCCAGCCGATGGGACTTTTTAAAATTCTTTCAGCTTCTAAGACAAAATTCATATTATATTTACTCGGTTATGATAGGCACATAAATATTTGATGATATCCAAAACAGAGTTTTGTGTAGATATTTCTTTGATAGATCTGGCACTAGAAAATATTCCATCAAGTGATTTAAAAATCACGATCAACGAACCCACTGGTAGTTTTTTCTATGATCCTTGGAAAATAAAAGATGAACTCAAAAATTCAATTTGGGAACAGATATATAACAGCTTGCCTTATGCCCTAGGGGAAACGAGAATCATATGTCTTGAAGGAGGTAAACAGTACACAGGACATGCTGATATCGATGACAGATATCATTTAAATCTCAGTGGCAAGTCTTGTTATCTAGCAGACCTAGATAATGCATTAATCTATCCTACTGTAAAGGATGGTATATGGTATGAAATGGACGCAGGAATAAGACATAGTGCGATTAATTTCAGCAACAAATATAGATATCAGTTAGTAGCTAGAAAACTTTTAAATAGATCCGATTTAAAAAATAAAAGAAAAGTTAGGATCGAATATCACGACGTTGATCCAGATGACGCTAGGTATTATTTCGATGATGTTATAAGTCCTTGGCTTAATCGTGCAAATAAAAGATCAGTGATCGATAATTTTGAATATTTTAAATCTTCAGTCTTCTTCGAAATAGAAGAAAGTGAAATAGCAGATCTAATGCCTTTGTTTAATGAATATTTTATAGTCGAGATTAAATGAAAATTTATATAGGTAATTGTCAAGAATTTTTTGACTGCGAGGATCTAATAAATGAAGCGTCGAAACACCAGGTACCTACTTCTCACGGTCATATGGAACTAGATCCGGATAATCCTTTTTACAAAGACTATGTACAACAGACAGAAACGTTGAAATTAGCTGGATATGACGAATCGACGGTCGAATATAGGCACTATCACTCAGGCAGGCATTTCGACGAACGGTATGTTAACATTATCGGCGAAATCGTAAAAGCCACTCCTTTGATGTGTTGGCTATCAGAAATAAGGCCCGGGAAATGTACACCATGGCATTGGGATATAAATCCGTGGGAAGATGAACATGAACAATTAGGCGAGTTGGTTAGATATTTTATTTTTATAAGCAAACCTCAATTCGGACATATTTTTCTTACTGAAGACGATGCTTATTATATGGAACCTCAAGGAGCTATCTATAAGTATGCCGATATCCGTTCTTGGCACGCAGGTGGAAATTTAGGAATCACTCCGAAATTTTTAATGACGTTTATTGGTTATCAGTAAAAGTCTAAATAATCAATACCTAGCTGTTTTCTAAAATCTTCTGTGAATTTTCCATCGATTCTTAGTCCCCAGCTTTGTTGCATCAATCTATCACCACCGTGCCAGTCTTGATCATTCCACCATGCAGCTCTCGAATTAATATAAATTTTATTTTGTTTTTCCGGGTCCCATAGATAAAATGGTTTTTTAAGATCTGGTCTTATATGGATGAATTCGTTTCTATGAGGAGTGTATCCGTTAAGTATACCTTTGCTACCATCCAGATCTCGATGTTCAAAGGGAACTCCGTCTGCTTCACAATGGAAGAATATTACTCGTCCAATATCTTCAAAAATTGGTCCTACAAGATTTTCTACCCACTGGACAGTGTTAGGAAAATATCGTGCTTCTTCTGTGAGTTTTCTAGGAGCTGTTCGATCATCCCAACTACCTTGTTCCCATAAGAAATAATAGATGTAAGGATCATAGGCTCCCATCGCCATCTTGATGTAGCGTGTAAAACGATTTCGTACACGGAAATCTTGGAAGTCTCTATATAGATCTATTCCTCCTTGTTTTATAGGATCATCGTCTGGCAATGCTAGAAATTCTTCAATTGCTTTATAGATAGGTTTCCAATTTGGGATATAGCTCATATCCTCGATTTTAAATGCAGGCTTCATCCAAGTGCCTTCTTTGGCACATTCGCGTGCGTCAGCAAAACCTCTATAGATTTCTGGTAATAGTTTATCGAAAGTTTTCATATCGATAAAAGAAGTCATATCTATGTAAGGCTGATTGTTTATACCCTTAATCACTGTAAATTTCCTTGCACTTTTCTGTAAATTCATTTGTGTAATTTGTTCTAAAACTTTCAAAGCATAGGTGCTGTAGTATATTTAAAGGCTCTTTTCCCTCCCAGCTGATTCCCATTGCCTTTACCTGTTCACGCATGATGTCTTGTCTTGTAGAATAGATATGGCTGGCATGATCAGATATACTTATGGGACTTTCGCTCTCATGATAGGTGAAGAAATAATTGATGCTTTTCAACTGTCCGTTCACTGGCCAATAACTGCTAGGATGCAGACTATACTTGTATAGTCCTAGCCTACGATGAGCTTTGAGTATTTCTAAGATCTGTTCCTGCCAGTTAGGAATGACATTAGCATAATTTTTCGCATCGCATTCCGCACGGTTCCAAAAATCGACACCATCAATTTCTAAGTAGATTTTTTTATTTCGCTCGTCAATATCTAAGATCTTAGGCACCAGATGATTATAAGCCCCACTCATGAGCTTTAAGTACTTGAGTTCACGATGCCACTTTTCTTCCATGAGCTCTGAATCAACCACCTGATTTTGACCTTTATGATATTCTGTATCGTTGTAATACCATTGCACAAACACACTCTCATCTTCGCTGATAAGGCTAGTATAGATTAGATTATTTCTACTAGGTGAATCTCCGGGCACCTGATTATAATAATAATTGTAATTCATCTTTCACCCATTCTGCTATTTTAATCTGTGTCAGCGGACCGCAGTGGACTCCGTCATTTCCGATGTCTAGAAAAGGATAAGCGGGAGTAGGTAATTTCATAGTATAACTATCTGGAAAATATTGGAATTCCACAAGAGGATAATTTTTTAGTTGTTTTCTAACCCTTTTTACCAGTTCGAGATTGTCCTTTTCTAGCTGCCCTGTTAAAACTAGATTTTTGTATTCTTCCCATTTCTCGGGCCACACATTTTTACAGCCAACATGATCGATTGCTGTTGGAACATATCCATCTTCTAAACAGCTAGGCAACCAGAATAATGGAAATCTTAAGATGTTGCCGCTTTGCCAACGATTAAAACTCGGCCAAGCAATCACTACAGCTAGTGGTTTATGTTTTTTAAGTAAATCATTTAATTGATATTCGACCATCATAGGACCCGAAGCAAGAACTCCATAATTGATGACAGGTTTATCTATCAGTGTCTCAAGGCGTATCGGTGCAGTTTCGTCTAACTCTACACCGCAACCAAATACATGGCTACATCCGAAAAACCAAATTGCATTATCTGGATCGAAAAAAGATTTACTTTTATTCAATTTTCTTGTTTTCAATTCATATATCAGGGTAAATTGAGACAGATATTTTTTTATTATTTTTACCATACTAATTATAAAGTTTTGTTAGATCCAATGGGCCTTTGTCCGAATTACCACTAAACTTATATCTATCTGGTGGGGAATCGGGTAGTATTATTCCTTTGTTTTTCCATACGTCTCTTCGAATTATCTGATGTAAGAAATTCGTTATACCGTCCGGTACAAAATCGCACCAAGGCCCGGAGCGAAGTTCTTCCATGTCTATATCAGTTTCATCACACCACTGGATAATTCTTATATCGTTGTCTTCGACTCTAGCCATCACATGATATATATTATTGTCTGCTTCGATAATGCGTTCAAAAGATTTACCGTTGAGACTACACCATTGTTCGATCGATTTATAGATATCGCTGACGAATTTTCTTTCTTGCCCGGGATTCCTTCCTATATCGCTACCATAGCGTATTCTAAAATTTTTACTGCGCCAATTGTTGCTGCAGATTTCATTCATTATAAAATCAACTTCGTCTAGGGTCATCATGGTATAACTGATATAACTGATACCCATTTCTAAATAATGTGCGTTATTAATTGCTGCTATTTGTTTTCTTCTGATAGTAGCATGATCGTTATAACTAGGATGATTTAATCCAACGTTGATACTACTTAAACCACTTTCTTTAGCCGATTTTAGATACTCCAAATCTGCGAAACAAATACCGTTAGTCATTACTGAAACAGTAATTTCTGGATTAAGTAAAATAATTTCTTTAACTAATTCATTAAAATCTTTTCTTAGAGTAGGTTCAGCGCCACTTAGAATAACTCTATGTATAGAATCTTCTCCTAACGGCCATTTTTTTATTTGACTTAAAATACTATCTATCGGTTGATCCGTTAGGCTGTTATCAGGTTCATGATAACAATGAGGACAGGTTAAATTACACCTATCTGTAACTTCGATTAGAACTCCGCCATTAAAATTGTATTGATCGTTGTCTTGTGTATAATATAGT
>Ga0169931_10005215_pt1 | contig 19869 bp, 16 predicted proteins | sample Kivu_15m_20L_FD_129675 | JGI IMG/M metagenome (GOLD analysis project Ga0169931, IMG submission 129675) | Freshwater microbial communities from Lake Kivu, Western Province, Rwanda to study Microbial Dark Matter (Phase II) - Kivu_15m_20L... | ecosystem: Environmental > Aquatic > Freshwater > Lake... | reverse complement strand
CGGCTACGTCGGCCTGTCCAATGCCGTTTTGCTGGCTCAGCACCACGAAGTGGTCGCGCTCGACATCGTCCCCGAGAAGGTGGCGATGCTCAATCGCAAGGAATCCCCCATCGTCGATGTCGAGATCGAGGACTACCTCCAGCACAAGCCGCTGAACCTGCGTGCCACGCTGGACAAGCGCGAGGCTTATGAAGGCTCCGAGTTCGTCATCATCGCCACCCCCACCGACTACGATCCGGAGACGAACTACTTCAATACGAAGTCCGTCGAGGCCGTGGTGCGCGATGTGCTGGCGATCAACCCGCAGGCGGTGATGGTCATCAAGTCCACCGTGCCGGTCGGCTATACGGCAAAGCTCAAGGTCGAGCTCGGTTGCAATAACCTCATCTTCTCGCCTGAGTTCCTGCGTGAGGGCCGCGCCCTGTACGACAACCTGCATCCCTCGCGCATTGTCGTTGGTGAGCGCTCGGCGCGGGCCGAGACCTTCGCCAGACTGCTCCAAGAGGGCGCGATCAAACAAGACATACCCGTGCTGTTCACTGACAGCACCGAAGCCGAGGCGATCAAACTTTTCGCCAACACCTACCTCGCCATGCGGGTGGCCTACTTCAACGAGCTCGACACCTATGCCGCCACCCATGGGCTCGACACGCGACAGATCATCGATGGCGTGTGCCTCGACCCGCGCATCGGCGCCCACTACAACAACCCCAGCTTCGGCTATGGCGGCTATTGTCTGCCCAAAGACACCAAACAACTGCTGGCCAACTATCGCGACGTGCCGCAGAACCTCATCCACGCCATCGTCGAGGCCAACACCACGCGGAAGGACTTCATCGCCGACGAGATCATCCGCCGCAACCCAAAGGTGGTGGGCATTTACCGCGTTGTAATGAAGCAGGGCAGCGACAACTTTCGTGCATCCGCCATCCAAGGCATCATGAAGCGGATCAAGGCGAAGGGCATCGAAGTGATTGTCTATGAACCGGTATTGGATAGGGCGGAGTTCTTTCGCTCCAAGGTGGTTAATGACCTGCACCAGTTCAAACAGCAGGCGGACCTGATCGTTGCCAACCGCATTACTGATGATATTCGCGATGTGCCTGAAAAAATCTTCAGTCGTGACCTGTTTGGCAGTGACTGAAATCGAATAAATTTGCAGTAGCAGAGATAGGATAAGAAATGAAAATACTGGTCACCGGTGCAGCCGGTTTTATTGGATCTACCCTGGTTTTAAGGCTTCTTGCCCGGGGCGATACAGTAATTGGTATCGATAACCACAACGACTACTACGATCCAGCCATCAAAGAAGCTCGCCTGGCACGTTTCGCCAGCCACCCCAATTACACTCACCTGCGAATCGATCTTGCTGACCGCAAAGCCATTTACGATTGTTTTGCAAAACACAAGCCTCAACGGGTGGTGAATCTGGCTGCGCAAGCCGGTGTGCGCTACTCCATCGAAAATCCGATGGCTTACATCGACAGCAACATCGTCGGCTTTGCGCACATCCTCGAAGGTTGCCGCCACAACGGGGTGGAACACTTGGTCTACTCCAGTAGTTCCAGCGTCTATGGCGCCAACACCGCCATGCCGTTTTCCATCCACCAGAACGTGGACCACCCCCTCAGCCTGTACGCTGCCAGCAAAAAGTCCAATGAGCTGATGGGGCATACCTACAGTCATTTGTACGGCCTACCCACCACCGGGTTGCGGTTTTTCACCGTGTATGGACCTTGGGGTCGGCCAGATATGGCGCTCTTCAAGTTCACCAGAGCCATCCTGGCCAACGAACCCATTCAGGTGTTCAACTACGGCAAACACCGTCGCGACTTCACTTATATCGACGACATAGTTGAAGGGGTGATCCGCGTGCTTGACCGCCCCGCCCCTATCAACGCCCAATGGGAAGGCGACCGGCCCGACCCGGGCACCAGCAAGGCTCCCTGGCGTGTTTACAACATAGGTAATAGCAGCCCGGTCGAGTTGATGGACTACATTAGAGCACTGGAAAATGCATTGGGCAGAAAAGCAGAGATTGAGTTACTGCCCCTACAAGCAGGCGATGTGCCCGACACCTACGCCAACGTCGACGATTTGGTCGATCAGTTTGGGTACAAGCCATCTACAACTGTCGAAACAGGTATTTCACGTTTCGTGACTTGGTATAGAGAATATTTTCGGGTTTGAGGAAATAAAGATGCAACTACAAGAAATCAGGCTGGCCATTATCGGTTTGGGTTATGTTGGACTTCCTCTAGCGGTAGAGTTTGGTAAAAAGCGAAGCGTCGTGGGCTTCGACATCAACCAACAGCGCATCGAGCAACTCAGGGTCGGGAACGATCTCACACTGGAAACCACCCAAGATGGAATCGCCGCAGCCAAACATTTGGTCTATACCACCAACCCAGACGATCTTCGCCACTGCAACTGTTACATTATCACGGTTCCCACTCCGATCGATGAGCACAAGCGACCAGACCTTAACCCGCTAATTAAGGCCAGCGAGACAGTCGGCAAAGTATTGAAGCAGGGCGATATCGTTATCTATGAATCTACTGTCTACCCCGGTGCTACCGAGGAAGATTGCGTACCCGTTCTAGAGAAACACTCTGGCCTTAAATTCAATGTGGATTTTTTCTGTGGCTACAGCCCTGAGCGCATCAACCCAGGCGACAAAGAGCACCGTGTCACCACCATTAAAAAGGTCACTTCTGGGTCCACACTAGGCGTAGCTGACCTTGTTGATGATCTTTACAACGAAATCATTCAAGCAGGTACACACAGGGCAGAAAGCATCAAGGTGGCAGAGGCGGCCAAGGTGATAGAAAACACTCAGCGCGACTTGAATATTGCACTAATCAACGAGTTGGCCATCATTTTCAATAAGATGGGAATAGATACCGAGGCGGTGCTTAAGGCGGCGGGGAGCAAGTGGAACTTCCTGCCCTTTCGCCCAGGTCTTGTCGGCGGCCACTGCATTGGCGTTGACCCGTACTATCTCACCCACAAGGCACAGGCCATTGGCTATCACCCTGAAATCATTCTGGCCGGCCGTCGCCTGAATGACGGCATGGGCTCCTATGTAGTCTCGCAGCTGGTCAAAGCTATGGTGAAGCGCAAGATTCAGGTCGATGGTGCGCGTGTGCTCGTTATGGGGCTGGCCTTCAAAGAAAACTGCCCGGATCTACGCAATACCCGAGTCATCGATATCGTCGCCGAGCTCAAGGACTACAACTGCCTTGTCGATGTATTTGACCCTTGGGTAACTCCCGAAGAGGCATTTCACGAATATGGTCTTCCTGTACTCCGTCAACCTAAATCTGGTGTTTATGACTCAATTATTTTGGCTGTTGCCCATGACGAATTCAAAAAAATGGGTGTATCAGCTTTGCGAGCCTTGTGCAAGAAAACTGGCTTTATTTATGATTTGAAATATGTTTTAGATAAGGAATGCTCTGATCTTCGACTTTAGTAAACGTCTCTTGCATAAAGGATCTAGAAAAATAAAATAATAGAAAAGTGGGCAAAAAACTTTCAGAGCGAGTCTTAAAAGATTGGTTTGCCAGGGCTCATCCGCGGTTAGGGGCGCTGCTTCGAAACGCAGGCATAGTTTTTGGCGGAAATGTTCTGAGTTCGTTCGTCGGACTGACTTACCTAGCGGTCTTGACACGTGCGCTTTCTCTCGAGCAATTTGGCCTTTATTCGCTTTACGGTGCCCTTGTCGCTGTTGTCGGTCGCTTTACGACTTTCCAAACATGGCAAGCTCAAATGCATTATGCTGCACACGCCAAGGAATCTGAAAACAAGCCGTTAATTTTTAATATTTTATTTTTCGGTTGGTTGCTTGATATTGTTGCGGGAATACTCGGATTTGGTGTGGCCGTACTTTTGGCGAGTACTCTTCCTCAGGTATTTGGGTTGCCGCAAGGCGGTGTATCCGAAGTCGCTGTTGCAGCATTTATTCTGATCTTCAACTGGATGTGTTCGCCGACTGCGTTCTTCCGCATTTACGACCGCTTCTTTCCGCAGGCGCTGTATCAGAATATTTCTAATATTCTTCAGCTTATTTCTGTTTCGATATTGTGGGCAATTGGAGAAGATAGGCTTATTGTTTACTTGGCAGTTACGTCGATTAACAATGTCTTCGGCCAGTTGTGGTTTTTTATCTACGCTGTAATTGAGGCAAGAAAACTGGGGATCGTTTCTATTGGATTCATCAATTACGGATTGCTGAAAGAGAGTTGCCCTGGGGTGCGGCGATTTGTGTTGATATCGAATTTGGACGGCATTATTCGCGTCCTGCGAGAAGTGGACATATTTATTATAAATGCGTTTTTAGATTTGCAGGCCGTAGCACTGTATAAAATCGTGAAAACTCTCAATATGGCATTTGGGAAGCTTACTGGTCCGTTTTACCAATCAATTTATCCAGAGCTTGCTCGACTGGCAGTGTCAGGAAATGTGGCAAGTATGGTGAAGCTCATGAAACAGGTGTCGTTAACCCTGGGTTCGATCACGATGGTTGTGTGGCTTGGGTTCGTCTTTGTTGGCCCGTATTTATTGTCGTTTGCATTCGGTCCCGAATACTCGGCAGCTTATGCTGTCGCTGTCTGGTGCATGGCTTCCATGGTCGTCTGGGGCATCGCTCAACCCCTTTCTCCAGTCATGATGGCAATACGAAAGCCCGGCCTTTCGATGATTGTTCATTTGGCGACCACCATTTTCTATGTAATCACTCTGGTATTCTTTGTTTCACAGCTAGGCTTGATCGGGGCTGGAGTTGCGTTGTTACTTTTCTATGTGATTTGGTCTACCGCCATGCTTGCTGTAGCCGCAAAGCAGCTCGGAAGAAGTTTCGTCGGCACTTGAGGCCAAAAAAGGAAAATTGAGTGAAAAATTTGTATTTAATATTGAAAGCAGTGTTCTTTGCTTTCGCAGGAAATGCCCAGCGCCGCTACGATGCCCGACATCGCCTGCTGCAGTCCTTCGCGGTGCGCTGGGGCTTCCGCGTCTATAACCGCAACCTTTCCTGGCTCAAGGATAGTGACTATAAGCAGGCGTGGCGCCTTTTCCCGGAGGCCGATGGCACCATCCATGAGCGTCGCTTCAACTTGTTCAATCTCGCACGCAGCATGCGGGTGGTGCCGGGCGATATCGCAGAGTGCGGGGTGTTTCGTGGTGCGGGGAGCTATCTAATGCTCTCCGCGCAGGCGGGCTTGGGCAAGCAGTTGTTTGGTTTTGATTCTTTCGAAGGTCTCAGCGAGCCCAGCGGGCTGGACCGCGTAGAGACCGACTACTCCTTCCAGTGGAAGAAGCACGACCTGTCAGTGGGCGAAGCCATCGCCGCCCGTAACCTGGCTTGCTTTGGCGAGCAGGTTACGCTACTGAAAGGCTGGATACCTGAACGCTTTTCTGAAGTGACCGGGCGCCGCTTTTCCATGGTGCATATCGACGTGGATTTGTACGAGCCCACTCGCGATGCCGCACGTTTTTTCTATCCGCTGCTCAGCGCAGGCGGCATGGTTGTTTGCGACGACTACGGATTTGAGTCATGCCCAGGAGCAAAGCGGGCGATGGATGAGGTGGCGGCCGAATTCGGGACTTGCGTCGTACATCTGACTACGGGTCAAGGCCTCATCTTAAAGGTGCAATGACATGCAGTCGGAATACTATTTTCTGCCCAGGGGCTACGTAGCGAATCCTGCGGTTAGCTTCGACCAGAATGAAGACGTCTACTGGGATCAGGCGCGCGTCGAAAACTCTCTAGCCTATCAGGCCGCCGCATATGATTGGGCGTTGTCTTTGGTGCGCCAGCACAATCTCACAAGCATCGCTGATGTAGGCTGTGGCAGTGCGGCCAAACTGGCGCGCCTGCACAGTGCCATTCCTACGGTGGAGACTTGGGGGCTCGACCAGCCCAACGCCATCAAGCTGTGCCAAAGCCATTACAGTTTCGGTCAGTGGTTCCCCATCAATCTTGATTGCCCTGATAGCCTTCCGGAAAAAACCTTCGATCTCATTATCTCGTCAGATGTCATAGAGCACCTAGAAAACCCAGATAGTTTGCTGGATGCTATTCGCCGCATGTCTCACTCGGACACCTTGGTATTGATTTCAACACCCGAGCGTGTATGTCTGAGGGGTTTTGGCTGCCTCACGTCGCCAAACCTCTGCCATGTTCGAGAGTGGTCGCGCACTGAATTTTCGGACTATTTAGTCAGCCGAGGGGCTAAGATTTTAGAGCACAAGGTTCTACCAGCATTTGATTATTGCCATAATATGCGCTTTTTTAAACGTGCTCTTAGAAGGTGGGTGCACCTCAAATCCATAGCGTACAACCAAGTTGTTTTGATGAGAATGAGTACGATGTTACTTGAATCGAGGCCCGCGTCTTGGGAATGATGCTCAATGATTGTTTCAGCATTCCTTTCCCTTTCGAATTTACCTGATGCATGCTTCCTTGTGCCGACGCACTGGCGCATAAAGCTAATGCCTTTTTTCTGCAAAATTTTGCGGATTCTATCTAATTCAATTTGCAGTGCTTACCACTCGTTAGGCTGTGGGGGCATAAACTGATGTGCGGGCTGTTCGGTGTGGTTCAGCGTGTGCCAATCAGTGAGCCGTGCATAAAGCGTGCGCGCGCCGCGCGGGATACGCTCTGGTATCGGGGGCCGGATGATTCGGGTGAATATGTCATGCCGAACTTGTACATGGGACACCGTCGCCTGAGTATTCTGGATACCTCGGATGCCGGGCGGCAGCCGATGGTGGCGGGTGATGTCGCCGTCACCGTCAATGGCGAGATTTACAACTTCCTGGCACTGCGTGGCGAGCTGGAGAGAGCCGGCTACCGTTTTCGATCTCACTCAGATTCTGAGGTAGTGCTGCACGGTTATCGTCACTGGGGCGTCGATGGTTTGGTGGAGCGGCTGGATGGCATGTATGCTTGCGCGATTTACGATAACTCGACGCAGCGACTCTACTTGTTTAGAGATCGAGTTGGTATAAAGCCTTTATATTTCTACTTAGATAAAGATAAGCTTTTATGGGCATCTGAAATAAAAGCCATAGAGTCCTACATTTCGAGCTCGCTCTTAAAAACTAATAATGAGGCTTTACTGGACTTTTTGGTGTACCGTTATGTTCCAGCCCCGAAATCTATCTATAAAGATGTTCATAAACTCACAGCTGCTAGTATTCTAGAATTTAATCTCGGGAGATTTTCAAAGAAACACTACCGTTATTGGAAATTAATAGCCCACGAAGATCCTCTAACACCAAGGAAACAAGCGTCGAAGCAGCAAGAATTGCTATCACTTCTCGAGAAATCAGTTTATGAGCAGTTGGTTAGCGATGTTCCTTTAGGGGTGTTGTTGAGCGGTGGAATCGACTCATCAGCAGTGACCGCGATTGCATCAAAACGTGTCTCGAGTATGAAAAGTTTTTCACTGGGCTTTAGTGGTAGTGCACGTGACGAGACGCCACACGCGGAGAAAATGGCACGATATGCAAAAACCGAACACAGCGTTCAACATTTTAGTGATGCCGATGTCGAAGACCCAATCGAGTTCATGTGTAATATGTTCGATGAGCCCTTTGGAGATCTCTCATGCTTACCTACCTATGCCGTATGCGTACTTGCACGGAAATCGGTCAAGGTTGTACTGAGTGGCGATGGTGGAGATGAGGTATTTGGAGGGTACCGTCGTTATGAAAGATTTGCGTTTGCAAGAAAGTATGGAAGGTTAGTTCCATTCAGACTTTTGGAAGGCATTGATTTCCCAAGATGGTTGCCGCATGCAGATAAGCTAAGATGGTTATCGATAAGTGACCCGATACAACTATACGCCTTTTTATGTGGGAGTCCCTCTGTCCGTGAGATTGAAAAATGGAAGCGCATACTCGAGCTACCGGTTGATTATGATCCCTTATGGGCTTTTAAAGGTCACTACGACAGCACTTTGACGCCGCGAAAGCAAGCCCAAGTGTTGGACTTTTATACCTACCTTCCCGACAATGTGTTGACAAAAGTCGATCGTACAAGTATGGCTCTGTCTCTTGAATGTCGACCACCAATACTCTCGAAAGACTTGATTGAATATGCATTCACGCTTCCCGAGACCTTTTTGTACAAAGATTATAGATTAAAAGGGGGGCTAAAAGATTCCATATCGGGGATTTTGCCAAGGGAAATACTCGAACGACGCAAACAGGGTTTTGGTCTTCCAATTGGATTATGGAGAAAAGATATTGAGATGAGATATGGTGGTGTAAAGCAAGCGATTGTTAGTAGATACCTGAAAAATTCTTGAAGCGAGCATGCGAACGGTTGCATATTTTTAAGACCAAGCCACTAAAAATTCAATTGGGAAGCAATCATGGTGTCAAAAGTATTTCGTTATCTCACCGCCCCCAAGTCGGTGGACTTACAGCTAATAGTTCACAATGATCGCTCTGAGTACGTCAAGGCAGGGTATGGTGGGAGGCCCATTGAACTTTGGCCATTTTATAAGTTTATACGCGATCATATCTATGGTGACGAAGATGCGGCAAGACTAGAATGGGTCGAGTGGCTTACAAAGGAATTTCAAAGAACTTGCATGATTCCAAAAAAACACGGCGGAATGTTCCGCGGTAGTGTTCATAAACTGTCGTTAGCCGATTCTGGCGATGATAATTCAATCGCTTGGGACGACCCAAGATTATTAGACAACAAAAAAGTATACCAAGGCGCTTTACGCTTGGTAAACTCCAGATTAAAGATGGTCGATAGTATAGTTTCGGATGGGTACATTCCCAGTTTTGGTCATCCGATCGTCGGGGAAACAAAAAAAGGTAAAATTTTTTTAAATGGCGGGCATCATAGAGCAGCAACGTTATATGCACTTGGGTACAAATCAATACCTTCGGTAACAATAATCCCCTCAGGGGTTTTGTCAGCAAATTCGATCATCAGGAAGTTAAGGGGTGCGGTGTCATGGATGAGTCAGGAAAGTTCCAAAATTTAGAGGACTACGGTAGTTGGATAGCTGGACAGCAGTGGTATCAAACAATAACCCTGGAAAGCGGATTGGTTACTCCTGGAACGGTTAAGACCGATCTGAGAGCGCCAAAGCTGAGCTCCCTTGACTATCGCGGGAAATCCGTTTTGGATGTTGGATGTAATTCGGGGCAATATTGTTTGATGGCGAAGAAACTTGGCGCTCACAGGGTGGTTGGAATAGATCCTGATTCATTCAGAATCAACCAAGCCAGAGTGCTGGCAATAAATGAAGGACTCGAGATTGATTTCAGAGTGGGCACCCTGGAGTCCCTCGTCAGTCTTGGGAAGTTCGATATTGTATTCTGCATCGCGGTTTTGACCGAGGTTACAGATGTGCTCGGCAGCTTAAGTTTGCTACGTCGTGTTACTGGTGATTATTCTTTTATTGAACTTGGTTTGAGTAGGCCGGTCCTGCACCTATCACTTAATTCAAGGTGGTGGCGGCGAGAGACAGGTATTTCCCGGGTAAGTCGTAGTTTGGATGTGATTCGTCACAAGCATGTTGGCTGGGTTGTATATCCAACCCTAGAGTTGGTGAAGGATATATGGGGAACTGATTTCTGTGTGTCACACCTCGGGAGGGGCGTTCGCTACGACATGCTTGAAATACGTAGAGTTCCTTCCTGATTATCGCTGCACTATCTCGGACTGACGCCCGAGTTCGTGTTTTACGATTACTTGTCAATTTTAATTTTTTTTTGGATCGAACGTAAATTTTAGATGAGTCACGAAGCCGTTGCGCTTTTAAGCGGTCTATAAAATTTCGGGCGGGGAGTGAGTTATTTTTATGTCCCGGAGCTAATCCCATCCCGCCGGTTTATATAAAAAACTGTGGTGAAAATTTCTTATATCTCGAATGCCGAAATCCCGTCGAGGACCGCCAATAGTGTCCATGTAATGAAGATGTGTGAGGCACTTGCGTCGCTTGGGCATGAGGTCGAACTTAACTATCCGATTGAAGGGGGGGGGCACAAGGCTCTGGGGTCCGACCCTCACGTTTATTACGGCGTTCATCCCACATTTTCCCTACGTTTGATTCGGCGCCCCAGCATGCGAGGTGCGAGGTATTACTTCGCGGTGACGTCCGCGCTGCGGGCTAGGTTTCGAGGTGTTCGCTTGGCCTTCTGCCGTAACTATTGGGCTGCCTATTTTTGTGCTCGGTTTGGGATCAGTACCGTTTTTGAGGCGCACGCACCGATTCCCGATGACGACCGAGTGGGACTACGTCTGTTTGAAGCGCTAATTCGGATTTCAAAATTTCGGCGGTTGTTCGTAATTACCAATTCCCTTCGGGAACACTATCTATCACGCTTTCCAGGATTGAAGGGCAAGGTTGACCTGCTACCTGACGCTGCTTCCTTTGTGCCACCCGAGACGGAGCCAGAGTCTCTCGGTTTTGCCTCCAGTACACTCAAAGTCGGATATGTTGGGCAACTCTATCCTGGCAAGGGTATGGAGTTAATTGCTCAGCTTGCACCCTTATGCCCCGCCATGTCTTTCCATATCGTCGGCGGACAAGAGAATGATCTTGCGTATTGGAGGCGGGAGTGCTCAAGTGTGAGCAACTTGGTGTTTCATGGGTATGTTTCTCATGCTCGGGTTCCAGGGTTCATAAAGGCCATAGATGTTGTTTTGTTGCCGAACCAGACTTTTGTTGCTGCGTACGGCAATGGCAATCGGAACATCAGCGACTGGACGTCACCCCTAAAGATGTTTGAGTACATGGCGGCTGGGAAGGCGATCGTGGCGTCGAACCTTCCTGTGTTGCGTGAAGTGCTGCGAGATGGGGAAAACGCACTCCTATGCTCGCCCGCGGTAGCTGATGAATGGCGAATCGCACTGGAGCGACTGGTGGCGGACCCAGCGCTTAAGGATCGTATTGCTAGCTCCGCTCACGCGGAGTTTCTGCAGAGCTATTCTTGGGGCGCCCGCGCGCGGAAAGCCCTGGAGATTGCAGGGTGAAGTTGGCGCTGGTGATATCGTCCTTGTCCGCCGGTGGCGCCGAGCGCGTTCTGACTAATATGGCCAACTACTGGTGTACGGCCGGAAAAGAGGTCGTGCTGATTACCTTCTCTGCGGGTGATGAGGACGACTTCTATCCGATCAATGCGGGGATTCGCCGCGTTTGCCTGGATTTTCGCCGTAACACCCAGGGATGGGCGGATAAGCTCAAGTTCAACGTGTCGCGCCTGGTAGCCTTGCGTCGAGCGTTGGACGAGTTTCGTCCGGATGTAGTTGTCAGCTTCATGGACAGTACCAATGTGCTCACGGTCCTGTCGGCAGTTGGCCGCAAGCATGCCACGATCCTGTCGGTCCGCAATAATCCGAAGTACCGGCGCCTGCCCTTAATTTGGCAAGTCGGGCGGCATTTGACATATCGGTTCGCGACTACAGTTGTCGCGCAAACCAAAGGTGCGGCCGAATGGATACGGATCGAAACCGGTTCGAAAGTGCGTGTTATCCCCAACCCATTACGGGCAGTTACCCGACAGGAGTTGGCGCGTGAGCAAATCATCCTTGCTGTGGGTCGGCTCATCCCTGAGAAAGGGCATGATTTGTTACTCGACGCCTTTTCCCGAATTGTGAGTAAGTTCCCGGACTGGCGATTGATCATCCTTGGGGAGGGCCCACTCCGCTCCCAACTTCAAGACCAAATTGATCGAGCAGGTTTGTCACAGCGGGTAGAGATGCCAGGCACCGTAAAAGATGTTGATACTTGGATTTCTCGGTGTGGCCTTTATGCTCACCCTTCCAGATCGGAGGGTTTTCCGAATGCATTGATCGAGGCAATGGCAGCAGGGGCGCCGGTGCTGGGCTGTAACTGTGATTTTGGCCCAGGAGAAATCATACAGAACGATGTGAGCGGGATATTGGTACCCGCCGAAGACGCGGCGGAATTCGCCAGTGCACTCGAACGCCTTTTGTCGGATAAAGAGCTACGAACGCGCTTAGGCCAAGCAGCTATGTCGGTGCGATATCGTTACGAAATCACACAGATAATGCAGCGCTGGGACGCGCTTTTGCAATGATTCAGTTGCTTCGCCATGTCTGGTGGGCAACAGGTCAATTGTTGAGAGTTTTTTGATATGAAATACAGACGTGAAGTTGATGGGCTGCGTGCGGTAGCAGTGCTGCCGGTCATCTTCTTTCATGCCGGATTTGATTGGATGGGCGGTGGATTCGTTGGCGTGGACGTATTTTTCGTCATCAGCGGCTATTTGATCACAACCGTCATCCTCAATGAACTTGACTCTGGGCACTTTTCCATTGCAGGGTTCTATGAGCGAAGGGCTCGGCGCATTTTGCCGGCTCTTTTCCTTGTTCTGGCCTGTTGTGTGCCGCTAGCTTACTGGTTGTTGCTTCCTGATCAGTTGGAGAGCTTCTCCCACAGCCTGATGAGTGTCATGGTATTCCTGTCAAACCTCTATTTTAGAAGTGAGGTTAACTACTTCGCACGTGCATCAGAAGAGGAGCCTCTTCTGCATACATGGAGCTTGGCGGTTGAAGAACAGTATTACCTTGTGTTCCCGTTACTGGCTATGTTACTTCGAAAGGGTGGGTGCCGTGTATTCCTTGTCACCACCGTGTCGATTGCAGTAGCTAGTTTCCTGTACGCGGATAGCCAGTCGTTGTTAAGGCCAGACAAGGCGTTCTTCGATACGCGTGGCCGGGTATGGGAGCTGTTCGTAGGCTCTTTGCTGGCCATCTACTTGTTGCGCTCTCGCAAGGCACCGCCGGGTAAGGAAATAGCTGAAGTTGGGAGTGCGCTGGGGCTTGGATTGATTGCTTGGGCGTGTCTGATGTTCGAGCAATCAACACCGTTCCCAGGTCGCTATGCTTTGATTCCGACACTCGGCGCGGCTTTGGTCATTCTTTTTGCCAGCCCAGAAACTTATGCCGGGCGTTTGCTTCGTTCAAGGGTCGCGGTTGGGATTGGCTTGATCAGTTACAGCGCATACCTGTGGCATCAGCCGATTTTCGCTTTTGCTCGGGTTACTTCACCGACTCCACCGACCTCGTCCGTTTTTGTGGCGCTATCACTGTTGACTCTTGGCTTGGGTTACCTGAGTTGGCGTTTCGTTGAGCAGCCATTTAGGGACCGCCAGCGCTTTGGTAGGCGGCAGATTTTTTTATTTTCGATAGCTGGCGTTGTCTTGTTCATGACATCGGCATTGCCCGGACATTTTTTCAAAGGCTTACCGTCACGTTTTGGGCAGGGTGACAGCGACTTGATCGTTACTTACGAAACGCATAGAAATTACGTGCGTTCACGACATCAGACATACCGGGAAGCAGGGGCATTTGATCCTCAGGGTAGGTTCAAACTGCTTATCATCGGGGATAGTTTTTCCCAAGATCTGGTCAACATGCTCCATGAAGGTCGGCTGTTTGAGGGAGCTCAGATTCGGGTCCGCTACATTCCGGCACGCTGCCAGGTGTACAAAGGTGAAGAGCCCATTACCGAGTTGGTCGAACCAAGTTCAGCTGCACTGTGCTCCCGAGACTATTACAACGGCTTGGACGTATTGATTGCCGAAGCTGATGCGGTGTTGGTGGCTGCGAGCTGGCGTGAATGGTCTGCAGAACGTCTGCCTGTGACACTTGAGCGTCTAGGGATTGCAACCAAGGAGAATTACATCATTCTCGGGCGTAAGAGCCTGGGCTACATCAATCGCGCTGCATATGTGGGTTGGTCGGCGGATGAGAAGGCAAAGTATTTAAATCCCGTCAACGACAGCAGCAGCAACATCAACAAGTTACTGGCCAGCACACTGGGGGCGGCCCATTTTGTCGATATGCAGGCGTTGCTGTGCGGTGATGCCACAGCCGAGGGCTGCCCAATTTTTGACGAGAAAGGCGCGCTGCTCTCCCACGATGGTGCCCATCTTACCCAGGCTGGGGCAAAGTATTTTGGCAATCGTCTCGCTGCGGTACCAATCGTCGCACAACTCAGTGCGGCTGGCGGGCAGTAAAGTTTGGTACATGGACAAGTCGCTGATAATCGCGATTTTTATACCCTCGCTTCGGGGTGGCGGTGCGGAGCGCGCGATGGTGGCTCTGGCAAACGGGTTTGTGCGCCGTGGCTACATGGTGGATCTCGTGATTGCAGACGAGCAGGGAGTTTTCCGTAAAGAAGTTTCAGAATCTGTCCGCATAGTGAATCTGGGTTCAAAGCGGATGATGGCTTCGGTGTTCAGGCTGGCTGCTTACTTGCAGCGCAGTAAGCCTGATGCTCTACTGAGTGCCATGACTCACGTTAATTTGACCGCGATCTGGGCGCGGTACTTTGCAAGAGTTTCTACTCGGCTTGTGATTTCCGAGCGCAGTACATTTTCACAGGCGCTGAAGGGCCTGGGGGGGCGTCGCGTGATGACATGGTTGATGCCTCAATTGTTGCGGTTTTTTTATCCCTCAGCAGATGCCGTTGTGAGTGTTTCCATGGGTGTGCAAGAGGATCTGCTGCACCATGTGAGCCTGCCGCCGCCGATGACCCATGTGATCTACAACCCCGTCGTTGATGACGGTTTTCTGCAGCGCGCGGAAGAGCCGATTGAGCACCCGTGGTTTGCGGTGGGAAATCCCCCGGTCGTTCTTGCAGCGGGGCGCCTTACTGAGGCAAAAAACTTTCCCTTGCTGCTCAAGGCGTTCACCCATGTCAGGAAGAATCGTCCCTGTCGGTTGATGATTTTGGGTGAAGGGCCGTTGCGCCACGCACTCGAAACCCAGGTGAGTGACTTAGGGCTAGGTACAGATGCCTTGCTACCTGGGTTCGTAGACAACCCACTGCCTTACATGCGGCAAGCGAGTGTTTTCGTGCTGTCGTCGTCATGGGAAGGTTTACCTGCGGTGCTCATTCAGGCAATGGCATGTGGATGCCGTGTGGTCAGTACGGATTGCCCAAGCGGCCCAAGGGAGATTCTCGAGGAAGGCCGCTGGGGTGAACTGGTACCCGTAGGTGATGAAGTAGCGCTCGCCGAGGCGATAGAACGATGCATCGACAACGATTCACCACCTGATGTGTGCATGCGTGCGGGCTTTTTCAATGAGGCACAAAGCGTTGAGGCTTACCTCAAAGTCCTTCTTCCATCGGAAAACTTTGCACTGCGGGAGTGGGTGTGACAGCCCGAGTTGTTCACGTCATCAGCGGGTTGGGTGTTGGTGGTGCAGAACGTGCTTTGTTCAACCTTCTGAGTGCGCTCTCTGCTGAAGAGCGGACTAAGTGCAGAGTAGTTTCTCTCACATCCTCGGGTACATACGGGCCGAAGATTCAGAGTTTGGGTATTCCTGTTCAGGGATTGGGTCTCAGTCGCAGGGCTACGACCTGGTTCAGTCTCCTGACTTTGCGCCATCAATTGCGCCACGAAGGCCCCAAAGTGGTGGTGTCCTGGATGTATCACGCGAACATCGTAGCTTGGTTGGTAAGCAGATGGTTACCAGAACCGCCGCGACTCCTCTGGAACATTCGCCATTCTCTCTATACCTTGGATGACGAAAAGCCTTTGACTCGCTGGGTGATACGTGCTCATAAATGGTTATACAAAAGTGTGGCCGCAGTCGTTTATAACAGTCAGTTATCGCGTGAACAGCACACGGCTTTTGGCATTCGTTCAGCAAACAGCTTCGTCATTCCCAATGGATTCGATACGGTTACATGGTGCCCGGATGAGGGTGAGAGACCTGCATTGCGGCAGGCCCTAGGTATTCCATCGGATGCGCGGGTAGTTGGTCATGTAGGGCGCTATCACCCCCTGAAGGACCAGGCATCCTTATTGCGGGCAATGCATTCAGTCCTCTCCCGGGACTCCCGTGTGCACTTGCTGCTGATAGGTAGGGATGTCAGTCCTGACAACCCTGCTTTGAAAGCGTATTTTGATGAATTGCCTATGAGGCGTGTGCATGTGCTGGGAGAACGGCATGATGTGCCCCGGCTGATGAGGGCGATAGATGTGTTTTGTTTGAGTAGTCGGAGCGAGGCATTCCCCAATGTATTGGGCGAGGCCATGGCCAGCGGAGTGGTCTGCGTAACCACAGACGCGGGAGACGCGCGATTGATTGTAGGTGAGATCGGCCGCGTGGTTCCCATTGGAGATGCTGGTGCTTTAGCGCGAGCCCTTTTGGAGATGATGGGAAAAGCCGATGCAGATTTGGTTTCTCTTGGTGCAAACGCCAGGGAGCGAATAGTCAAAAATTTTTCAATGCATCAAACCTTGAGTGCGTACAGGCGCATCATTTACGCAGGTGTGGCTTGAATAAAAAATTGGTTTTTGTAGTTAACGATTTCGGGTTCTTTGTATCTCATCGGCTACCCATTGCCCTAAAGGCACGGGATGAAGGTTTTCAGGTTTGGGTTGCGGCTCCTGCTCCAGAAGGGTTCTCTCAGACATTGATCAATCTGGGGTTGAATGTTGTTTCGGTGCCGCTTTCTCGACGAGGGTTGAATCCGCTGGCCGAGCTGCAAGCCTTGTGGGCCTTGTTTCGGCTCTTTCAAAGACTCAAACCGGATCTGGTTCACTTGGTGACGATCAAGCCGGTACTGTACGGTGGTATGGCTGCTCGCCTGGCAGGTGTTCCGGCGGTTGTTTCTGCAGTGTCGGGGCTCGGCACCTTGTTTACCGGCCACGTGAGCTTGCTCACGCGCGTGGCACAAGCCATGTACAAAGTGGCATTGGGGCACAAGAACCAAGCTGTGATTCTTCAAAACACGGACGATCTGCAGGCTCTGGTGCGTGAAGGTGGTCTTGATCCAGCAAAGGCTGTACTTATCCGTGGCTCAGGTACTGATTTGAGAACGTTTGCGCACAGCGCTGAGCGCGGGGGCGTGCCGGTGGTGGTCATGGCCGCGCGGCTATTGCGCGACAAAGGTCTTGTAGAGTATCTGAATGCTGCGAAACTGTTGGTTGAACGCCGCGCCGTGGCTCGTTTTCTAGCAGTTGGTGAACCCGATCCAGGGAATCCTTCTTCCATCAGCGAAGCGGAGTTGGATGGTTGGAGGCGCGAAGGTGTTGTTGAATTTCCCGGTTATTGCGCGGACATGGCTCAACTTTTCGCGGACAGTCATGTGGTGGTCCTTCCCTCGTACCGGGAAGGCTTGCCTAAAGTACTGATTGAAGCGGCGGCCTGCGGCAGAGCCGTCGTCACGACCGATGTGCCCGGTTGCCGTGATGCCATTAAAGCCGGAGTGACAGGTTTGCTGGTGCCACTGCAAGATGCACATGGGCTGGCGGACGCCATCCAATTTCTTTTGGAGCATCCTGCGCGTCGGCAGGAAATGGGGCGAGCAGGGCGTGCATTGGCAGAACGGTCGTTTTCCATAGAGGGTGTCGTGAGCGAGCACATCGCTATCTATCAACGCCTTTTGAATCGGGCTCAATGACTGCTTCTCGCGTACTGGTAACTGGGGCCACCGGGTTTGTTGGCAGCGCTCTTGTGGAGCGCTTGTTATCTGAAGATGGCTGGATACCGGCAGCTGGATGTAGACAGGCCAGCCTGGTCCCTTTGAGGGCAGAGCACGTGTTAACGCCCTCTTTGGCTTCAAACGCCGATTGGTCCCGCGCTGTATACGGTGTTGATGTGGTGGTGCACGCAGCTGCACGTGTGCACGTCATGAACGATGCGCAGGCCGACCCCTTGACGGCATACCGAAAGGCCAATGTTGCAGGCACCTTGACGCTCGCTAGACAAGCAGCGCAGGTCGGGGTTAAGCGTTTCGTTTTTGTTAGCTCGATCAAGGTTAACGGTGAGCGTACGAGGCCCGGTGATGTTTTCCGTGCAACCGATGTGCCTGCTCCCGAAGACCCATATGGGATTTCGAAGGCAGAAGCGGAGGCTGGGCTGTTTGCAATTGGCCGCGATACAGGGATGGAGATCGTGGTGGTGCGCCCCCCACTGGTCTACGGCCCGGGTGTGAAGGGCAATTTTGCACAACTGCTTTGCTGGGTTCGGCGGGGTGTCCCATTGCCGTTGGGTGCGGTGAACAACCGTCGATCACTGGTGGGGTTGGACAATCTGGTCGACTTGTTGGTGAAGTGCCTTGACCACCCTCAGGCAGCCGGAAAAGTGTTCCTGGTTTCCGATGGAGAAGATCTTTCGACGACTGGATTGCTGAAAAAGGTGGCGGCAGCTTTGGGGCAAAGTGCTCTGTTGCTGCCCGTTCCTCCGGCCATGTTGCGAGCAGGCGCCAGATTACTTAGGCGACCCGAGGTGGCTCAACGGTTGTTGGATTCTTTGCAGATAGACATGACATTCACCCAGGAAACGCTTGCATGGAATCCACCTATGAGTGTCGACCAGGAACTCCGTCGAACCGTTGCCCCTTTGCTGCCTCGATAAACCGAGGGCTGAAATTTTGATTCGCTTTCTCGACATACTTTTTTCAGTATTCGGGCTACTTGTGGCTTTGCCGCTGATGCTTGTGCTGGTGGCGTTAGGTTGGTTTGACACGGGTTCGCCTTTGTTCAGGCAGGAGCGAGTAGGGCGCTGCCAGCGGCCATTTGTATTGATCAAATTCCGTACCATGCGACCGGGCACTGCCTCCGTCGCCACTCACTTGGCGCAAGCTTCAGCGGTTACATCGTTCGGACACTTCCTGCGCCGCAGTAAGCTCGACGAACTGCCCCAATTGTGGAGTGTGTTGAAAGGTGAAATGAGCTTGGTGGGCCCTCGCCCATGCCTTTTCAATCAGCTTGAGTTGATTGCTGAGCGAGACAAGCTTGATGTGTTTGACGTACGGCCCGGTATTACCGGCTTGGCGCAGGTGCAAGGCATCGACATGTCCACCCCTCGCCTGCTGGCCGAGACCGATGCGCAGATGATCAAGACCCTGACCTTGTTCAATTACTTCAAGTACATCCTGCTGACTGTTTTGGGCAAAGGGGCGGGAGACCGGGTCAAAGGAAGCGGAGCGTAACGTTGATGGAGATTTCGTGTTGAGAAAACCCCTGGCCAAATTGGCAGCGCCCGTACTGGGATTGCCCAGAGGGGCCAAGCGAAGTGTCGTGATCTTGCTGGACATCAGCCTGTGTGTGCTGACGGTATGGCTGGCCTACTACCTGCGCTTGGGGGAGTTCATTGGCTTCGCGAGGCATTCACAGTGGGGGCTGGGGGCGAGTTGGGCGGCATCAACGTCTGTGATTTTGGCCTTGCCGCTGTTCATCGTGAGTGGCCTGTACCGCGCCATTTTCCGCTACAGCGGCTGGCCCGCCCTGCTAGCAGTGGCGCGCGCGGTGGGCATTTACGGATTGCTCTATGCCTCCGTCTTCACAGCCATTGGCGTGGCCGGGGTGCCCCGCACGGTGGGCATCATCCAGCCGATATTGCTTCTGCTGTTCGTGGGCGCGTCGCGTGCGTTGGCCCGGGTCTGGCTGGGTGATCAGTATCTGAGCATTCTGAAGCGTGCTTCACGCCCCAGGGTTCTGATCTACGGTGCAGGCACCACCGGCCGCCAATTGGCCGCTGCCTTGGCCAACAGCCACGAAATGCAGGTGGCGGGCTTTCTGGACGACGACGACCGCCTGCACGGCCATGTGCTCAATGGCCAGCCCATTTACAACCCCGCCGACTTGGACAACCTGGCGACCACGCTCAACATCCGCGATGTACTGCTGGCCATGCCCGGCTTAAGCCGCAAGCGCCGAAACGAGATCCTGAGCCAGATCGGCTTGGCCCGCGTGGCCGTGCGCACCCTGCCCAGCGTGACCGACCTAGCCCAGGGCAAGGTCAGCATCTCGGATTTGCGGGAACTGGACATTGACGACCTGCTGGGCCGCGAACCTGTAACGCCCAATCACATCCTGCTGGTCAAGAACATCGTGGGCAAGGTGGCG
>Ga0169931_10005214_pt1 | contig 19874 bp, 15 predicted proteins | sample Kivu_15m_20L_FD_129675 | JGI IMG/M metagenome (GOLD analysis project Ga0169931, IMG submission 129675) | Freshwater microbial communities from Lake Kivu, Western Province, Rwanda to study Microbial Dark Matter (Phase II) - Kivu_15m_20L... | ecosystem: Environmental > Aquatic > Freshwater > Lake... | reverse complement strand
TTGATGCCCGCCGGGTTGCCGGCGGTAAAGATGCCCGGCCGTGACAACCCTGTGTAAATCAACACAAGCGTCTGCAATCCGGGGTCTTCGCATCCGTACCAATGGCAGAACTCGGCATATGCCTCGTCCAGATAGCCCAGCTGATAGGCATTCTCGACCAGGCCATGCTTCAGGAAGCGGCCGACAAGCTCACGTTCGGTGATTTCCCTGACGACCATGGCACCTTCCAGAAGCGCACGCAGTACAGCGAGCAACAGACCGGCGCCTGCCTAGTGGATCACCGCGGGTTCGTCCAGACTGATCCGCGCCATGCGAGCGTGCGGTTCGGAACGAACTTCTGAACGCCGGCACGCCCTGCTATCACCCTTTGGGGGCACCGCCGCATTTGACACTCCGACGGCGCCTGCACTAGGTTTCGCGGCCATGTGCGCACCTTCCAGTCGTTTTGATGTGGGTCCCCGGGGACCCAACACCACCTCCCGACGAGACCCGCCTTGGCAACCAACGATCCACTTATTGGGCAGCTGATTGAGGGCAAATACGCCGTCGACAAGCTCATTGGCGCGGGTGGCATGGGCAAGGTCTACGCCGGACGCAATGTCCGCACCGAGAGCCCGGTCGCCATCAAGACGCTCATTCCTGAGCTCGTGAAGGATGAGTCGCTGGTGAAGCGCTTCGAGATCGAGGCCAAGGCCGCCAGCAACCTGCATCACCCCAACACCATCCGCATCTACGACTACGGCGAGTTCAACCGCTGCCTCTTCATGGTCATGGAGCTGCTCAACGGCTCCAGCCTCGAAGGCACCCTGCGCGCCGAGAAGCACATCGAGCCACGACGCCTGCTGCGCATCATGAAGCAGGTGTGTCGCTCGCTGGCCGAAGCCCATGGCATGGGGCTGGTGCACCGCGACCTCAAGCCCGACAACATCTTCCTGAACCGCGCCGGCGGCGAAGAAGACTTCGTGAAAGTGCTCGATTTCGGCGTCGCCAAGCTCAAGGACAACCGCTACGGCCAGGCCACGCTCACGCAGGCCGGCATGATCTTCGGAACGCCGACCTACATGTCGCCCGAGCAGGCCCGCGCCTTCGACATCGACGGCCGCTCCGACATCTACGCGCTCGGCGTAATTCTGTACGAGTGCCTCACCGGCAAGGCCCCGTTCGAAGCCAACGACCCGGTCGCCGTGCTGATTCAGCACGTGCAGGAGCCGCCGCCCCCTTTCCGCGAACGCAACCCTTCGATACCCGACATGCCCGAGTTCGAAGCCATCGCCATGCGATGCCTGCGAAAGAAACCCGATGAACGCTATCAATCTGTTAGCGAGCTGCTGCAGGCACTCGAAGAAGTCGAACGGCTGTACGCATTAGGCGCCACCACCGGAAACCTGCCCCTGTCAGGGGGGGCCACCGTCTCGCTGAACCAGAACACGCACCTCAATCAGGTGCCCGATCCAACCCAGATCGGCCCAAACAGCCGCAACCCGGACTGGGCCGACCGACTCGGCGTCGACAAGGCCACATCGCCCAACTACCAGCTCGGCGGCAAGGATACCCGGTTCGGTGATGGTCCCGACCCCACGCCCCGCTCGCCCATGCGCGTGGTGTTGGGTGTGCTCGTCGGCATGGTGATCCTGGCCGGCGTCGGGCTCTTCTTCCTGTTGCAAACCCCCACCATACCATCGACGGGTGAGCCTGATACCGGCGGAGCATCGCAGGGCGGTAGTGACACCACCGCCGCCGTCCCCGCCGAGGCCTCCGCTGATAACACGGCAGCCGAGGCGTCTGCGGCCAACGCTGCCGCTGAACAGGAAGCGGCCGAGCTCGCGGCACTCCGGTTCGACGCCGCCCTGACGACCGTGCGCCCGGTTATCGATCGCGCCCGCACAGCCGGCACCGACGCCGTCGAGGCCGCCGTCATCCACTTCCGCGTGGAAGAAACCAACGGCGTCGCCGCCACCGTCACCATCGACGGCGACGCACCGCCCGCCACACCCATGACGCTGCCGCTTGCGTTCGCGCGCGTCGCCCAGCCCACCGATCCCCCGACCGAAATCACCTTTGTCATCGAAGCCGAGGGCTACGCCGCCCGCCGCCTGACCGTCCCGCTCGTGGACGCCGACGTGCATCAGGTCGAATTAACCCGCCCACGCCCGCAAAATAATGGCAACGGAAATTCCAATAACGGTAATTCCGGGCGCAATAACAGCGGCGATAACGGTGGACCGTTGGCGAACCCGTACGGGAATTAAGTGAGCATCGCCAGGCTAATTGACCGTTTGCATGTTACACTGACAACTCAAGTCTCATTCCTCATGGATTGAAAGCGAGCTGCACCAGCGCTAACCTTCCCTGACCATGACCGAACACCCAGACCGCGCATCAGGTCGACGACGTGAAACGAGCCTACGTACCCAACCCCAAACACAAGCACCCGAAGGGCTTTGGGTCACTGTGTCCTCCACAAATGTCGCTAGCGGTTAGACAGACACTGATTGATAAGGCCATTGCGGTGAAAGGTTTCAGCGAAGGCAAGCTCTGGGCTGCGCAGGGAGACTGGGTCTTTTGTGCGCACTGCTCCGAAACCGAGACATCCCAGGCGTGGCACGGCTTCCCGGTGATTGGATGCGAGGTGGACGAGCGGGTGTTGTCAGCCCTGGTGCAGGCACAGCATATCGACCTGCACCAGAAACGTAGACTGCGCGCACAAAGGTCCCTTCCCTCGGAGTGGCCATGACGTTCTGGTACCAGCGACAGTTTGGTGACCGCGCCGCGATCGCGCTGTGTTTCGCATTCGGTCCGTATCCAACGGTCGCCACACGGAGTGCGAGAGACGTTTCGTGGGGGAATTTTGAACTGTGGGTCCACGGCAAGTGCCTGACTGGCAGCAACCAGAATAACGAATCAGCTCAAGGGATTGACTGGTATCTCCTGCCAATAATGGAGTGGTTCCTGAATGTCGGTGTCCGGCTGATCAACGAAGAGCCGCTCCCCACAACAGCGTTTCAGGGAGGGGTTCGTGACGCCTGTTCCTGGTTCGACGCGACAATGCGACCACCTTTGCTTTCGGAGCATGACGAAGAGACGTGGTTTCTTTCGCGGTCGGAATGGCGCCAACATCACGCCTTGCGCCGGGCTGCTGAAGATCTGGCGCTTCCCAATGTCGTATTTCGTCGCCTGGGCGACGACCTCGAGGTTTCCTGGGACAATGAAACATTGTCCGCATCGCGACCGAACCTTCATTTTCAGCAACTGAGGGGGCGCGAGCTGGTTCTGGCACGAGATTTCGCGGACGTTGTCGCGACAGCCCTGCGTGAAACCTCACTTGCCCTGGCTGCACGGTCAAGGATGGAACGGTTGGTGGAATTTCACGAACGGTGCCAGGCGCTGCTCGCCACGGGAGACGACTGGCGATGGCTGGTGCCGACCTCAACGGCCACAACCATGCTCGATCATACCCCGGAACTGGTGGAACGGATTCGTGCGAGCGCCACGAGGTCTATTCAGGGACTGTACGTTCCGCACACGCCTGAAACCAACGCACTGAGATTCCTGCAAACGCGGTCAGCCGAGGACATCCGGTCACTGCTGGATGCAACTCAGCACGTCGGCGGCCAACCAATCCGCAAGAAGTTGCAGTCACTGTGTCACCCCAGACCCGCCCAGGCTGAGCGACCATGGGATGAAGGCAATGAGTATGCGGAGGTGGTTCGTCACTCTTTGGGCTGGGAACAGGACTCGACCCCTGACCTTCGGCGCTGGTTAACGTCTCAACGCGTCGGGATTGTCGCGGGCGATTTGCGACTGCCGGAATCCATTGCCGTGCTGAGCTACCGCACCGAAGATTCGCGCACGCTTATTCATGTCAATCCTCGCTCCAAGTCGCGCGTGCGCAGCGAAATCGGCCTCGCAACTGCTCTTGGCCACCTGCTGCTCGATGTAAACCCGATTGCGGTCGATGGAGAGCTGGAACACTGGCCCACCGCGGCCCGAGCTCGCGCATTCGGCATCGCACTTATGCTTCCCGAAGACGGCGTAAGGGAATCACTTCGGCAACATGGTGCTGTCGATCCGTATTCGGTGTCCGCTCTGATGAAAGCCTTTCGTACCAGCCCGATTGCCACCACCCAACGATTGCTGAACCTGGGCTTGATTTCCGAAGACCAACGACTGGACTTGCTCGGCGCTTTGCACTCAGCTTGAGGTTAGCTTCAACCTGAGTGGCTTTTGTCGCCCGGAAAAGTTCCAGCTGCGATGAACGATAGACGCCGGGCATTGCTTCGAGGGTGCTCGTGTCGGCTCAGAAACGTCGCGCCCGGTCATCGATCGCGCCCGCACAGCCGGCACCGACGCCGTCGAGGCCGCCGTCATCCACTTCCGCGTGGAAGAAACCAACGGCGTCCCCGCCACCGTCACCATCGACGGCGACGCACCGCCCGCCACACCCATGACGCTGCCGCTTGCGTTCGCGCGCGTCGCCCAGCCCACCGACCCCCCGACCGAAATCACCTTTGTCATCGAAGCCGAAGGTTACGCCACCCGCCGCCTGACCGTCCCGCTCGTGGACGCCGAGGTGCATCAGGTCGAATTAACCCGCCCGCGCCCGCAAAATAATGGCAACGGAAATTCCAATAACGGTAATTCCGGGCGCAATAACAGCGGCGATAACGGTGGACCGTTGGCGAATCCATACGGGAATTAATTACATTTGCGAGGCAGACTGAGCGTGGTCGTGGGATAGAGGAGCTATTGGCATCCGTGCCGCGCACGAAGTCGTCCGCGCAGGCTGTCGCTATCGATAACTCGTCCTTGCCTCCGCGTCCGCATTCCCCTCGCTAACGGCAGAGACAAAGCGCGCCTGGTCGATTAGGGCCTCATACGCGTGTGGTGACAGGACGACTGCCGCAGGACGCCCGTTTTGCGAGACCACCAGCGGCGCGCCCTCTGCGGCTATCACCTTCAACCAGGCCGCGGACTGGGCCTTGAACTCACTGACGGGAACAAAGTTCTTCGAGATCCGGATGTTGTGCATAAGAAATCTCCACTGGACCAATTACGAACCGATTTTGGTCTGAAACAAGTGCTTTCTTCGTCGAAATCCACGTAACCACACACCGACTGATGAACCTCACCCCAATCTCCGACGAACAGTGGCCTAACAAACCCAGCGCGTTGCACCCCGCCTGAAGTCAGCCTAACCCCGCCCGCGTACCACCGCCCTGCAAACTCCCTTCTGCGAAGGGCACCGACGCTGATGCCATGAAGGACGTCGGCGTTGTTCGAGCAACCTCAGCAGCCTCAGCAGGTTCGCACAGTCTCAGCGGACGTTGCGCGCGTACAGAATCTTCAGGCCGACCAGCGTCAGGTCGGGGTCGAAGTCGTCGATGCGGTCGCTGTGCTCGGCAAAGAGGCCGGCCAGGCCGCCGGTGGCGATGACTTTGACGGGTCCGTCAAACTCGTCGGCGATGCGCTTCACCATGCCATCCACGAGGCTGGTATAGCCGTACACCATGCCGGACTGCATGCTGTTGACGGTGTTTCGGCCGATCACGCGCTCTGGGGCGGACAGCTCGACACGCGGAAGTTTGGAGGCGCGCTGAAACAGGGCCTCGGCGCTGATCATGACGCCGGGGGCGATGGCGCCGCCCATGTACTTGCCGTCTTCGCTGATGGCGTCGAACGTGGTCGCGGTGCCGAAGTCCACGACAATGCACGCGCTGTGGTAGCGTTCATAGGCGGCGACGGCGTTGACGATGCGGTCGGCACCCACCTCGCGCGGATTTTCATAGAGGATCGGCATACCGGTTTTGATGCCCGGACCGACCACGAGCGCCTGCAGACCAAAGAAGGTCTCGACCATGGCGGTGATCGTCGACAGCATCGGGGGCACCACACAGGCTATGATGGCGCCTTCAATGCGATGGATCTCTTGCGGCGCCATGGCGAAGAGCTGCCGAATCAGCACACCATACTCGTCGCTGGTCCGGTTGCGCGAGGTCTCCAGGCGCCAGTGGTGCACCAGTTTTTCGCCTTCGTAGATGCCGAGCACCGTGTTGGTGTTACCGATGTCGATCACGAGCAGCATGAATGACTTCCTGTATCTGGAGGGGGCAGAAAGAGTCAGCCGGGGCGCCTTAGCACGATCAGGCGCCGTTTGCGTCATGGAATGGTCACTTTTTCATTCGGATCACGTCGCGAACACTGCTATTCCACGCTGCACGGCGTTTCGGTCCAATCCCTTCAGGACATCCCGGATCTACCGGACCGGCGTACTGGCTTTTTCCCTCTGCTGTGTGTTGCGAGATGACCCTTCTGTCTGCTCGAACCGCCCTGCCGCAAACAGGGTTCTCGTCGCTCGCGTTCTGTGTGGCGCTGGCTCTGCTGGCTGGCTGTGCGACATCGGCGCCCTCAACGGGTGTCGAGGAGCAGGATGACGTGGGAAGGCGTCCGTTTGACGTCGGAAACAACGAGGAAGACACTGACGAAGAGACACCCGAGCCCGATGTACAGGGCGGCGATGATGTGGACGCCGGAGAGATTCCAGACGTCGAAGACGACACCGATGCCGCAACTCCGGCCGACGTGGAAAGCCCCGACGCCGCAGCGGAGGAAGACGGGACAGACGATATCGCGGCTGACGACGCGGTGGAAGATACGGCGGCGACCCCGGATGCGGATGCCGGTCTGGCGGATGACGTCGGCAGCGCGGACACGAGCACCGGTGGATGCCCTGTGATCCCTGTGTGTGCGCTCGCGAGCACACGATGCAATGGCGCCCTGCTGGAGACCTGTGTGCGAAGCACGGCCGGCTGCGCGGAGTGGAGCGCGCGCGACTGCGGCGCGACCATCCCCGGCGGGCTGTGCGATGACACGCTGCTGCCAGCCATTTGTGTGGAACCCCCCGATCTGTGTGAAGGCCTCCCCAACCTGTGCAGCACGCCGGGTACCCAGTGCGACGGCACTGCGATTGTGACGTGCGCCGCCAATGCCGATGGCTGTCTGGTGAGCACGCTCAACACAGAATGTGCCACGACATCAAGAACTTGCGCAGGAACACCCCCGGCGTGTGTCGCACCCGTGTGCGGCGACGGCGCGATCAATGCAGCCACCGAGACCTGCGACGACGGCAACACCAGCGGTGGCGACGGCTGCTCGGCTGCCTGCAGCGTCGAAGACAGCTACACGTGTGTGGGAGCACCCAGCGTGTGTTCTACTGAACCGTGTGGAAACGGACGTGTGGACGCAGGCGAAGAATGCGATGACCGTAACGACGTCGAGGGAGATGGCTGCTCGCGCGAGTGCCTGAGTGAGCCCGTCTATACGAATTGCAGCGGCGGAATTACCCGTTACCTGTCATGCGAAACCGGCACATTCAGCGCCAACACCAGCACGGGATCTTCGCGCTACAACAGCTATTCCTGCAACGCCACCACCTACAATGGCTCGGAACACATCATGGTGTTCCGAACCGATCAACCGGCGTTCGTTACCATGTCGATGGTCGGGACCTCGGGTACGGGCAACGTGGATCTGATCGTGCTGCAGCCGGGTGCCACCCCGGGTTGCACGGCCTCCATGTCGTGCACCGCGTTGAGCGAGGAAGCTGGCACCGACGAGTTTGCGGCGTTCGTTGCGGCACCCGGGCAGCCCTATGTCGTGCTCGCCGATGGACGCGCTACAGGGGCGTCGGCAGCGTACGATTTCCAGGTGGATTGTTCGATTCCATTCTGCGGCGACGGCAGCACGGTGGCCCCTGTTTGCGAACAGCCCATCGACATGGAATCGGGCGGCATTTACGTGGTTGAGTCCACGCTGGCGACGACCGATCCCACCTGGCGACGACCGATCTCATGCAGCCTCACGGGGACTTCGACGCTTCCCTATGACAGCTATACCTTCCGCAACCCCACGGCGGCCCCCATCGTAGCGACGGCCTCGGCAGGCTGGTCGTTCGACGGCTTCCTGGTGGCCTACACGTCGTTCAACCCCGCGAGCCCGCTTACGAATTGCGTCGCCGCAAACGACGATGGCAGCTCACTCTCCAACAGCGAGGTCGTGGTCACCGTGCCGGCGGGGGGGAGCGTCACGTTTGTCACCACCAGCTACGGTACAACCGACAGCGGACTGTATAGGCTGGTCGTGTTTGCCGACCTGTAGAGCTGTCTGGCCCGCGTATAGCATTTGGTCGGCGGTGTGTACGCGTGCCGCCGCGTTCACTACATGCAAGGCGTAAAGGACTGCACCATCGGCAACGTCGCTCTGGCTGGCGTGCCTGCCCCTCCGCGACGCATCGTCACGCGGATTCAGAGCTCCGCGACGGCCCGACACACCACTGCATGCGAGTCAATCAGGTAGCCGCCCGAACGGGTCTGCAACACCTCGCCCAATCCCAGAGTGCGAAGCGTCGCGATCGCCACGTACACACGATTCGCGCCACTCTCGGCGACAAATCGCTGGCCGGGCCAGGCAGCCTCGACCAGTTGACTGACGGGCACCGGACGACCGGGGTGGTGGATACGATGCTCAATCAGCTCGTCGAGAATGCGTCGAACCACTCGACGGCGCTCCAGATCAATGGTGTCACCCCCATTCAGTCGCACCCAGATCGTCGATGTACCTGCCAGAAGACGGTGCGGCGGGGCCGCCTGTGACTCGGGGAGTGCTGCGTTCTGAGGCAGCGCGCCCACTCCCACCGGCCGCTTCACGGACGAGTTTACCGTCGCGGGGGCAATCCGAAGCATCTGTTCCAGAATCACCGCCAGCAGCCGAACCTGAGGAGCCAGGGCAGGCAGTCGCTCACGCAGACTCCAGCCTGCCGTGATCGCGCGCATGCGGCGTTCGGCCGCTTCGAAATCTTGCACACCGTCCTTTCGACCCGCCTCCACGATGCCGCGCAACAGAGAGAGCAGCGCTTCGGGCGCGTCGTGGTGCACCGGATCGGGACGATTGCACAGCTCTCCCAGCAGCGTGCTCAAGTCGCTCTCGCCCTCTATCGCAGCGGCGGCCGCCTTCATCCAGAGCGCCAGCGTCGCACGCGAATCATCACCCAGCGCCTCGGATTTCTTTCGCGCCGATTCCGCATAATGCAGCGCCTCAGAGGGGCGCATCGCACCCAGTCGACAATAACTCAGCACGATCTCCGTATCGATCGCGAGACGATCCTCGCCGGAACGCTCAAACAGGTCGCGCGCGCGCAACAGTCGCTCCGAGCCGTCGTTCCAGCGATCGCGCAGCGCCTCGAACAAACCAATCCGGTAGTACACGAGACCCTCTGCGCTCAGTCGACGCACCGTCCGCTGCAACGGCAGACTCTCATGAAGCAGCGCCTCGGCGCGGTCCAGGTCATGCTCCAGAAGCGCCACCCAGGCGAGACTCGCCAACGCCATGGACTCCATCAATCGGCTGTCGATGACGGCCGCATGTTCCAGACAGCGCTCAAAATAATGGCGCTGCTCGGTGCGCATATCCAGACGCAGATATACGTTGCCGATATTCGAATACAGAACCGCCAGAAAACGGTGCGCCTGTAGATTCTGGAGGAGGTTCACCGACGACTGGTACCACTGAAGCGCACGTTGTAACCACTGGAAGCGCTGTCCGGCCTCCGCTTCAGCGCGAAAGTTGTAGAGCATGCCCATATACAAATGCACCATCGCCACATGTACCGGGCTATCGCTGCGCTCCACCAGCTGCAGCGCCGGTTCCAGCTCGGCTTCCGCTTCGTCAAAACGCCCCTCGCGGATGTGCAGATAAGCAACTGAAATGCGCATGCGACGCTCTTCGTTCACGTCGCTATCGTGCCGCTGCAGCGCCACGGCGCTCATCACCAGCGCCTTGCCCTCAGGTACCGAACCCCGCAACATCAGATGGTGTCCCAGGCGGCGCAACAACCGTGCCCGATGGGGCACTGTGCGCACATCGTCACCCAGTGCGGCGATCACACGGTGATACAGCTCCTTGAGCAGATTGTACGGCTCTCGTTCATGAACGATGGTGTCCAGCGTCAAAAGCAGTTGCGCGGCTACATCAGGCGAATGCCGAACGCCGAACTCCAGCACCGCATGCAGGTTGGAGCGCTGCGTATCGTACCAGGCAAGCGCAGGTCGATCGCCCAGGGAGTCCATCCGCGACTGCCACCAGGCTGCCCGCTCACTGTACCAGACCACCAGCCGGTCCCACGCTGCCGCGACCGCTTCCTTTGGTGCCCGCATGCGTACATAGTCGCGCACACTGGCGTACATCACGTACATGACGTCTGGTTCAGAAGCACTGTTCTCGGAACGGTAAACCGAGATCAATGAGCGGTCGTGGAGCGCCTGCAGGACATCCACCATCCACGGCGCATCAGGCTCATCGCAAACTACAACGTGTTCGGCGTCGCAGTGCGAAAAGGGCCCTGCGAAGACCGAGCACTGAATCAACGCGGACTGCTCCCAGTCGGTCAGCATCTCCCACGACCAGTCCAGGGTTCCCTGTAGGGTGGTAAGCCGCAACGAATCGCCCTGCTCGGGCAGGCGCAATAACTTCATGCGCTCGTCCAGCAACTGCATCATCTGGGCCGGCGAAAACATGCGTGAGCGTGCAGCGGCGAGCTCAATCGCGAGCGGCAACCCATCAAGACGTTTTACCAGCTCCACCACCTCGTCGGATGCCTCCGCAGGCGCGCATCCGCCACTCGAAAACAGCGCTGAACGCAGCGTAAACAAATGCGCGGCATCCGAAACACTCAGCGGCTCAATGCGGAGCGTACGATTCAGCGCCGAGCGCCCAGGCTCCCGTGAGGTCACCACCATTCGTGTCTCGGGCGACTTCAGCCGCAGCTCCTGCACAATCTCCAGCACAGGTCCCAGCAGCCGCTCGGCGTTGTCGAACAGCAACACCACGTTCTCGCAAACAGAAAGTGTCTCGACCAGATCCTGCAACGCCTCGTCCCTGCGCGTCGCCTCGGTACCCTTCAGAAGAGAAGCACAAAGTCGCGACAGCACCTCCGTCTCGTTGGTCACCTGCGACACATCGACCGCATGAAGACTAAAAGCTTGACCCTGCGTGACCAGCGTTCGCCCCAGCTCCCACGCGAGCCGGCTTTTGCCCACACCCGGAGGCCCTACAATCGTCACCGCATGGCCACCCCGCGCAACCAGCTCCAGAAGCCGCGCCAGCTCGTCGGCACGACCCACCAGCGCGGTGCGAAACTCGGGGCTCCGCAATGAAATCGCTCGTTCCTGATTCTCAGGCATCACATCGTCACCAATGAACAGCGTTTCGTAACATGCGTTATTCAACTCGACGCGCACAAGTCAACGTCCCATTGGGGTCTGGCTCAAACAAGGCGACTTTCGGTCACGCAAGCCCGGCAACTCACGTACCGCCCTGCAAACGCCTTAAAAATGCAGAACAGCACCCGCCTACGCGTCTGCACGCCGCACGACCTGTCGGTGTTCCAGACCTGATCCGCCGATTCAGACGTGACGACTACCCACAGGTCTGCCATAGGGCGTCGCCTTATTCCGCAGCCAGCAGGGATCGACCGTGAGCAACACCCCCGATTTTTTCCATACCGTCTCTGTTCGCGCATCCGTCGACACCATCTGGGCGCATCTGCTCGAACGCATTGAACACCCGGATTGCCACATGCAGGACCTGCAGGCGTTCGGTTTTGATTCGGCGGCTGACGGCCGTTACCAGCGTTGGACGAGCGTGGCCGGAGTGCGACTGCGTGAACGGATCGTCGCAAATGAGCGCACGCGGCGGGTGGTGTTCACGCTCGTCGAGCATCCGGTGTACGAGGGCGATATGGTCTGGCAAATCGCCGAGAAGGCGCACCGTGATGGAACGCTGGACCTGACCTGCCGACTGCTGTGGTCGTTTCGTGAGCCCGGTCGCGTCATGCCCGACCTGAGCGCAGTCGTGCAGCAGGCGGTGCTGAACGCGAAGTACGCCTGTGAGAGGGCAGAACCCGGCTTTGTGCTGGCGGCCGAGAATGGCGAAGCGCTGTTCGAATCCCCGGAATATCGTGCATGGGCTGGCCACGACGACGACTCGAAAGGCGAGCTGCCGAACTAGCTCCGCAGCGGTTTGTCTCCTCTGCGGGTAACGGACGAGTGATGTGGCGATACGCTGATCTCTCGGCGACTATCCACGACACCCGCTTTTCATCGCGGTCCGCCACGATACGTGAGCGACCCCGGTCGACGACCGCCCCGCAACCGCCTGGAGCAATAAACACAAACCATTGTTTCATATGAACTTTTCGCACTCAATCGCCGGATGCGTGAGCGCGTTTGACAGCGCCTCGGACATTGCCGCATCATGCACCGTGACTGAGTGGTCGGAATTTGGCCGCTCAACAGCACTTTCCGGTGCATGGAGTAACGAGCATGACGGTTTTTCAGTGGAGTGTCTCCGCTTCGGCCATCGCACTCGGCCTTTTTCTGGGCGCCAGCCCGGCAATCGCCTACGAAGCGCCTACTCTGGCTGACCTTAGCGCTGCACAGCTGCAGCGGGCGCGCGACAATGGAGAGAAATTCACGGACGTTGCGCCTGCGGGCGAAGTGAATCGTGGAGAAGTCATCGGGGTGATCCACGCACCTGTAGAAGAGCTCGCGGTGATTGTCCGCGACTATGAACACATCCCGCTCTGGTCCGAAGCGATGGTGTACGCGACCGTCACGAGCGACGATGGCCGCACGCAGATTGTCGAAGGCGAGACAAAGCTGCCCTGGCCGCTCACAAACCGGCAGTGGCGCATTCGCTCCGTTTACGGAGCCAACACCGTGGAAGGCTCGTCCGCGTGGACCAACGTCTGGACGCACGAAGGTGGCTTCGGAAACATCGATGACACCTACGGATACTGGCTGCTTTACCCTTACCCGGGTGACGCAGGGTACACCGTCGTCAAATACGTCATCAACGCGGACCCCGGCCTGTGGCTCCCCGACTTCGTCCTGAACTGGGCCACCCAGCGGGTCTTGCCCGAGCTGCTACAAGGTCTGGAACGCCGACACGGCGAGGTCTACTAACTCGAGTCGAGTCACCGATGCGCCGGCGCGGGCGCCTGGCCGCGCCTCGCACCCCTGCGTTGCGGCTTCACGCTTGCCGCCCATACCACTCGGGAGGATACCGATTTTGTGTCTCACATGACCCGACGCCCCACCTGCGCGGCGGCGTCGACTGGACACAGGCACAACCCAACCTCGCTCCCTGTAAACGCCATATCAACGCATCAGGGCCGCATTGGAAACCGTAGCATGTCTCACTACTGAGACACAAATTTACAGATTTCTATCCAATCCAGCTTGAAACACTTTTCACGCATGCTATCCTCTAGTCATTGACCCTCCTTTCGTATTTCACTTCGACCAACACGGGTGACACAAGGCCCGTACCGTCGAATACACAGCCACCGACCCTGCGGGTACCAGCGCATTTCACCCGTGGGTCCAGAGACCCTGCCTGTAATGCGCCACCTCGTGGCTTGCATCGCTGAGCGGGGTCTCTCTTTTTCGTGCCTCACCGCTACCCACGTCATACTGGCATCTCTGAATGCTTTGCGTACTGTCCACCGCGTTCACGTTACCGCCTCTGTCTTACGTTGCACATGCGCTCCCGCAGCACCCACACGCGCCAACCGCGACCAGCCCGCGCGCAGCACTCCGGCGCCACCACCGCCCTGAAATGCGCCCTTCGAATCGTCTGTGCCATGTGTCTTTGTCTGCCGTGCTTCGAGCACGCAGTCGCGCAGCGCGTACCCGTCTCCGACCTCTCCATCGAGGTCACCGAACGCGTCACGCCCCTCATGCAACAGCGCATGCAAGCCATCGGACGACAGCTCGGCGACCCCATCTTCTTCCGCATCATAAAAGCCACCAGCACCCTCGAGGTATGGGTCGGCCCCGACTCCTGGGTGCTGCTCGGCACCTGGCCCATCTGCGCATGGGCAGGCACCCTTGGACCCAAGCTCGCCGAGGGCGATGAACAAAGCCCGGAAGGCTTCTATTTTGTTACGCCGGGCCGCATGAACCCCAACAGCCAGTGGCATCTGGGCATGAACATCGGCTACCCGAACGCCTACGACCGATTCCACGAACGCACCGGCAGCTTCATCGTCATTCATGGTGTCTGCGGTTCGAGCGGCTGCTTCGCCATGACCAACCCCCTCATCGAAGAGCTCTGGGTGCTGGCACAGGCCGCCCTCAACGGCGGACAGGACCTGATCCGGGTTCACATCTTCCCCTTCGAAATGACCGACGCCAACCTCAGCCTTCACGCCGACTCCGAATGGCACGGTTTCTGGCTCAACCTGCAGGAAGGCTGGAACTTCTTTGAGACCCACGGCAGCCCGCCCAACGTGGACGTCGCAGACGGCCGTTATGTGTTCTCCCACGTCCATTAGTCAGGGCGGCGGTACGCCCCGACGATGCAGGATTCACAACACTGCCTTACGCGTTGTGCCCGTCTCCACCTGCCGATTTGCGGCGTACTGAACGGCTACGCCCCAGCAGGATATCGCCCACCTCGGCGGACAGCGGCAACCGATCACCCCGGTTGCATCCCCACGCCACCGTCGCTAGCCTTCGCCGCATTCACCCGCCTTCTCCGGGGTGCGACCCACGCGCCACCAGACCAACTACTCTCGTCCCCTTTGTTGTGTTCGCCATGACCCATTTGCCTGCTACGCCGCTTCGCTATGTCCTTCTGATGCTCGCATTTGGCGTTGCGATGGCGTGCGGAGACACCACCACGTTCCCGGCCGATACAGACCAGGACGGCGTGCTGAACGAGGAGGACAACTGTGTCGACGTGCCCAACCCGACGCAGGAAGACCGCGACGGCGACGGCATCGGCGACCTCTGCGACCTGAACGAAGGCAGCGGTGGCATTGCGCCCGTGTGTCCCGACGACGATCGGGACGGCGTCTGTAACACCGATGACAACTGTCCGCTCGTCGCCAATCGTGATCAGGCCGACGCGGATGGCGACACGGTCGGCGATGCCTGCGAAGCAGTCGAACCCGCCACCGACAGCGACGGTGACGGCATTCCCGACAACGAGGACAACTGCCCCGATACACCCAACGAGCGGCAGTCCGATACCGATGGGGACGGCATTGGCGACGTCTGCGAGTCGCTCGACCTCACAGACACTGACGCTGACGGGGTGCCCGACAGCCGCGACAATTGCCCCACGGTAGCCAACCGCACCCAGGACGACGCCGACAACGACGGCATAGGCGACGCCTGCGAAGTCGTGACCCCAGCGGACACCGATGGCGACGGCGTGCCCGACACCACCGACAACTGCCCATCCCGCGCCAACCCTGACCAGGCCGACACCGACGGCGACGGCACCGGAGACGCCTGCGAGATTGTCACGCTCACCGACACCGACGGCGACGGCGTGCCCGACACCACCGACAACTGCCCCGCGCTGGCCAACCCTGATCAACAAAACACGGACGGCGATACGTCGGGTGACGTATGCGACGCCTGTCCCAATGACGCATTGAACGACTCCGACGCGGACGGTCGTTGTGCTGACGTGGATAATTGTCCCGGCACGGCCAACGCCGGTCAGGAAAATTCCGACTTCGATTCGCGCGGCGATGCCTGCGATACCTGCCCGTTAGACGCCCTGAATGACGCTGATCGGGACGGGCTGTGCGCGAACAACGATAACTGCCCATCCGTCAGAAACCCTGATCAGGGCGACGCCGACGCCGACGGCGCGGGCGACCTGTGTGATGTCTGCGCCTTCGATGGGGAAAATGACCCCGACGGCGATGGCATTTGCCAGAACGACGACAACTGCCCCGATGTATCCAACCCCGACCAGATCGACAGCGACATCGATGGATTTGGCGATGCGTGCGACTGCGGCGTTGGCGAGTGGCGTAACTTCCAGACCGGGGAGTGCCGCCTCTGTTCAGAAGCGCGCGTCACCATTCGCAGTTTCCGCGAAGATGACAGCACCCTTGCCGCCCGGTTCCGGGCCGAAGAACGGGCCCTTGTTTTCCGGAATCCAACGGACGTCGCGCAGATTGTGACCGCCGACCTTCTGGTGCGCTCGTACGCATGGGACGACGACCACGGCGCCAATATCAGCGCCTACACATACCGGGCGCCCGGCGAGATTGGTCCTGACGAAATTCACTTCAATCTGGAAACCTATGATTTCCGGCAGGGCGTTTCGTCACTGGTCCTGACGCTGCGTGACGCATGTGGAAATCGTTTCATCATCGACGACTTCACAATCGATATTGTCGACGGACCGCTCGGCCCCGAAGTACTGAATTTTCGCGAGCGGGTATGTTTCGACGAAGACGTGCGACTCGGCGAAGAGCTGTGGTCGCGCGAAATTCCCCTTCTGGACAGCCGTTATGGACGCGACGCCACCGTGGAATACAACACCTGCGGAACGCGCGGAACCGACTGGGATTATACCGTCCTGTTCACCGCGCAGGCCACGGGCACGTATTTTGTCTCGCTCAACGAAAACACCGGCCTCCGTGGACTCTCTATCCGGGAACCGGTTTGCGACCGCGAGATCGATGTGGTCGTTGCCGGTGACCCACCGTTTACCCAGTGCGTCGATGACGAAACCTCTGAGTTTGTTTTTCTGGGTATTCAGGCCGTCGCAGGCCAGCAATATCGCGTCGTGGTCACGTCCGACCGACTGAACCCTGAACCCATCACCCTGAATATCAACTACTTCAGTTTCTCGTTTCCCTGAAAACGGGCGGTCACTGCATCGAATCATCGCAGCCGGTCACCCACGCCTGGAAAAAGCGTCCGAAGCTCAGCTACGACACGCCTGAGTAGCACGGCACCAGCCGGAACGACGCTTGCCGACACCACGCGAAAACGGTATGGGCGCGCTCCCTCTGGATTTACCGCCGCCCTGCCCATCGCACCATGCTACCGATTCAGTTACGTGCAAACGGGCTGACCTTCAGCGCCCTGTCGCTGGGTACGGGCGACCGGCTTGTGCTTCTGCTGCATGGTTTCCCTGATAATTGTCGGTCTATGATCCCGCTGGGGCGGCATCTGGCGGCCGCCGGATACCGCGTGGTGGCGCCGGCCATGCGCGGATACTGGCCTTCGGATGCACCCGCAAACGACGATTATTCGCTGCGCTCGCTCGCCGCCGATGTGCACGGCATGGTCCGTGAGCTGTCCGACGAACCCGCCATTGTCGTGGGTCATGACTGGGGTGCTGCGGCCGCATACGCAGCGGCGGTGCAGCACCCTGAGAGCGTCGCGGTCTGCGTTGCCATGTCCACACCCCCCAACGCTGTGCTCCCCGGGGCGCTGCTGCGTGTTCCCCGACAGGCTATGGCCAGCTCGTATATGGTCGAGATGGCCTGGCGTAATGCGGTCGAAGAAGAACTACTGGCCGACAATGGCGCGCTCATCGAGCGACTCTGGCGCCAATGGAGCCCCTGCTGGGAACCCGACCGCGCGCGTCTGGACGATGTCATTCGCACCTTTCAGAAAGGGTCCACGGCCCGTTCTGCGCGTCGGTATTATCGCGATATTCTGCCGTTTCCGAACGTCCGTAAATGGATGACCTCCTTTTACAACCCTACGCGTGCGACCATTCAGGTACCCACCCTGATCTTTGCCGGCGACCAGGATCACTGCATGCTCCCAGCGCTCTACACCGACAGCCTGCGGCACATCGACGCACCAGCCGAGCTGGTGATGCTGAAGGGCGTTGGGCACTTTATTCCGCTGGAGGCACCCGAGCAGGTGGCTTCTATGATTCTGTCATTTCTATCGAGGCTCTGAATGGGTGGCGCATTTGCATCTCTGGGTTCTGCCATGTGCTGGGCCTGCGCCAGCCTGCTGTTTGCACGTCTGGGCAAACAGACTCATCCCGCGGCCATGAATTTTCTAAAGTGTTCCATCGCGCTGCTGCTCATGATGGGCACCATGGTCACCATGGGTGCGTCACCCTGGCCATGGCAGGCCAGCACGCGGGAGCTGGGGTTGTTGACCGCGTCAGGCCTGATTGGTCTGGCGCTCGGTGATACCGCGTATTTTCAGGCGCTGGTGCGTCTGGGACCCCGCCGAACCTTGCTGCTCGCAGCGCTCGTCCCCGTCATCACCACCTTCATGGGACTTCTGGTGCTGGACGAGCCCATGACCGGGCCTCTGCTCCTGGGCATGACCCTGACGGTGGGTGGCGTGGTCTGGGTCATTCGCGAACGGCGCCTTCCCACCGCTCCTGAACCCAGTGGATTATCCGAAGCCGAAATTCGACAATCCGAGAAAATTGGACTCGGGTTTGCGTTGCTCGCTGCGCTTTGCCAGTCGTCAGGACAGTTGTTGACCCGAAGCGCGAGCGCCGATTTAACGGCCATGGAGCTGAGCATTATTCGTCTGGCTGCAGGTGTGGTCGGCATTATGCTGCAGCTGGTTATTCTCAGAAAAATTGCCGCCGTCGCCACACCATTTCGCCATTCGCACCCCGCCATCACGCTGCTCATTGCCACGTTTCTGGGCACCTATTGTGGCGTATGGCTCATGAATTACGGACTGCAGAATCTGCCTGTCGGCGTCGCTTCCACCCTGAATTCCACCAGCCCCATTTTTATCCTTCCATTATCTGCCCTCGTGCTCGGCGAAAAAGTCAGCCCGCGCGCTATTTTCGGTGCCATTATCGCCGTCGCCGGCATCGCTGTTCTCGCGCTCGGCGCCGCCCGATGATCGATACTCCGTCCAAATCAGCATCGGCCAGTTTAACGTCGGCCAACCCGGCAATCGCAGATGCAACATCGGCCAGACGCCCGACCGTGCCGCTGCATATTCTGTGCGACCCAAACCCGGAAATACTACAGCGCGACCTGCTATCCCGGGTTGTCGCCGGCGCCCTTGTGGTAAGCCTTACCCCCGAAGCCAACGCCGCCCTGCCAACCAGCCAGCCGTGGCCCGTCGCCGACGTCACAGCCGAGCGCCTGCAGGCTGGCTGCCCCTGCTGCGTGGGTCAGGTGGTGTTTCGCACCCGCCTGGTGCAATGGCTGCGCAAGTCCCGCCCCACACAGGTGCTGCTGCTGACCACCGACCCGTCGCACGTTGACACCCTGCGCGCGCAGCTCGCCGATTCGTGGCTCAGAGCGGCGGTGTATGTCGTGGGATCGTCGGGTTAGATTTCTGGCGGAAAATCAGGCGGCCACGCGTGTCGTTATTCACGCCGCTGCACACATCGGTGGGACTTACCACGGATTGCGTAAATCAATTGCTCCGACTGTAATCACATCCGGTTCTGTCGGCACGCCAACCCGAACAGCCCCAGAACGTGGTGCCTGCCGAGCGGTTGGTCCGGAGTATGAGATACCCGTCGTTGCATCTGGGGCAGCGGTCCACCTTTACCTTGCAATGGTTACACTGCAACGTTCTATCTTTATTCAACACCAGCGCACCTTCCCTGCACCGGTCACAGGCGACCAGACGACCGTCGCACTGCGGAAAATTCGTACAACCCCAGAACGGACCGTACGGCCCCTCACGCCGGTGAATGGTACGACCACCACAATTCGGGCAGGGCAGCCTGGAAGAGACATGACCCAGTTTTTCGATGTGGTCACCCTCCCGGTCCAGTAATTCCTCGATAAACACGGATGGCTGCGCGCTGGAATGCAGCAGGTACACCCTGCCCCGACTGCGGGTGAGCGCGACATACATGAGCCGGCGTTCCTCGGCAAAATCGAACTCGTCGGGCGCCGCCGATACCAGCTGCAGCACAGGGTCATCTTCCATGCCGTTGGGAAAGCCGCGCATTCCCGAATTCACGTTCAAAACAATCACATGTTCGGCCTCGAGCCCCTTCGATGAGTGAACGGTCGTCAGGTCCATGGTCAAACCCTTTGCCCCATACTC
>Ga0169931_10005213_pt1 | contig 19879 bp, 9 predicted proteins | sample Kivu_15m_20L_FD_129675 | JGI IMG/M metagenome (GOLD analysis project Ga0169931, IMG submission 129675) | Freshwater microbial communities from Lake Kivu, Western Province, Rwanda to study Microbial Dark Matter (Phase II) - Kivu_15m_20L... | ecosystem: Environmental > Aquatic > Freshwater > Lake ... | reverse complement strand
TTATTGATGGAGGCAAGTTTAGATGCTATTCAGAGACAGGTATTAGTCGGGATACAGGATATGGGAGCGGCAGGGATTTCTTGTGCCACATCTGAAATGAGCGCTAGAGGTAATACCGGAATGGAAATAGATCTAGACAAAGTTCCTTTAAGAGAAACTGGAATGAATGCCTATGAAATAATGCTTTCCGAATCACAAGAACGAATGTTAGTTGTAGCAGAAAAAGGTAAAGAAGAAGACTTAACCAAGATTTTTGAGCATTATGGTTTGTTATGTGTAGAAATCGGAGTAGTCACTGCAGATGGAATACTGAGAGTCAAAAAAGGTGGAATTACCAAAGCTGAAATCCCTGCTCTGAGCTTGGTTTTAGGTGGGGGAGCGCCCAGATACAAAAGAGAAACTCGTAGACCAGAATATCTGGACAATGTAGCCCAGTGGAGCGATTCGGAATTCCAGCCTCCACTGGCCAGTGAACTACACAAAGAACTCCTCCAACTCCTTGGGACTTGGAATATCTGTCATAGAAAACCTATCATTGAACAATATGATACGGAAGTTGGACTGGTCAAAGTGATACCTCCAGGCGGAGATGGTGGGGTCGTTAGAATTCCAGACACCAACAAAGGAATAGCTGTGACGACCGACTGCAATTCTCGCTATACGTTTTTGGATCCTTACTTAGGAACCAGTGCGGCCGTGTGTGAAGCAGCTCGAAATATAGCTGTTACAGGTGCAACGCCCTATGGAGTAACCAACAATCTTAATTTTGGCAACCCTTATATCCCTGAGAACTATTATATTTTTAGTGAATGCATTAGGGGTATGAGCGATGCCTGCAAAGCTTTGGGTCTTCCCGTTACTGGGGGCAATGTATCTTTTTACAATGAATCATCAGATGGACCAATTTTACCAACACCTACAATCGGGATGGTTGGTCTTATTGATGATATTCGTAAGGCGAAAGGCATAATACCTCGGAATACCGATCGAGCGTATGAGCTTTTGCTTTTTGGTGATTTTCAACCTTCTTGGGGAGGTTCCGAATACCTCGCCTTCAAATCTGGTAAGGATATTGGAAAGATTCCTTTCTCAGGAATTGAGATGGAAAAAAGAGGAATCGATTGCTTACTCTCATTGCATCGCGAGGGATGGATTGAATCTGCCAAAGATCTTTCCCTAGGAGGACTCCTAACAGCATTGGCAAAGTTGGCTTTGCATGGCAACATCCTATTACAAGTGAATTTGGAATCTTTATCACATCGAGGTGATTTGATGAAGATTTGCTTTGGGGAAACTAGCACGAGTTTCCTTGTATCTGTGGAGAGAGAAAATCTCTCAAAAGTCTCTCCCATCATAAAATCCTACCAATTGGACACATTTCTCATAGGAACTATCCAACCAGGAGAAGGATTGAAACTGAAATTCAAGGACCAAAACTGGAGTTGGACCAAAGAAGAACTCCAAATAAACTACGAATCTGCATTGGAGAAAATATTTAGCATTTCCATTTAAGGACTTATCTTATTCTCTAGCATAAGTTCACTTGACAAATTGTAAAATGCTCTCGCTTTTTTTAAATAAGGTTCGCATATCTTTGGAAAGACGAAACAGGATTCGAAAGGTCCGAGAGGTTCTTTAGCTCTCATAGGTAAGGAAAGTTTTCCATCCATAGATCTAAAATAAAACAACTCGCCCTCAATCCAGCCAAAAGCTTGGGAATAGGCGAAGTAAGCCGAATTGGATGTGGTTCTCATCAAATCCTTGCCCATTGCTACAAATTCAACTTGAGTGGGGATAAAACCTACCAATGTAGGAATGATATCTAACTGACTAGCATAATCCTTGCGTAGATCAGGTTTAATCAATTTAGGAGAGTAAATGAGCAGTGGGATTTGACGATCTTCCCTGTAACTCAAACCTCTATGATGCGTATGGTCGGCAACAAATATAAAAATAGTATTATTGAAATAGGCTTCCTTGGAAGCTTCTTTAAGAAATTCCCCGATGCTGTAATCTGCATAAAAATAAGTATTCAAATATTCGGAATCAGGATGATCTGAATCAATAATATTAAACTTTGGATTAGGTGTTTTGTGAGGATGATGAGTAGACAAAGTAAAGAGAGTAACAAACAAGGGTTTTTTGGAATTTTTTAAATTTTCATTCAATAGTTGATAAACATCTCCATCATCATAACCCCAAGCACCCAATTTAAACCTATTCATTGAATCTATTTCTCTTTTACCTATTATTCGATTGTATCCGAACCTAGGGATGAGTTCTGTTTGATTATCAAATTCCATATCGCACCCAGTCAAAAACAGAGATTCGTAACCAGCTCTTTGAAAAACTTCACCAATGCCTAAAAACCTATTGGATGCTTGTGGAGATTTAATGTATGTAAGCCCAGGTCGATCTGGAATTCCGACAAGAAGTGACATCATTCCATTAGCTGTTCTCCCCCCTGTGGCAAAAAAATTTTCAAAGTAAATTCCTGATTTGGCTATCCGATGGAAATTCGGAGCAATGATCTTACCTTGAACAGAAATACCTAGGTTTGGATCGGAAAATTTTCCACTCCAATTCTCTAAGACAACCAATACAATATTGGGTGAAATAGCTTTTGATCTAAAAGTTTTCCTTCTCAAAAGAGGGAAGTCAGAATTCACAAAAGAATAACCTGGGGTATAAATTTCTGTTTGTACAATTCGAACTGCTTCCTTGCGATTCATTTTATCAGAAGCTGGAATTTTTACACCTTGCAGATCAGTTATGATTGAAAAAATCCCATTGAGTACAAAATAATTAACTTCTAGGTATTCTGAAATAAGGGAATTGCCGACCCTTAGAGGTGAATTTTGAAATCCACCTCTAATAAGAATCAGTGACCCGAGTAAAACCAACAAAGTCTCCATGGCTGAAGATCTCCAATTGGGATCAGGAATAAATTCCTTCTGAATGAATAAAAAAGGCAAAGATAAAATTAGGAAAAGAGAAAGGAATGATATCGAAATAAATGAGGCTGGGAATTTGTTTTGAAAAGAAGTTAGGATCAATAAAAAATCCTTTCCGAAATAAGCAAAGGCTTCGTATCCTAAGTGTTTTGCGGAATCCATATAATAAATACGATCTGCATATAATACTAAAGAAGAAATCAAGAGAAGTAAAATGGAAAGAGATCTTAGAAACCTCTGCAGTGCCCAGCTTCTTCTAAATCCGGGAATCAAAGAAATAATCAATAATGGGCCAAACAATTGAAAAAAAACGGATAGGTCAAATCGGAGTGCTAGAAAAATCGCTGGAATCCAATGAAACCCTAGGTCCCAGGGTTTGGAAAGAATCTCAGTGGAATAAAAATGAATTCGAAAAGTGAAACAAAGAGCTACAAAGAGTAAAAGAATCTTAGAAAAAAAACGAACGTTTGGATTCTGTAAAAGCCTTGGCATCTACTGAGAATAGGTTAGACCACTTGTCCTCTGCTTCCACTCGATGAGACGAGGTATCATCAAGTGATTCCAAAGAGGCGGAACAAGGGCAATAAGAATCATAAGAGCATAACCGAACGGTAATTCAGGGGCCTCGGGACGGTGTCTCAAAATGGCATAGCTTCGATTGGCATGGGCATGGTGATCGGAGTGTCTTTGCAAATGAAACAAAAGGGCATTGGAAAGAAAAGAGCTCTGGTTCCAGGAGTGAATTGGTTCTACTTTCTCAGGTTTGCCATTGGAATTCAACTGACGCACCAAACCATAGTGTTCTATGTAATTGACCAATTCCAATAATGTGAATGCGAAAAAGGATTGAAGAAGGAAAAAACAGAATGCCCATTTGCCAAAAAACAATCCAACACATCCCATAACAGAAATTTGAACAAAAGTCAATCTAACCATTTCATTTTTTAAAGAAAAGGGTATCTGTGACTTGCGTTTGCGTGTATTCCATTCAATTTCCCAAGCCGAAAGAAAAGAACCCACTAAGGTTCGAGGAAAAAATTTATAAAAACTTTCGCCTTCTCTCGAAGTAGCGGGATCTCCGTGAGTTGCCACATGTGTGTGATGACCTCGATTGTGTTCTATAAAAAAATGAACATAGGAGACACTGAGTAGCAATATTTTTGCAAGAAACTGTTCCCACTTGTTAGATCTATGACCCAATTCATGAGCAACCGTAATGCCTATTCCCCCAGTGGTTATGCCTACAGAAAGTGCGAATAACAAAAATTCGGTCCAACCCATGGAAAAATTAGAAATTCTAGACAGAGCCCAAAACAAAAGAGATAGTTGACACAGGACCCAAACTTGCGGAATCCATCTAAGGAATATGTGGGAACGCAAAGGTTCCTCTTCGATTTGTGATGGGTTTTGGGTGTCTTTTCCAAAAATGATATCCAAAAAAGGGATAATTCCAAAAACATAGAGAGGAAGTGCCAACTGGAAGATGCCCCCCAAACTTTCCCCAACTACCACGATTAGCGGTAGACTAAACGGAAGCAAGAACGCCAATTTCTTCCCTATTCCCATAGCTCGATTGTATAGGAGATTTATTTTATTTCTACAAATTTCTTTAACAAAATAAACTTTTCTTTCCGAGATTCGGGGATATGGTTCAGAATGAGAATCATGTGTATCCCTAAACCAATTTACCTTCTTTTATTTTTTTCTCTTTTTTTAGCCAACTGCACTGGCAGTAGACCTGACGATCTGGGAATTCGATCTGGCAAGTTGAAACCTTGTCCTCCCACTCCCAATTGTGTGAGTAGTATGGAGAATCCCAGTGACAAGGAACACTACATGAGTCCCGTCGCTTTTTCTAGATCCGTGCCAGAGTTAATCTATGTGATCAAGAAGTCCATTGAAAATAGACCCCGAACCCAAATTATCAAAGAAGAGCCTGCCTATATCTATTTTGAAAACACCAGTTTGATTATGCGTTATGTGGATGACTCAGAGTTCTTTGTCGATGAAAAGAAAAAAGAACTTCATTTCCGCTCTGCTTCGAGACTGGGATCCAGTGATATAGGTGTGAATCGAAAGAGAATGTCTGAACTTTTGGAAGCGATCCAAAAAAAGGAATGAGCATAAGAAACTAAGATTTGAGGTGGATTTCTTGCAGAGATTCTACCTCAAATCCACGATCTCGCATTTCGAAGAGACCGTCTATCAATGCTTTAGCCGCCTGCGCAGTTGTAAGTACCGGCACTTTGTATTTGATCGCGGCTTGACGAATAGTAAATGCATTCTCTCTAGTAACTCGTGATAGAGGTGTATTGATGATCAAATGGATCTTTTTTTCCTTAATATAGTCTATCACATTCGGAAAATATCCATCATAGATTTTGTTGATCTTGCTTGAGAGAATTCCATGTTCCGAAAGGAATTTGTGAGTCCCTTCAGTTGCAATAAGAATAAACCCAAGATCAGAAAGCTTCCGAATGGATTCCAAAAGATCTGGTTTGGTTTTGTCATTGATAGTTACAAAAACAGTTCCTTGCTTAGGAGGTTCTTCGCCTGCCATTATCTGTGCCTTAACAAAAGCCTCGCCCTTCGTAGTAGCAACTCCCATAACTTCGCCTGTAGATCTCATTTCAGGACCAAGGATTGTATCCACACCAGGGAATTTGTTAAATGGAAGGACTGCTTCTTTAACTGTTATTCTCGGGGGCACAATCCTCTTCGGAAGCCCCAAATCTCTGATTGACTCACCTAACATTATCCTTACTGCAAATTTAACCAAAGGAAGTCCAATAGACTTGGAAACGAAAGGTACGGTTCTAGAAGCCCTAGGATTGACTTCTAATACATACAATCTGGAGTCCTTGATGGCAAATTGGACATTGATCAAGCCTTTGACTTTTAGTTCCAGTGCAAGTTTTTTGGTGGCTTCCTCTATTTCAATGACAAGCGAAGGATTTATGTTTTGTGGAGGCAAAATACAAGCCGAATCACCTGAGTGAACTCCTGCTTCTTCGATGTGCTCCATTACACCGGCTACAAAAACATCCGTACCATCAGAGAGAGCATCCACATCAACTTCCGTTGCATCTTCTAAAAAGCTATCTACAAGCAAGGGACGATCCGACGAAACCTCTTCTGCCAAATCCATGTACGCATCTAGTTCCAGGGATTCACTTACAATTCGCATAGCTCTTCCACCAAGAACATACGAAGGTCGAACTAAGACAGGGTACCCGATCTTTTCTGCAATAGATCTAGCTTCTTCTTTGGAGCTAGCCACCCCATTTTCGGGAGAGTGCAATCCGATCTTCAATAGAACTTCAGCAAAACGTTTGCGATCTTCTGCTTGATCAATAGAATCTGGGCTAGTACCTAAAATAGGTACTCCCCTTTTTTCTAGTGCCTTAGCTAATTTCAGAGGCGTTTGACCACCTAATTGAATGATTACGCCATCGGGTTTTTCATTATGAAATATATGAACTACATCTTCCAATGATAATGGTTCAAAATACAATCTATCCGAAGTATCATAATCGGTTGAAACGGTCTCTGGATTGCTATTGACCATGACCGATTCAATACCCATATCTTGAAGCGCATAACTAGCATGACAGCAACAGTAGTCAAATTCAATACCCTGTCCTATTCTATTAGGACCTCCACCTAAAATGATGACTTTCTTCTTGTTTGTTACATCTGATTCATCTTCTTCATCATAGGTGGAATACATATAAGGAGTAAAAGCTTCAAATTCTGCCGCACAAGTATCTATTCGTTTAAAGACTGGTTTGATGGATTTAGTTTTGAGTAAAGATTCAATCCTTTCCTCTTCCGAACGAAGTATTGAATCAATCCTTGCTTTCAAATTTTCTATTCTTTCTGTCGATTGCAAAATTCGTGTCACTTCCTCTCTTTTGGACAAAAAGGACAATTGACGATTAGAGAATCCTGCCCTTTTCATGGTATACAAATGAGAATCACCTAACTTACAGTATTCCAGTTCCAAGTTGTATAGGTCCCGAAACTGATATAAGAACCAAGGATCAATTTTCGAAGCCTCATGAATCTCCGAATCAGTAAACCCTTCTTCAAAAGCCAGCTTAACATAAAAAATCCGATTGTCCGTAGGACGTTTCATTTTTTCAAAAAGAAATTTTTTACGTTCCGAGATAGCAATTGTAAAAAGCTCCCAAAGCTCTTTGAAATATCCATCGGATCCAAATCCAAATCGATCGTTTTCTAGGGAGCGCAATGCTTTTTGAAAGCTCTCTTTGAAGGTTCTTCCGATTGCCATTGCCTCTCCCACTGCCTTCATTTGCACTCCAAGTGTGGGATCCGAACCTGGAAATTTTTCAAAGGCAAATCTAGGGATCTTAGTTACTACATAATCTATACTTGGCTCAAAACTAGCAGGTGTTACTTGGGTAATATCATTTTTAATTTCATCCAATGTGTAACCAATACTCAATAATGCGGCAATTTTTGCAATAGGGAACCCGGTTGCCTTCGATGCCAAAGCTGATGATCTGGAAACCCTCGGATTCATTTCAATTACAATTACATCTCCGTTCTCAGGATTCACAGCAAATTGGATGTTTGATCCACCTGTTTCTACTCCAATTTCTCGGATAATTTTTATGGACATATCCCGCAGACGTTGGTATTCTTTGTCAGTTAAAGTTTGTTGAGGAGCTACCGTTATCGAATCTCCGGTATGGACTCCCATTGGATCCAAATTTTCGATTGAACAGATGATCACAACGTTATCAGCAAGATCTCGCATAACTTCTAATTCATATTCTTTCCATCCAAGTACAGACTCTTCGACTAATACTTGTGAAATTAGAGATGCAGATAATCCTTTGGCGACAATTTCTTCAAATTCCTCCATCGTATAACAAGTACCGCCACCCGTTCCGCCTAAAGTAAAGGCTGGACGAATGATAATAGGAAGACCAATATCAATTGCTGCTTTTCTTGCGGCCTCCATATCTGAAACCATATGAGATTTGGCGACTCGGATATTAAGCTTTTCCATAGCTTGTTTGAAGAGCTCGCGATCCTCCGCTTTTCTAATAGCTTCTACTTTGGCACCTATCAATTCCACATTGTATTTGTCTAAAATTCCTTCTCTATGCAAAGCAAGAGCCAAATTCAAAGCAGTTTGTCCACCTACAGTTGGTAATATGGCACTTGGCTTTTCTTTTCGTATGATTTTTTCCAAAACGGGAACAGTGAGAGGTTCTATGTAAGTAGCATGTGCGAGCTCTGGGTCCGTCATAATCGTGGCTGGATTGGAATTGACCAAAATTACCCGAATGCCCTTTTCTTTGAGGGCTTTGGTGGCTTGGGTTCCAGAATAATCGAATTCACAAGCCTGGCCTATGACAATGGGCCCAGATCCTATGATTAGGATGGATTCTAGGTCATTTCGCTTCGGCATAAACCCAGGAAATTGGAATAAACCCCAATTACAAGAAAGAATTCCTAGGGAGATTCAGGCAGAAGATAATCTCCAGCAAGCCTCGCTTTTTCCCACTTTTGGACAAGTTTCAGTAAGTCCCTGGACAAAGGGCTTTGTTCCGTTTTGATTAGATTTTTAGTACAATTCGGATCTGCTATACGATCATATAGTTCGTAAATCACTCCATCTCTAGTTGGAATGTAGATTAACTTTCGTTTGGAAGTCAAAAGAGCGCGATGCTTCGAAAAAGCTATGGTTTCTCTGAATCTTAGGTCTCGGATCATGATCTGATAGTCCTTCTCAGGGACAACCTCATGGAGTTCAAGGATACTTGGGTAGGGTATCCTTTGTCCTTGAAAAAATTGTCCTCCCTTATCAGAAAACCATATTCCAGTCTCCGAATATACGGATCGATCGTAATCCCAATTCTCTTTGCTTTTCAACTCCAAAAGATTTTTGCCTGGCAACTCGTATGGGACAGATTTTCCAAAAAATGAAAGTAATGTAGGAAAAATATCAACGGAAGAAGTAATTCCAAAAAATTTCTTTCCATGATTCGCTGAATACTCGCTATCTTTTGGAAACTTGATCATCAAGGGAACTCTTGTCATCGCTTCACCTCTAAGATGTTCGCCATGCCCTTGCCCATGGATGTCTTCGTATAGTGCCTCTCCATGATCTGAGGTAACTAAAATCAATGATCTTTCATACAAACCTCTATCCTTCAAGATCTGAATCAGCCTCTGGAATTCATTATCAAAGCTTGCAATACTAGCAGAATAAAGTCGCCTTATCTGTTCCACTTCTTCTCGGTTTGGTTTCTCCGATTTGGTTGGATCGACGTACTTATAAAATAAGTAAGGTCCTTTGTAATTCTTTTTAGAAAAAGTCTTATAATAAGGATAAGGAGGAGAGTAAGGAAAATGGGCAACAGATGAAAAATACAAAATATGATGAGACTTACCGAGGGAATTTGCTATTGTTTCTCTGAATCTATTGACCAATCTGTCCGATTCGCCCCATATAGAAAGTCCTTCAATTTCGGATAAATAGGTTCCACCGTTTAAAATTCCTCCTGTCCAAAATGGCAAAAACAATGTTTGAGCCTCAGATATTCTTTGGATGGTCATAAGCTTGGCATTGAAATTGGGTGCCAAAACTGAGTCGAATCCGAATTGTGCCCTAGGAAAGATATCTCCCGCAAAACTTCCTATAGCCGTAGATTGACTTTGTTCCGTGTGAATGATTTGATACCATGTCTTAAAATTGCCTGAACCAATTCTTTCTATCTCATCGGGACTAGGAAACATATCCCTGATTTTGTGGCTCATGCTATAGTGACCAGTAAGCAAATCTGTCCAACTCGGAAATGTTCGCGGAATAGTAGTGTGGTGATCTTCAAAACTCCAGCTAACATCTCGAAATTTTCTTAAATTAGGTGCTACTTCTCTTTCCTCCCAATTCCAGTCGAAAATATCGCTCCTTAGTGAATCTGCCGCAATAACAATCACAGGAGTTTCTTCTGAATCTAAGGGAAAGTAAATTGTAAAAAAGGAACTGTATTCATATATGTAAAAAGGTAAAAGAAATAAGAGAATCTTGGCATTGGTAAGAACAACCCCATCCCTTTTTACTTGGAAAAAATAAGGAAAAATCAAAATTACAAGCAATGGGAACATCCAATTTTCGAGATGGAGGAATAGAATGATTCCTAAGAAAAAAATCCGCTCCACTGCTTTTTTTTTGTCCTGGGAGATTCCATAAAAGAATCCTCCAAAAAGAATCGATAGACCTAAGATCTTCCAAAAGATGGGAGGAGTTCCAGAAATTGTAAATAAAATAGGAGTTACAAAAGGAAGAATTTGAAAAAAAAAATCACCATAGAGTTGCGGATTCTGAGTAAGACTTCCAAACCAAAAAATAATTTGAGTTCCAAAAACCAAAATAAATTTCCACAGAATCCTGATTCGGATTCCAGAAAAAAAATATGCCAAAAAGAGAATTGTAGTGATGCAAGCCAACCAAACTTTAAATAAAGCAAGTAAAAAAAGACCGGAAAATTCTTGTAAATAATTCGAGATAAAATTACTGACATCGACTCCCATAAGTTGGTTGGAGGAGTTTCCTATCCCAAATACCAAAACTTGGATCGTTGCAAAACCAACCCAATAGAAAAAAATCACTCTAGGACTTCCCAAGTTTCACCTTTTCTCGTTCCAAATATCTCTGGAGAGTACATTGCTTCCACTCTTGTGTTGCCCGTCTGTAAAAGTCCTTTAGCTCCAATTCTGAATCTGTAAGTTAGCTTGGATTCACCTGCAGGTAGAAAATCAAAATAAGCTCTATAATTGGAAAATGACTTTTCTTCAAAAGTAGGATAAATCCTATTCGAAATTTCATTTGGAACAAAACCCATGTGTTGTGAGCCAGATGGCAAACCATCTTCTACTACAACCCAAACCCGTTCAAAGCTGGATTTTATAGTGAGCTCTACTTCAATCACATCTCCCAACTTGGGTTTTTTAGAGGAAGTTTCCTCTACTATTCTCCATTTTTTTTCTATCGTATACCCATTGTAAGTTGAATTTTGAGAAGGATATCTAGAGCTTATATTCCAATCTAACCAAGCTTTTGGATTATTTTCATACTGGAATTGAATCTGATCTTCTGATCCATTTAGAGGTAGTGTTATGGGATTTCCTCCAATTTCTAATTCTCGATTGATTCCTCTCAAAACAACTGCTACTTTTCCAATTGTCGTTTTGTCTTTTTCATACTTATCAGAATACTTCTGTAAAGCCAAAAGAGCCATTGCATTGCCAATGGTAGTATCCCAATGTCCTTTGTATCTTCTCTGTAACAATGCAAAAGCCAGTTTTGATGCTTCCTTCGAATCGTCAAACCATTCCACCTGTAAGAGGAGCGCTCTCGCCAACTCAGAATCCCTAGAGCTCAACAACCACCAAACAGGATTAGGATCTTGTAAAACTGATTCTTTCCCAACTAGTAGAGAGCGACTTTTGATAACATCCAAGACTTGATTTTTCAATCGAAGATCCGATGGCTTTGCTCTAGAAATGATATTGGCAAGAGGAAGAATTGCAAGGTTCGGTTTGGAATCCAAATTTTTAATCAATGGCTTTGCATGGATTGCATCCAATGGTTTAAATAGGGAAATCGCTTCCCATGCCAAAGTTTGCCGAATATCTCGGTCTCCCCTGCTTGATTCACCAGTAATCTGTCCCGAGATGAAATTTTCAAGTGATTGGATGAGTGCTTCCCTTTGTTCCTTAGGTATACTTAATTTTGAATAGTGCGATAGCCATAAAGCATAACTTGTTAGAACTTCTGATCCGCGTTCCGAGGAAGGAAAAAATTTAAGAAGCCCCCCTCCGTCCAAGTATCTGGGAATTTCTTCCCAAATTTGATTCCATTTTTCACTGCTCCTTAACCCACTAGCGATAGATAGTCTTTGCTCCAAACAATTGTATGGATAAGTATGCAGATAGATTTTTGCTTTTTCTTCCGAAGAGATTAAGGACTTCACTATTTTTAATTCAATTTGACCTTCGATTGGAGCAATAAGTAGAGGCTCATCCTTTCTCAACAATTGAAATCCACCTTGTAGGTTTTGCATAGGATATGGGTCAATAGTAATTTGAGACAATTTGATCTCATCTAAAATCGCTTCATTATTATCTAAATCTATCAACTTCAATCTGTAATGTTTGGTTCCAGGAATTCCTTGGATACTTTCCTTCCAGCTCAACTTCCTGGTTTCCTCCGATAAAATAGAAAAAGTTTTAGGATCAAAGCATTCTTCTTTACAAAGAATTGCTTTGATCTTTTTCTCATTCGCACTTCTGTTCCTAATAACAAAATCCTGTTCTATCTCATCACCTAGTCTCACTACAGGTGGTATACTTGGAAAAATTTGTACATCTTGTTCAGTTTCTATACTTGAAAATCCAGTTCCGAATAGTTTTGAGCCACTAGAAACGACCGCAACGAGCCGAAATTGCGTCAAGGAGTCGTTCAAAACAAATTCCACTGTGGCTTTGCCATTCTTATCAAATTTCAGGTTTTGTTTCGCTAAGACCAAGGGATCAAAGAATTCTCTAGTCATTAAAAATCCACCACCGCCCCCCTGTGGTCTAGCTTTCAGTCCAAAGTGTCTTTTGCCTATGACTTGGGTCGTAGATGAGCTAGTGTCAACGAGCAATGGTCTCAATGCTAGCATTTGATCCAAGAGATTCCAGGTTTCATTAGGACTCAAATTCAATAAAGCTTCATCCACTACATAGAAGCTTCCCTCAGTCTCTTCTTTCGGAATTTCCCCCTTAGAGTCTAATACTTGTATTTCGGCAATGACTTTTTCTCTAACTTTATATTTCCTCTTTTCTAGCTTGGTTTTTACTTTGAGTTCAAAAGTTTCTGTTCCTACAGAAATGGGAATGAGCCCCACTCGAAATGCTGGTTTGGCTAAATCAATTATACCAGTGGGCTTTGGCGAATCTACTCGACCACGAACCAATAACACGGAAACAAAAGCATTGGGTGCGAATTCTGGCAAAATAGGTATTTCTACAAAAGGATCCTTGCGATTCACACTTGTATAAGTGGAATAAAGAATTCCTTCTCTTTCCACTGTAACCAGAAGACTTGCTTCCTGGAACGGAGCCTTCCATTGTATCCGAAGATTCTCACCTGGATTTAATCTCCTTTTGTTGGCTACTAATTCCATTCTATGGTGGTCTGAAGATGCTAACCAACTATCAGAATCGCCTGAAACATAGATAGACAAGGAAGTATTTGTTAGGTTTCCCTCAAAATCCTTTGCCTTTGCCTCAAATAGAATTTCACCTTCTTGGTTTAGATTACCTTCACAGTAAAGAATTCCGCCTGTCGTCGTTTCTCCTTTGCAAAATACTTCAATGAGTTTTGTTTCCTGAAAGTGCTCATAGGCATAAAATCCTCCAGCGATTCTTTTTCTGTTAGAAAAATATTTTCTTGAATATGCCAATACTTCGATCTTTTGCTTGGCAAAAGGTTTATCATTCCTATCTAAGACTAATACCTGTAAGCTTACTTTTTCTTTTGATGGAGAAAAACTAGTTGAATTAAGTCCTATTTTTATTTGCGCGGGTAGAACTCGAAATTTTCTATATGCCGTTTGAGTTTGGCCGCTCGGATCTTTAAAATCCATTTCTACTTCTAGCGTCTTAGGTGAAGATACCCTATCTGAGTACGGAAATTTCCAAGAACCAAATCCATCTTTGTCGAGAGAAATTTCTGAACTCCACTGGTCTTTTGTTGGACTCAAATTTTCTGCATTCCAAGAATCGGAATTAATTCCAGTTTGTATTTTGTCTGGGTAAAAATAAAATCCCTCATATTCAACAGGTGGCTCAAATCTAGCTTCAATGAGTCTAGCTCTTACCTTAATTTTCTCTCCGCTAGCTGGTCCTCCCGAAAGGTACTTCAGTTGAAAATCAAAGGCAAAAGAGTCGGGAGAAACAAGAGGAGCTTCTTGTCCTAAAAGAGATATTGATCCCTTTAAAGCTGGCAATTTGAATTCATCTACTCGAAATCTTCCTATTGTATCTCCATACTGAGCTTCAGATGAATAAACCACATCAATTCTATAGGGACCCAAACGAGATTTTTTCCCAAGTTTGTGAATTGCAGTTGCGATGCCATTTTTCGACCATTTTAGCGGTATGGTAATCTTTTCATCGGAACCTTCATGCACCAATAGGGCACTGGCTGGCAAAGCCATGGGTTCGATCAACCCCATTCCCTTTTCACCAAATCTCCTACCATAGAACTTTAGATGTACGGAATCTCCCGCTCTATAAAGAGTGCGATCCAAAACCAATCCCAATGGCTCGTAGGCACTTCGATACGGAATTGTAGGAAGGCCATATCGCCAGCTCTCAATACCATCACTCCAGTTGCTTGAAGTGAAAGAAACATCCTCTCGCAAATTAGCAAAAACCATGAGACCAGAGCCAAAAGTAGATCCATCGCAGTAAGGGGCATTTTTAGAAAGAGGACCAAATCGACCAATCCCTTGTTCGTTGGTTTTGGATTTACCTAGACTTTTGCCAGTGCAATCAAATATTTCTAAACTAACACCTTCCAAAGGCTTTGCTTTATCAAGTGAAGTTGCCCAAACCAAACTGCTAGTTGCCCCATACTTGAAGTGTAGATTTATGTTTGTAACGAGTGCACTACTAGCCGAATAATAAGCTTTGCCTTGGTCCAAATAAGTTTCGGCTAGTCTTTGACTACTTACTTCAAAGACATAAAACCCTGGTTTTTCGACAGGTATCCCAATAACTTGAGTATCCAAAGGAGAAGTAGACTTAGGAAGGGGAAATGAAGTAAGTTGTTCTTGGGATTTTGCAAAAATGGAATTCGTTTCACTTCTTTGATTAAGATTTTGGAACCATTTTCTGATTTCTTCTGATTTCAGGGTATGGAATCCTTGGACCGAACCAGAAAGACCGAATTTAAGCAAATTGCTTTTTTCACCTAAGCCTCGAATGGTTATGGGCATCGCAGGGGATGCATTCGCTTCCAACACACCAAACGAAGAAGCAAACTTTGCCAGGGGAGGCCAAGGACCAATACTAATCTTACCCGGATCTTTCGGATTGCGACCGAGCTCATCTTCGATTTGCTCCCATCCAATCACTGTAAGTTCAGATTTTTCGGGAAAGATTGGTTCAAACTGAATGCTCCATTGGAATTTGAGTTCTGGTCGATTCAGAATTGGTTTCCATTTGCTTCCAGAATGAACTAAAGTTAGCTCAGATAGAGTCTCCGTTTTGACTGGACTAGAAAAATAAAATGTTATGGGTAAGATAGGCAGGCACTTACCTACAGTTCTGGTTCTTTCACAGGAAACTTGAATGTTCAATTCTGGTCGTATTCTAAAGGGAAAAATCTGATCTTCTATGGACTCTAGTTCTGATTGGCTTTTGAATCCCTTGGGAAGGACTAGCTCAATAGACTTTCCTGTGGGAAAGTTTTGTCTTGCTCGAATTGCAATTCTTTGCCCATCTTCATACAATTCAATTCCTTTGGTAACAGCTTCAGGAACCAAATCTATCCCAACTGGACTTTTTTGACCTTCGATTACAAAATATGCCTGTTTTGCGACTTGCTTCGGATCTACATCACTGTCAAAAAAAAGAAAGAATATTTGGTCTTCTTCGATTTCAGATTCAGAATACGGAACCGTCTTTACTAGCGAAGGTGGGCCAGTATCAAATTCAAAATTTTTGTTTGTGGGTAGAGGGTTTCCTCGTAGGCTTTTTGTTCCTTCTTTTGTGACAAACTTGCATTTGATTCCCGAAGGCATGGGCTTATCAAAATCCAAAACCCAGGTCTCAGAATCGTTCCACCTAGCTTGCCCAGACCAAGGGCAATCGATGTCAAAAGGCTCGGCTGTCGAGGAAAGGACACCAGCTCGAACCATAGGTTCTGAAAACCTAGCTTGCACTTGTGTGATGGACTTGGTCCTTCCTTCTGGGGAAAAGGAAACTTGGACTGGCAACGCCAAGAGCGAACTACTAAAAAGAAAGAATGCCGCTTTCCATCCCATGGAAGGTAGGTTTGCCTAGAGAAAGGGAAAGCAAACTAAATTTTGAAAATCTGGGATACTAACCCCCTCCCAGCAGGGTATCATAAGGAGAAACATCTATGAACTCGATTTAGACTGATTCTAAATGAGGTGGTTCGGATTTTCGGGCTGGTCCTCCCATTTGGGAAAAAAAACCGTGAAGGTCCAGACACCATGGATTAGAACCAAAGAGACGAAGGACCAAAATCCCTTGGTGAGCAAACTCGAAGGCAGATCGCTCCTCCAAACCACAAAGGTAGCCTTGGTTGGGGCACCCACCGCAGAGTTTCTATCCCATAAGGGCTCCTGCAAAACCATACCCCCCCTTGCCTCATGGTCAAACTTGCAATGCTTTCCCTTCTCGGAAAAACACAAAGCAAAAAGGTTCAAAGGTGTATCGGGATTTTTAGAATCTCGAATGGGAACAAAATGGAATTCGAGCACAGGTCCAAAATTCGGTCTCAAACCTCCGGAATGCATTAGCAAAGGAGCTTCGAACCTACCTTCTTCCTTTGCAACCAGGTCAAAATCTTTGAAGAAAATATAACGAATGTGAGTCAATGAATTTACATTTTTGGGTTTTATATTTTGAAGGGTATTGATGCCAAACAAATAACCGAAGAAGTCACCTAAGAAAAGAATAGCTATACCGCCACCCATAACAGATAGAAATATAGCAAGGAGTAAAAGGTTTCCAAACTTGTGATACAAGATCATCCCCAAAAAAACCAAAGGAACAAAGAAGAAAATCAGAGCCCATATCGAAATGGCAAGTGGCAGATAGGCTCCAAATGGTATCATGGAAGAGGTAAATCCAAAAATAAGCAGAGAACCCATCCAAAAAAGAGACCATGGAGAAAAATCATGGTTGGGTCTTTCGGGACGTCTTGGTCTAGGTGTTTCGACAAAGCCTAACATCTAGTATTCCTTGGATCGGAAGGAGGACACAATGGTATCCCAGTGAGAAATAGCTTCTTCTTCCTGGTCCACGGGGTAAGAAATCGATAGAAAATACCCCAATGGGGATTTGTAGAAATACTTTTCCTTCATGCGCATTTCTAAGGTTCTCCCTAGCTGGTCTGTCTCCATCCAACTGCTGGTATAATCATCACCATTTTTGATCCTTTGAAAACCTTTTTCTCTCTGGGTTGGAAAAGTTAGTGCTCGGATTTCATCCCAAAGGCTCGCGTAGGGTTTGCCCTGCCAAGCTTTTGGGGACTCGTCAAAACTAGCACCCAGAGTGAAAACGATGCGTTTTTTGGGCAAACCCAAAAGTCCCTGTTCTTGGAGAGTAAGGTTTTCTTCGTAGCCAAGCTCTCTGTCTCGGGCAGGTCCGTAAAACCTCATGATTTTCCAGATTACTTTTCCCGAAATCCCTTTCCGTCCCAATCTCCCATAGAGTCTCTCGCTTTTCAGTTGTACGGGAATCACAGCTTGGTAACGAAAATCCTCCGATTCCATATTAAGACGAACTATTTCTCCATTTTGGGTAGAATAACAGCCATAAGGATCCGTCTCATTGAATAGTTTTTCATTTCTATCTCTATTTTTATTGACGAGACTATTTGTAATTTGATTCACTTCTCTCGCCCAATTGGGTTCATTGCCCAGTTTTAGTCTTTTGCAAAGTCCCAAGCCTTTTCCTAAAAAAATTGCATCGAACTCTCGCCTTTCTTTTGTCAGTGCGATAAGTTCACTCAATCCCAAATCACCATCCTCCACTACTGGATAATTTAGAAAATAGCTATCATCCAAAATATACTGGTATTTCAAAGATGGGTTGACTTTGTAGTTTCTGCCAAATCGGTCTTTGGTAAGAAGACCTTGATTTAACTCTTTGGATGTTTTAAGAAACTGATGGAAAGACCTTTCCTCTTCATTGACTGAATCACCTATCCAAGGCTTTTGCAAGAGTGGATCGGACTCCAGATAACCAAACTCTAATAATATGAAAAGGATGTAAAAAGCTAATTTGAATCGTTTTATTGGCAATTTTTCAATGCACTTGTGAGTCGTTCTGAAAACTTTGATTGAGAATCAGGATTCTTGATTCTCGTAAAAATTGGAGCCAGATCTGATTCAACCATTTCCCAGTTAGGCTGATTACGAAATGCAAACAAAACATGAGGCCAGGCATAGCGAACTAAACTTTGAAAAGAAGAGTCCTCATTTTTCCAATCACCTAATACTGATTCTAATTGAGTTCGAACCTTTTCGTAGTATCGGAATAGACTAAGCATCTCATTCACTTCGACTTCTTCTAATTGGAAACGCTCCGCCCAATTTGATGTGAGGTCTGACCAATTCGGACTTTCTCCCATAGCTTCGTTTTGCAATTCCCTATATAGCCCCGATAGCAAACCTCTGCCTTTAGGTGCTTCTCCTTCTCTCAATTCTTTCACTAAACGAAGGTAATCAATCCAACTGAGTTGGTTCTCTGAATCTATCCTTACGGGAACGGATCTCGGTATGGGCTCTTCTGTTTCGGAGGAGGCAAATGGGTCCTCTTCCTCTGTGGCTTCACTGGGAGTGTAACTAGGTTCTCCAAGATTGGCAAATGGATCTTCTTCGGAGGGAGATTCTGAAAAAGGATCACTGTCCATAGAATCGGATTGCGATTCCGTCTCACTTGTCAAACCACTAAAGGGGTCGTTTTCTGGATCGGAGACAGGAGTGGATTCCGAAGAAAAATCGGAAAACATATCATCAGTATCGGGACTTGTAACAGGAGTTTCTTCACCTACCAATCCAGCAAAAATATCCTCATCTGCCGTTGCTATCGGAGCACTTTCAGGAGTGTCAAAATTTCCAAAATCATCTTCAGGATTTGCAGGAGGAGAAGCTGGTTCGCTAACTGCGAAATCGTCAAAAGAAAAATCTCCATCTGACTCCTGGGAAACTGGCAGAGGCAGAGGAGTTGGGGAGGCTGCCTTCGGTTTAGGAACTGGCTCTGTAGCAACTGAATCCTCTGGCTCGTCGAAATCGGGTCCGATTTTGATATTTAGTTTTTTCCCTTTGAGGGGAACTGATTCAACTACTTCTTGCAAGATGGACTTTTCTTGGGGGAGAGCTACTATTGCTGGCTTTTTGACCGGAGGTGGGGCTTCTTTGGGAATAGGAGCATCAGGTAATGCTATGGCACTGTTCTCAATATCTTCAGCTACTTTCGCTTTGGCGATGCTTTGCGCTTCGATACTGGCCTTCGCTGCCTTCAGTGATTCGGACATGAGACCTTGAGGTTGGATCACGGCTCCTGTCTTGGTATTTTCCATGACCAAAAGAATCCCATCTTGTCGGAATTTATTGGACTTTGGCATCGTAAATGGTATGCCTTCTACTATTTCTTGCAAAAGTGAAGTATAAGTCCGAGCCACTCGAGGAGCTTCTTCCTCATTTCCTTTCGCCATTTCTTGGTCTCTAAGTTTGGCTTGGATTTTGGGAAGGGTTTCGAGAAAATTAGCGGAAAGGTACTGACTTAATTCTTGTTCTGTGGTTTCTAGCCGATTGGCGAATTCCCCCATTTGGTCAAAGAAATGATCTACCTTTTTTACATTGGCAGTCATGAAAGACTTCACAGTCTTTATTGTGGAATCAATTTGATCTTGGGGTTTGCCCTTGGACTTGAGAAACTTTTTGAAAAGGTCGATGTGCGCGTGGAAGTAAGATAAAAATTCCCCATACGCGGTGAACTGGAGTTCGCCCGTTTCCGTTGTCTCAAGAACCTTTTTCTTTTCGTCTGGCATCTTCTCCATACCTTCGGCAGAAATTTCCAGGGTCAAGAGCATTCCATTTCATTGACAGAGGGTTTGTTTCTAGAAGTCTTAGGATTAT
>Ga0169931_10005212_pt1 | contig 19882 bp, 18 predicted proteins | sample Kivu_15m_20L_FD_129675 | JGI IMG/M metagenome (GOLD analysis project Ga0169931, IMG submission 129675) | Freshwater microbial communities from Lake Kivu, Western Province, Rwanda to study Microbial Dark Matter (Phase II) - Kivu_15m_20L... | ecosystem: Environmental > Aquatic > Freshwater > Lake... | reverse complement strand
CCGCCTGATGCGCGAGCTGGGGCCGATGAGCGCGGTCGCCCCCGCCTTCCCGCTGGCCGCCGTGGCGGTCGCGCCGCTGCGCGCCGCGGCGGAGAAACTGGGGCGTGGCGACTTCTCGCCGCTGTGGTCCGGGCAGAACGCCACCGGCTGCCGCGAGGTACCGGCGGCGCAGATCACAAAGGATCTCGCCGGGCTCGCCTAGGCGCGCGGCTTGTCTCGTTCCAGGCCCTGCGCCAGCACCTCGGCGAGGTGCAGCGTCTCCCGCCCCGTCAGGTCCTCGATCTGCTCGCGGCAGGAAAAACCGTTCGCGACCACCACTGAGCTGCGCGACAGCCCGCGCACCTTCGGCATCAGCGCCAGGTCCGCGATCCTGAGCGAAGCCTCGTAAGTCTCCGGCCGGAAGCCGAAGGACCCGGCCATGCCGCAGCAGCCCATGTCGGGCGCATCCACCTGCAGGCCGGCGTGCGAGAGGAGCGACAGGTCCTCGCGCATTCCGCCCAGCGCCTTCTGGTGGCAGTGGCCGTGCACCAGCGCGCGGCCCTCCACCCGCGGCGGCTGCCAGCCGCGCGCCGAGAGCAGCTCGCCCAGCGACACCGCGAGCTTCGACAATTTCTGCGCCGCCGGATCGTCGGGCAGCATTTTCTTCAGCTCGTCGCGGAACACCGACAGGCAGCCGGGCTCCAGCACCACGAGCGGCAGGCCGGCCTCGATCTGCGGCGCCAGCACCGACACGATCTTCTGCAGCGACGCCTTCGCCTCCTCCAGCAGGCCGAAGTCGTAATAGGGCCGGCCGCAGCACAAGGGCTCGCGCGGCAGGTCGACACGGCAGCCGGCGGCCTCGAGTACGTCAGCGGCGGCCAGCGCCGTCTGCGGGCGGAAGTGGTTGCTGAAGGTGTCCGGGAGCAGGATCACCAGGTCGCCGCGCCGCGCGCCGCCGTCGCGCGCCGGGTCCCGCCGCGCGCTACGGCTGTCCTCGAAGCGCGCGCGGAAGGTTTCGGGGGCGAAGCGCGGCAGCGGGCGCTCCGGCGCAATGCCGGCGACGCGCTTCGCGATCCCCGCCAGGCCCGGGGTGCCGGAGAAGAAGTTGGCCAGGCGCGCAACCTTCGCCGCGCGCGGCGCCCACTCGCCGATGCGGCCCATGAAGAAGGCCTGGCGCGGGCGCGCTTTCGCCTCGTAGTGATGCGACATGAACTCGGCCTTGTAGGACGCCATGTCGGTGTGCGTCGGGCAGTCGCTGCGGCAGCCCTTGCAACCCAGGCACCAGTCGAGCGCCTCGCGCACCTCCTCGCTCTGCCAGCCGTCGGTGATCACCTCGCCGCGCAGCATTTCCGACAGCAGCCGCGCGCGGCCGCGGGTGGAAAAGCGTTCCTCGCGCGTGGCGCGGTAGCTGGGGCACATGGTGCCGCCCTCGGCCGAGCGGCACTTGCCCATGCCGACGCAGCGCTCGGCGGCGCGGCCGAACCCGGCCCCGATCTCGCCCGCGAAAGCCATTCGCGTGGCGATTTGCACCGTCTGGTAGCCCGGCCCCAGGCGCAGGTTTTCGTCCAGGCGGTAGACCGCGCCGTTGGCGTCCACCAGCTTGCCCGGGTTCATGCGCCCCAGCGGATCCCAGATGCGCTTGAACTCGCGGAACGCCTCCATCAATTCCAGCCCGTACATCGCCGGCAGGAGTTCGGCGCGCGCCTGGCCGTCGCCGTGCTCGCCAGAGATGGAACCGCCGAACTTTACCACCAGCTCGGTGGCGGCGAAGAGGAACTCGCGCCAATGCGCGGTGCCCTGCGGCGTCCTCAGGTTGAAGGTGATGCGGGCGTGAATGCAGCCGTCGCCGAAGTGCCCGTACAGCGACGTGCGATAGCCAAAGCGGTCAACCAGCGCCTGGAACTCGCGTAGGTAATCGCCCAGGCGCGAGGGATCCACCGCGGCGTCCTCCCAGCCGACGATCGGGTCGGGGCCGCGGGTTTTGCCATCAGCGCCCTTCAGGTTGAGCGCGGTGGCCGAAGCGCCGGTCTCGCGGATGGTCCAGATGCGGCTGGCGAGCGCCTTGTCCTCGATCAGCTTGCCGCCCAGCGCGTCCTGCAGCACTTTGGCCTTGCGCACCGCTTCGCTGCGTTCGTCGTCGCCGAACTCCACCATCAGCCAGGCATTGCCCTCCGGGAGCAGCGCAATGTCCTCCAGGCGCAGGCCGCGCTCGCGCAGGCCGCCGATGATCCCGGTGTCGAGGCCCTCGCAGGCGATCGGGCCGGTGGCGATCACCTGCGGCACCGCGTCGCCGGCGCGATAGATGTCCGGGAAGCCGATCACCAGCAGCACGCGCTCGCGCGGACTCTTCACCAGGCGCGTCAGCGCCTGCAGCGTCAGCGCGCAGGTGCCTTCCGAGCCCACCAGCGCGCGCGCCACGTTGAAGCCGTTCTCCGGCAGCAGCTGGTCCAGGTTGTAGCCGGAAACGCGGCGCTTGATCTTCGGGAAACGCTTGCGGATGAGGTCGGCGTAACGGTCGCGCAGGCTGCGCAGCGCGGCGTAGATTTCCCCCTGCCGGCCACCGCGGCGGATGATCGCCTCCAGCTCGGCTTCCGAGGTGGACCCGCACCAGAAGCGCGCGCCGTCGTAGGTCAGCACTTCCAGCGCCTCGATGTTCTCCACCGTCTTGCCCGCCATCACCGAGTGCGGGCCGCAGGAGTTGTTGCCGATCATCCCGCCCAGGGTGCAGCGCGAGTGCGTCGCCGGGTCCGGCGCGAAGGTGAGGCCGTGGCGCTCGGCGGCGGCGCGCAGCGCGTCGCACACCACGCCGGGCTCGACCCGCGCGGTGCGCGAGGCCGGGTCCACTTCCAGCACGCGGTCCAGGTACTTCGAGGCATCCATCACCACCGCGACGTTCACGGTCTGGCCGCACAGCGAGGTGCCGCCGCCGCGCGCGAGCACCGGCGCCTCGTGCGCACGGCAGGCGGCGAGGGCCACGACGACATCCTCCACCGTGCGCGGCAGCACCACGCCGATGGGCACCTGGCGGTAGTTGGATGCGTCCGAGGCATAGGCGGCGAGCGCGCCGGCGTCGAAGCGCACTTCACCGGCGATGGCGCCGCGCAGGGCGCTCTCCAGTTCGGTGTGTCTCACGCGGCCAGTGTAGCGGGGTCCAGCGACTCCAGCAGCGGCGGCAACGGGCAATCCAGCACCGCGCCCGCCAGGCGCATGAGTTCGGCTTCCATCAAGCGAATGCTGCCGTCGTGGCTGACGGTCGCGAACAGGCCCCGGACCAGGAGTGCTTTCTGCATCGGCGCGAGCTGCTTCAGCGCCACGAACGCGGCGCCCGCCTTGTCCAGGGTCAGCTCCGGCGCCGCGCCCATGCCCGGCGAGAGGGACATCTCCGTCGCGCCGGCGTCGATCGACGCCTGCAGCGCCTCGCCGCGCCGGTTGGTCGCGTCCTGGCGAGTGCCGGCGTGCGCGATGAGCGACAACAGCAGCCGGGCCTCGGCCTCCAGCTCAGCGATGCGACGCCCCGCCGGCGCGGGTCCCTTGGGCCTGGCCGCCAGCTGGTCGCGCACGAGCGCCAGCACCACGAACTCGTGCAGCGACACCCGCCGGTCGGCGTGGATCACGATTTCGAGCGCCTTGATCAGTTCGTCGTGCGCCGCCTGCGGCGAGGCCTTCACGGCGGGCAGCGCCAGATCGATCGCCGATAAATGGAAGGTCGCGCCCAGCTTGCGGGTGAGCGGCAGGAGCGCGGCGGCATTCTGCGAAAGCGTCTCTAGTCCCGCGGCCTTCAGCGCGGCAAGCTGCGCCTGCAGGACATCCGCCGCGGGTGCAAGCAGCAGCGCCACCAGTGCGGCGCGCGCGCCATCCGGATCGTGGAGCCGGTCGCGCAGCGCCGGCGGCAGCGCGGCGAGCAGGCGCTTGGCATAGTCCACCTTGCCGCCGTCCATGGTGCCCACGAGCGCGGCGCTTTCCTGCGCCGAGCGTCCCCACTGCGTGCCAAGGTCGCTGCCGCGCCGGCCGGCGGAATCCTGCAGCGCGGTGGCGGCGCCGAAAACGACCGCCTGGGCGGCCTCGAGCTTCTTTTGCGCGGCCTTTGCCGCCTCTTCGCCGGCGGGTTCGGTCGGCGGGCGTTTCTGCCGGTAGGTACCGGGCTGGAAGCGCGGATGCGCGCGCGCAATGCGCTCCTCGATGGGCGGGTGGGTGTCGAACAGGCCGCCGAACCAGACCTTGACGCTGTCGGCGAAGAACATGTGCGACAGGTCCTCGGCATGGCGGTTGTCGATCAGCGTGCCGCTCGGCTCGGAGCGGATCCGGTCCAGCGCGCCGGCGACCCCGTCCGGATTGCGGGTGAACTGCACCGCGGAGGCGTCGGCGAGGAACTCGCGCTGGCGCGACACCGCGGCCTTGATGAGGCGCGAGAAGAACAGGCCGATCCAGCCGATCACCATGAGCGCCAGGCCGAGGACGACCAGATAGTCGGAGCCCGAGTTCTTCGAGCTGCTGCCGCCGCGCGCGCTGCGCAGCAGGAACTCGCCGATGGAGCCGATGAACACGATGCCCGCCAGCACGCCGATCATGCGGATGTTGAGCCGCATGTCTCCGTTCAGGATATGGCTGAACTCGTGCGCCACCACGCCCTGCAGCTCGTCGCGGTTCAGCGTCTCCAGCGTGCCGCGCGTCACCGCCACCACCGAGTTGGACACATCCCATCCGGCGGCAAAGGCATTGATGCCGGCCTCGCCGTCCATGATGTACACCGCGGGCACCCGCACCCCGGAGGCGATCGCCATCTCCTCCACCACGTTGAGCAGGCGCCGCTCCAGGAGGTCGCCCGTGCCGGGCTCGACGCGCCGCGCGCCCACCATCTCCGCCACCGCGGCGCCACCGCCGCCCAGCTTGGTGACGTTCCAGGCGCTGACGACGAAGATCACGCCCGCGGTGACGAGCGCGCCCCACAGGTAGACCTTCGCGGGCACCGCGCGCAGCAGGCCGGCGCCCCCGCCGTGCGTCGCGAGCAGCTTGTCGGTGTTGCCGGTTGTGAGCCAGGTGACCGCTAGCACGATGTCCACGGCGGCAATCACCGCGAGCACCGCCAGCGCGTACAGCAGCACCAGGACCTTGGTGTTGCGCCGCGCGCTGTCCTGGTGCTCGAAGAAAGTCGCCAAGGCGACGGCGGCTTACTTGAAGGACACCTTCGGCGCCCTGCGCTCCTCGGCCGATTCGGTGGCCTCGAGCAGCGTGGCCTCCTTGAAGCCGAACATGCCGGCGAAGATCGTGTCCGGGAAGGACTCGCGCCGGGTGTTGTACTCGGTCACCGAGTCGTTGTAGCCCTGGCGCGCGAAGGCGATCTTGTTCTCGGTGCTGGTGAGTTCTTCCTGCACCTGCAGGATGTTCTGGTTCGCCTTCAGGTCCGGATAGGCCTCGAACAGGACCATCAGGCGGCCAAGCGCGCCGCCCAGCGCGCCCTCGGCCTGGGCCAGGCCCTGCATCGCAGCCGCGTCGCCGGGGGCCGCCGCGGCCTTCTGCGAGGCGCTCACCGCGTTGCCGCGGGCCGCGATCACCGCCTCGAGCGTCTGGCGCTCGTGCGCCAAGTACCCTTTCGCGGCCTCGACCAGGTTCGGAATCAGGTCATAGCGGCGCTTCAACTGCACATCGATCTGTGCAAAGGCGTTCTTGAAGCGCTGGCGCAGCTTCACCAGGCCGTTGTAGATCGAGATGCCCCAGAACACGATCGCGACAACCAGCGCGAGGAAGATCCAGATGCCCATGACGTTGCCCCCCAGATGGTTGCTATACCTCGACTACTATAGCGCATGAGGGATTGGTCTGGCCGCGCGCTGCCGCTGGCAAGCGGTGGGTTTCCGGCTGGGACGGGCGCAGGCGCGGCGGCGGATAAAATGCAGCCATGAACGCCCACCGGCGCTCGGCGCTGCGCGCACTCGGCGGCCTCGCCGCGCTGCTGGCGCTCTACCCTGCCGTTGCCCAGATGCCCAACCTGATCACCCGCAGCATTCCGTCCTCCGGCGAGCCGCTCCCGGTCATCGGCCTGGGCACCTGGCAGGTGTTCGATGCCGGCAACAACGCCGCCGCCCGCGCCCCGCTGAAGGAGGTGCTGCGCGTGTTCTTCGCCGCCGGCGGGCGGCTGCTGGATTCCTCGCCCATGTACGGCTCCAGCGAGTCGGTGGTGGGCGACCTGTGCGCGGAGCTGAGCGCCTGCGAGCCCCTTTTCATGGCCACCAAGGTGTGGACGCGCGGCCGCGAAGAAGGCATCCGCGAAATGGAAACGTCCCTGCGCCTGATGAAGGTGCAGCAGATGGACCTGATGCAGGTGCACAACCTGCTCGATGTCGCGACGCACACCCGGACGCTGCTCGACTGGAAGGCGCAGGGGCGTGTGCGCCACATCGGCATCACGCACTACAGCGCCTCGGCGCACGCCGAGGTCGAGAAGACGCTGACGGCGGCGCCGTACGATTTCCTGCAGATCAACTATTCGCTGGCCGAGCGCGAAGCGGAACACCGCCTGCTGCCGCTGGCGCTCGAGCGCAGGGTCGCGGTGATCGCCAATCGTCCCTTCGCCGAAGGCGCGCTGTTCCGCCGCGTGCGCGGCAAGCCGCTGCCCGATTGGGCGAAGAAACTGGGCATCGAGAGCTGGGCGCAGTATTTCCTGAAGTGGATCCTCGGCCATCCGGCGATCACCGCGGCGATTCCGGGCACCGGCAAGGCGCAGCACATGGCCGACAACCTGGCCGCCGGGCGCGGTTCGCTGCCCGACGACGCGCAGCGCCGGCGCATGGCGGCGCATTTCGACGCGCTGTGAGAACGCTCGCCCTCGCGCTGTGCCTCGCCGCCGGGAGCGCGCTGGCGCAGTCCGGCGTGGAGGTGTCCAAAAGCCGCCTGCTCCTGCTGCCCGCCTCGACGGTGGAGCGCAGCGCCGCGCAGCAGTACGGCGCGATGATGCGCGAGGCGGCGCAGAAGGGCCTGCTCAACAACGACCGCCAGCAGGTGGAGCGGTTGCGCAACATCGCGCGCCAGCTGATCCCGCAGTCCACGCGCTTCAACCCGAACGCGGAGAAGTGGCGCTGGGAAGTAAACCTGATTTCCTCGAAGTCCGTGAACGCCTTCTGCATGCCCGGCGGCAAGATCGCCTTCTTCACCGGCATCATCGACCAGCTGCAGCTCACCGACGCCGAGGTGGCGGCCATCATGGGCCACGAAATCGCGCACGCGCTGCTGGAGCACGGCCGCGCGCGCATGTCCCAGCAGCTCCTGAAGAGCGCCGGGGTGTCGATCGCCGCGGCGGTGTTCAACCTCGGCCAGCTCTCGGCTGAACTCCTCAACCAGGCCGCCGGCCTCGCCATCAGCCTGCCCTACGCGCGCAAGCAGGAAACCGATTCGGACCTAGTGGGCATGGAACTCGCCGCCCGCGCCGGGTACGACCCGCGCGCCGCGGCGGACGTCTGGCGCAAGATGACCAAGCTCACGCAGGCCGCGGGCAAGGGCCAGCCGCCGCAGTTCCTCTCCACCCACCCGGGCCATGAATCGCGCATCCGCGACATCGAGGCCAACCTGCCCAAGGTACTGCCCCTTCACGACGCGGTGCGCCGCAAATGAACACGAGCGCGTCGTTCTATGCCGAGCTACCGGTGCTCGCCTCGTTCAGCGAGGTCGCGCGCCTGGAGCACTACGTGCCGCTGCCCGAGGACTGGCACGTGGCCACCTGCGACGTGCGCAATTCCACCCTAGCGGTGCAGGCGGGCAACTACAAGCACGTCAATACCGTCGGCGCCTCCGCGGTCACCGCGATGCTGAACGCCGCCGGGGCGCTCGAGATCCCGTTCGTCTTCGAGGGCGACGGCAGCGCCTTCTGCGTGCCCCCTGCGCTGCTGGAGGACGCCAAGGCGGCGCTGGTGAAGACGCAGGAAATGGCCCTGTCCTCCTTCGGCCTGCAACCGCGCGTGGCGACGGTGCCGGTGGCGACCATCCGCGCCGCGGGTCACGACATCCTGGTGGCGCGGGTGCGCGTGTCGGAGAACTACATCCAGGCCGCCTTCGCTGGCGGCGGCATGGGCTTCGCGGACCGCTACCTGAAGGACCCGGCCACCGCGGCGCTGCGCGAAGTAAAGCCGGGTAGCGTCCCCGCGCGCGGCAGCCTGGAGGGCCTGGAATGCCGCTGGCAGGACATTCCGAGCCGCCATGGCGAGACGGTGAGCCTGATCGTGCGCGCCCTTCCGGCCGACGACCGGATGGCAAGCGAGGTATACCGCTCGGTGATCGTCAAGGTGGGCGAGATCTACGGCAGCAATGACGCCTGCCATCCACTCGCGCCGCCCGTGCTGCAGCTCACGCCGCCGCTGAGCGCGCGCCAGCTGGGCAACGAGGCCGGCGTGCGCGCGGCTGGGCGCGGGCCGTTCGCGAAATGGCTCTGGCTGATGCGCGCGCTGGTTCGTGGTGCTGGGCTGGTTCCTGATGAAGTTCGGCCTGCGCACCGAGCAAACCGACTGGAGCACGTACAAGGAGACGCTCTACCGCAACACCGATGTGCGCAAGTTCAACGACGTGTTCCGGCAGATCCTCGCCGGGACGCCGGCGCAGCGCGAGGCGCTCGATGCCTGGCTGGCCGAACGCTACGCGAGGCGCGAGCTGGTGTACGGCTTGCATGTAACCGATCGTGCACATATGACCTGCCTGGTGTTCAACTACTCCGGCAAGCACCTGCACTTCATCGACGGCGCCGACGGCGGCCTGTTCATGGCCTCGAAGGCGTTCAAGGCGCGCGCGGCAGAGCTCGCCGCGAAAAACGGCTAGTCCGCGCCGGCCATGTGCCGGGCGGCAATCCAGCCGAAGGTCATCGCCGGACCCAGCGTGATCCCCGGCCCGGGATAATTCCCGCCCATGATGGACAGCGCGTCGTTGCCCGCGGCGTACAGGCCCGGGATCGGGCGCTTGTTCCCGTCCAGGACCTGCGCGTGGCCATTGGTCGAGATCCCGGCGTAGGTGCCCAGGTCACCCACGTGCACCTGCACCGCGTAGAACGGGCCATCCACGATCGGCGCGAGACACGGATTGGGCGCGATCTCCGGGTCGCCGTAGAAGCGGTTGTAGGCGGTGCTGCCCTTGTGGAAATCGGGGTCCGTCCCTGATTTCGCGTGGCGGTTGTAGTGGTCCAGGGTGTGCTTGAGCGACGGCGCGTCGATGCCGCAGGCGGCGGCGAGCTGCTCAAAGGTCGCGCCGGTTTTCAGGTAGCCCGACTTCAGCTGCGGCCCGAGGGGCAGCGGGCGCGGCTTGACGAAGCCGAGCCCGTAGGCGCGGATGGCGCGATGGTCGGTGACCAGCCACGCCGTGGTTTCCCCCTGCGCCAGCAGCGCCTGGATGAAGTCGTGGTACGAGTTGCCCTCGTTGACGAAGCGCCGGCCCTTCGTGGTCACCGCGATGACGCCGGGCTTGGCGCGGTCGATGAAGTGCGGGAACAGGCCGAAGCTGCCCGCGTTTCCGGTTCCTGCGCACGGCACCTTCGACACCGGCACCCAGGCCGCGGCATTGGGCAGCGATTCGTCGATGCGCGCGCCCGCCGCCTGCGCCAGGCGCAGGCCCTCGCCGGTGTTGCCCGGCGGCGCCGGCGAAAAATGCGCTTCGGCGTGCGCGAACAGGCGCCGCTTGCGCTGCGCGTCCTGCGGAAAGCCGCCGCAGGCGAGTACCACGCCCTTGCGCGCGGTGACGCGCAGGGTCCGACCGCCGCGCTCGACCAGCGCGCCGGTGACGCGGCCCTCCGCGCACAGCAACTCCGTCACGGGCGAGGACTCCCACAGCTGTACGCCGGCATCCTGCGCCGACTTGAGCAGGCGCCCCGCCAGCGCGTTGCCGTTGGTGAGGCGCACGCCGCGGCCGTGGACCAGCAGAGCGATGCCGTGGCCGAGCAGCCGCCGCGCGACAAACAGCGCCGAGGTGAAGGACTTCGACCAGCGCATGAAGTGGGTGAGCTCCACGCCCGAGCCGATCATCACGCCGAACACCGTGAGTTCGGGCAGCGGCGGACGCAGCTTTCCAAGCAGCGGGCCGAGCTCGCGGCCATCGAACGCGGAGGCGACGATGGAGCGCCCGCCCGCCTTGCCGCCGGGCGCATCCGGGTGGTAGTCGGAAAAGGTGGCGGAGGGATCGAAGCGCACCGCGGTCTCGCGCTGAAACCATTCGATCATCCGCGGCCCCGCGGTGAGGAAGGCATTGACGCGCTCCGGATCGTACTTCTCGCCCGCCTCGTGCAGCAGGTAGGTGCTGGCCTCCTCCAGGCTGTCGCGAATCCCGATCGCCGCCTGCATCGGGTGGTTCGGGATCCCCAGCCAGCCCCCTGAGCGAGCGGTGGTGCCGCCGAACAGCGACTCCTTTTCCACGACGATGACCTCGAGCCCGGATTTGCGCGCCGCAACAGCGGCGGCCAGCCCGCCGGCTCCGGAGCCTGCAACCAGTACATCGCACGCCAGTTCGTTGGTGGCCGGGGACATTTCGGACATGACCGAGTGTACCCGGAGGCCAGGCCGGAACCGGCACGTTAAGCTTCCGGCCTCGAAACAAGTCCACGATGAAAAAGGAACCCGCGTGAAAATCGGATTCATTGGATTGGGCCTGATGGGCCGCCACATGGCCGCAAACCTCCTGAAGGCGGGCCACAGCCTGAAGGTGAAGGACCTGCGGCGCGAGGCGGCGAACGACCTCCCCGCCGCCGGGGCGCAGTGGGCCGACGATGTCGCCGCGGATACCGAGATCGTCTTCACCTCGGTGCCGGGGCCGGCAGACGTGGAGGCGGTGTCGCGTGAGATCCTCGCCAGCGCGAGGCCCGGCACGGCCTGGTTCGACCTCAGCACCAATTCGCCCGACATGGTGCGAAAGATCCACGCCAGCTGCGCGCAACAGGGCGTGCAGTTCCTCGATGCGCCCATCAGCGGCGGCCCCTCGGGTGCTCAATCGGGTCGCCTCGCGGTGATGATCGGCGGCGACCGCGCCACCTACGAGCGCTGCCTGCCGGTGATCCGGGCCATCGGCGACCAGCCGTTCTACGTCGGCGCAGCCGGCGCGGGCACGGTGGCGAAGCTCGCGCATAACGTCGCAAGTTTCATGGTGCAGACCGCGCTCGCGGAGGCCATCACCCTGGGGGTCAAGGCCGGCGTCGAGCCGGTCGCGCTGCTGCGCGCGCTGCGCCAGGGCGCCACCGGCCGCGCGCGCACCTTCGACCGGCTGGTGGATCAGTTCCTGCCCGGCAAGTACGACCCGCCGGCGTTTGCGCTCAAGCTCGCCCACAAGGACGTGGGCCTCGCGGTGCAGCTGGGCAAATCCGTCGGCGTGCCGATGAAGGCCGCCGAGCACGCGCTGGCCGAGCTCAGCGAAGCGATGGGGCGCGGCTGGCAGGACCGCGACTGCCGCGTCGCCATGACGCTGCAGGAGGAGCGCGCCGGGGTGTCGGTGAAAGTCCCCGCGGACCGGCTCAAGGACGCACTGGCTTGACCCGTTCGGGCCTGGCGCCCGTTCCATCCTGCAAGGGCCTCTTTCGGGCCCATGACGGAACGGAGGCAAGTCCATGTCCCTGCACCGCATTTCACTCGCCGCGGCGGCGCTTGCCGTCGCCTTTGCCCTACCCGGCCACGCCGGCACGCCGAAAAAGACGCTGACCGCCTTCGCCAGCGAACAGGAACTCTCGGACCTGTTCACACGCTGGCGCGAGGCGCACCGGATCAGGATGGAAGCCGAGTGCAAGCGCCGCGACGAGGCGCGCGCCTTAGGCGGCCTCGCCCAATCCGGGCCGGCGCCCGCCACGATGGCGGCCAAGAGCGTAGCGGCGGAGGCCAGCGGGGCGAGCGCGGATTCCATCACCAACGTGCAGCACGCGGGCGTGGACGAAGGCGGCATCGTCAAGCTGCACGGCGAGCACCTGGTGATCCTGCGCCGCGGCCGCCTGTTCACGGTGAAGGTGGGCGACAAGCAGCTCGCGCCCGTCTCGGTCGCCGATGCCTTCGGCCCCGGCGTGGACCCGCGCGGCGCCTGGTACGACGAGATGCTCGTTTCCGGCAACACCGTTGTCGTGATCGGCTACAGCTACCAGCGCGGCGGCACCGAGATCGGGTTGTTCGACCTCTCCGCCGACGGGCAACTGCGCTACAAGTCCACGCACCACCTGCGCTCCAACGACTATTACCCGTTGCGCAACTACGCCAGCCGCCTGATCGGCTCCAAGCTGGTGTTCTACACCCCGCTGCACCTGAATCCCTTCCACGCCGATCCGGCAAGCGCTTTCCCGGCGCTGCGCCGCTGGCGCCCGGGCGCGACACCGGCAGAGTTCCGCCGCATCGCCCCGGCCACGCGCATCTACCGCGCCGCGGAAGACCTCGACCCATACCGCGGACTCGCGCTGCATACGGTCACCACCTGCGACCTGGCGAAGCCGGACCTGGATTGCGAGAGCACCGCCGTGATGGGGCCACAGGGTCGCGTGTTCTATGTCTCGACGGGCTCGGTATACGTCTGGACCGCCGCCTCGGCGGTGTTCCGCATCCCGCTGGACGGCGCCGCGCCCAGCGCCCTCAGGGTGGCCGGCACGCCCATCGACCAGTTTTCGTTCCTCGAGGGGCGCCGACGGACATCTCAACGTGCTGCTGCGGCCCGACGGACGTCGCGGCGAGGGTATGTGGGGCGCGGCGGCCGCGCCGGGAGAACTGGCGCTCTTCCGCACGCCGCTGGCCAGCTTCTCGGACGGCCGCGACGCCGCGCCGCCCTCCAGCTATCGCCGCTTGCCGCGGGCACAGGGCCTCGCGCTGCAGAATCGCTTCGTCGGCGAATACCTTCTGTACGGCGCGGGCGCCGGCTGGCGCAGGCCGGCGCAGGCCGGCGCAGGCGACCAACGCACAGGTGTGCGCGGTGAAGTATGCGTCGGAGGATTTCGCCTACGAGATTCCCCTGCCGCACGGCGTGGACCGGATCGAGGCACTGGGCGCGAATGCAGTGGTGGTGGGTTCGGACGGGCGCGACCTTTCCTTCACCAGCCTGCGCTTGGCGCGCTATCCGGTGGCGGTGGACCGCTACCTGCGCAAGGACGCCGCGCAGGGCGAGACCCGCAGCCACGGCTTCTTCTACAAGTCACTGGGCGAGGGACTGGTGGGCCTGCCCATCATCGGCGGCGGCCAGGGCGACGGGGGCCAACTTCGCAAGGAATCGGCCGCGCTGCTGTACCTGCGCAGCGACGCGCTGTCCTTCAGCGAACTGGGCACGCTGGAATCCCGCCCGGCAGGGACCGCCGACGGCTGCCGCGCCTCGTGCGTGGACTGGTACGGCAACTCCCGGCCCCTGTTCCTGGGCAAGCGGATCTTCGCCCTGATGGGCTACGAGATCGTGGAGGGCCGGCTGCACGGAGGCCGGATGGCGGGGCTGAATCGCGTAAACTTCGCCCCGGCCATGATGCACATTTCCCGCTAGACCCCCCGCATGGATACGACACGCCACAAGTACGGCATTGCCTTGATGATCCTGTGCACCTTCCTCTGGAGCACGGCGGGGCTGCTGACGCGCGCGACCTCCGTTACCAACGGCTGGGAGACGAATTTCTGGCGGTCGCTGTTCCTGTGCCTGGTGGTGGGCACCCTGCTGCTCGCCCAGCACCGCGCCAGGGCGCTGGAGCGGGTGCTGGCCATGGGCTGGCCCGGCGCGGTCTCCAGCCTCGCCTGGGCGGCGATGTTCACCTGTTTCATGCTGGCGTTGAGCCGCACCACGGTCGCCAACGCCCTCATCCTGATGGGCGTGCTGCCGTTTTGCGCCGCGATCGCGGGCTGGCTGTTCCTGCGCGAACCGGTCGCGCTGCGCACCTGGATCGCGATGGGCGCCGCCGCGACCGGCGTCGGCGTCATGTTCCACGACGCCTTCGCCTCCGGCAACCTGGCCGGCAGCCTGATCGCGCTGGCGGTGCCGGTGGCCGCCGCGGTGAACACCATCGCGGTGAAGTGGGGCCGCGGCCGCGTCGACCTGGTTCCGGCGCTGCTGGTGGGCGGGGTGATCTCGATGCTGCTCGCGCTGCCGCTGGCGGCGCCCTTCACCGCCACCAGCCGCGACCTGATGCTGTTTAGCATGCTGGCGATATTCCAGCTCGCGCTGCCCTGCATCCTGCTGGTGCGGATCGTCCTGCTGCGCCTGTCGGCGGCGGAAATTGGCCTCTTGTCGCTGCTGGAAGTGGTGCTGGGGCCGCTGTGGGTATGGCTTGCCTACGGGGAGCATCCCGGCCCGACCGCCCTCACCGGCGGCGTCATCGTGCTGGCCGCGCTCGCGGCCAACGAGAGCCTCGCGCTGGCGATGGAGAAACGCCAGCCGGGCTAGATTTTCTCGGTGATGAGCATCTTCACCGGCTGTGCCGCCTTCGGATCGACCAGTACCGCCACCCAGGCCCTGCGCGCGCGCAGCAGCAGGTAGCGAAAGTCATCCGCCTTGCGCCCGGATTCCGCCAGGTAGTCGGCGACGACCCTGCCGGAGGTGGGTTCGGCCTTGGTGAAGCGCTCCAGCGTCTGCGTCTTCTCCAGCACCTGCGCGGCGCGTGACTCGTAGGGATAAAACAGCTTCGGGAAATTGTGCAGGTCCAGGCCCGACAGCGCCATGTCGATGAGCTTCTGGCGTTCCTTCGGATCATCCGGGAAGTCCGTCGCGACCAGTTCCGGGCCCAGCATCGGCAGGCTGCGGTACTTCGGGTCGCGCGCCTCGGCCAGCACCTCCGCGGAGATGTCCGCCGCGGTGGCCACCTCGAAGCGGTCCTTGACGAACACGATGTACGCCGGCCGCGCCAGGTACACCACGTAGCCGCCGTAGGCGAGCGCGCTGACCTGCAGGATGGCGATGACGGCGAGCTCGAACCTGAGGCCGCGTTTGCCGGACTTGAAAACCGCGAGCGTCAGCAGCGGGCCGACGACGACATCCACCGCGGTCAGGATCATCACCAGCTCGTTGCCGCCGGCCGCCTCGAAGAGGGGCCACGGGTACCAGACCAGCAGCATGCCTGCGATCGCCGCCACGGCGACGCCGGCGCTGATGAGCAGGTGAAATCCGGATGCACGCCAGCGCGACATGGCCTAGCTCGCGCCGCGCGCGGCAGTACGGATGTCCTCGAGCACCGGCCGCAGGTGGCCGAGGAACGCGTCCGGGTTCTCGCTCATGGGGAAGTGACCGAGGCCCTTCATGATGGTGACCTTGGCGCCCTGGATTTTCGCGGCGGCCGCCTGCGTGTCGGCAGGCGAGGCGGAGTAGTCGTATTCACCGGTGAGCAGGTACAACGGGCATACCGAGGTGTCGATCTCCCCCAGGCAAGCGCGGATGTCGCCCTCCACCTGGTAGAAATGCAGGTCTCCCGAGAACACGCCCGGCCCGCCTTGCATGTAGTGCCACACCGTTTCCCAGCGCTCGGCCTCGGGACTGAGCGGCGACATCAGCCCGTAGGCCACCGCGCCGCAGGCCTGGCCGCCGTGCACCTCGGCGTGGTTCAGCCAGTACGGATCGTAGTAGCGCGTGCCGAAGGCCGAGGACTGCAGTCCGATCAGCGCGCGCAGCTCGCGCGCGTGCTTGAACGCGAGGTCAAGCACGATGCGCCCGCCGATGGAGCAGCCCATCACGACCGGTCGCTCCAGGCCCAGCTCCCGCGCCACCGTCATGATCATGCCGGTGTAGCGCGTGGTGGTGAGTTCGTAGTCGCCCTTCTCCCAGCCCGCGGGCGGCGAGGACTTGCCGTGCCAGGGCATGTCGAAGGCCACCACGCGAAAGTGCCGCGTGATCGCCGGATCGTTCAGCACCGCGCGGAACTGCCGGCCATCCGATCCCGCCGTGTGCAGGCACAGGAGCGGTATGCCCTGTCCGGCTTCCTCGAAGTAGACGCGGTGCGGCCTGCCCTCCAGATCGAGGTGCGCGTATCGGCCGACGACCGGCTCGATGCGTGCGCTCATGCCGCGAGTTTCCGCGGCGCAGCCAGCACCAGCTTGAGGTACAGCAAATAGGCCATCAGCACCCGCTGATCGCCCTCGAACCGCACGTCACCGCGGCGCAGCAGGGCGAACAGGTCACTCCAGCCGGGTTCGGGCACCTTGCGCCAGAAGCGGCTCCAGGCGTCCGCGCTGGCGCGGATGGCAAAGGACCAGGCGCGCATCACCAGCGGGCCCTGCTCGACCGACTCGATACGCCCCGCGCGCACCGTGAGCAGGTACTGCACCTCGCCCACCTCGACGAGGAAGGTCGCGTTCAGGTGCCGGCCCCAGCGCACGATGGCGGAGTCGGCGTTCACCAGGTCAGGCAGCTTATCGATCATGGCGAGCCATCGCGGAAATCACAGCCCCGGGACAATTCGGAAATACGCGCCAACGACCCTAGTGGCCTTTCTTGTGGCCTGCCTTGGCGATCACCTTGGCGAGGACCGGGAAGTACTCGTCGCTGAACCCGGCCTCGGCGGCGCACTTGAGCAGCGTGCGCGAATTCGCCGCGCCGGAGAGCTCGACACCAGCGTCGCGCGCCAGTTCAAGCGCGTAGCGCACATCCTTCAGGGCATACATCGTGGAGTACGCGCGCTCGGGGAATTTGCCCGACAGCATGGCGTTCATGCCGTGATTGCGCAGCGCAAAGCTGTCGGCCGAACCCTTCGAGAGCACATCGAACGCCAGCTCCGGCTTGATCCCGGAATGGCGCACCAGCGCCAGCGCCTCGGCCAGCGCGACCACGTTCTGGAACAGCACCATGTTGTTGATGATTTTCATGGTCTGCCCGGCGCTAGCGGGGCCACAGTGCGTGATGTCGGTGGCGATGTGCTCCAGCAGCGGGCGGATACGGTTGAAGGCCTTCTCGGTCCCGCCCACCATGACGGACAAGGTGCCCTCCTGCGCCGCCTGGCGGGTGCGCGCCACCGGTGCGTCGCAGAACTGGATGCCACGCGCGCCAAAGCGGGCGGACAGGTCCTTGGCCAGGGACACCGAGGTGGTCGAAAGATCCACGACGCAGCCGCCGGGCCGCATGCTGCTCAGCAGGCCGCTGCCGCCAATGCACACCTTCTGCACCGCGGTGCGGCCCGGCAGGGAAAGGAACACGACATCGCTGCGCTGGCCGATATCCGCGATGGACTCCCCCGCGAAGACACCGACCTCGCCCAGGCGCTCCAGGGGCGCGTCGTCCAGGTCGAACGCGCACACCTGCTCGCCCGACTTCTGCGCCAGGTTGCGGCACATCGGCTCGCCCATCACGCCCACGCCGACAAATCCGAGCATCCGTCCTCCCAGACCCATCGCGACCTGCAGGACGCCGTTGTTACCCCGGTGCGCTCAGTCCGCGAATCCGCATGTTAGCCCAGCGGCGCCGGTCACACGAGTTTTGCGGCGGCGGCCTCGATGCGACCGCAGGCGCGGTCGAGATAATCCTGCGCCGCGGCGAAGGAGACGCGGAAATAGGGGGACAGGCCGTAGCCCGCGCCATTGGGCAGCGCCACTCCGGATTCAAGCAGGTAGGCGGTGACATCGGCGTCGTTCTCCAGCACCTTGCCCTGCGGGGTGCGCCTGCCCAGCCAGCCGGCGCAGGAAACGTAGGCATAGAAGGCGCCGTCGGGCGGCACACAGGACAGGCCGGGAATCGCGTTCAGGCGCGGCACCAGCTTGTCGCGCCGCGACTGGAAGATCGTGCAGCGTTTCCGGACGATGTCCTGGGGGCCATTCAAGGCCGCGACCGCGGCGGCCTGGCTGACGGAAGAGGGATTGAGCGAACTCTGCGCCTGCAGCCGCGCCATGGCGCGGATGAGCTCCGCGGGACCCGCGCCGTAGCCCAGCCGCCAGCCGGTCATGGCGTAGGCCTTGGAGCAGCCGTTGACCGTGAGCGTGCGCGCAGCAAGCTGCGGCGCGATCGCGGCCAGCATCGCGAACGGCCGGCCGTCGAACAGCACGTGCTCGTACATATCGTCGGCGATCACCCAGACTTGCGGATGGCGCTCCAGCACCGCGACCAGCCCGCGCAACTCGTCGGCCGAGAACACCGCGCCACTCGGGTTGGAGGGCGAATTCAGCATCAGCCACCTGGTCCGCAGGGTGATCGCGGCCTCCAGCTCGGCCGGCTGCAGCTTGAAGCCGTTCTCCGCCTTGGTCGGCACCCAGACCGGCACGCCCTCCGCGTAGTGCGTGATGTCCGCATAGGCGACCCACGACGGCGCGGGAATCAACACTTCGTCGCCCGGGTCCAGGGTCGCCATGAGCGCGTTGTGCAGCACCTGCTTGCCGCCGGCGCCCGCGGAAATATTCTCCGGCTTGAAGACGACGCCGTTCTCGCGCTGGAACTTGCCGATGATCGCCGCCTTCAGCTCCGCCGTGCCGTCCGCGGGCGTGTAGTGGGTCTGGCCGTCCTTCATGGCGCGGTAGGCGGCCTCGATGACGTGGTCCGGCGTATTAAAGTCGGGCTCACCCTGCGCGAGCTCCAGGATGTCCACGCCAGCGGCGCGGAGTTCACGGGCACGCTGCGCGGCGGTGGCGGAGGCGGAGATGCGGGTGCGGGCAATGCGGGCGGAGGGTCGAAACATGTGACGCACTCTACGCAAGCACGGGCGGCGCATCAAATAGAATCGTGAAATGGCCCTCCTGCGACTGAAAACCCTGCTGGGCGACTATCCGGTCACCCAAGCGCTGAAGCAGGGCCGCGTCGCCTCCGGCTCGGTGGCGCTCGAGTTCGCCGACATCCACCCTCCCAGCTCGGGATTCAAGCGCGTGGTGCGCGGCCTGGCGTTCGATATTGCCGAACTGTCGATGACGACCTTCCTCCTGGCGCGGGCGGCCGGGAAGCCCTATCGGCTGCTACCCGCGGTGGTGCTGGCGCGGCTGCAGCATGACCGGCTGGTGCGCAACGCCGGGCGCCCCGCTTTCGGGCCGGGTGAATTGCACGGGAAAACCATTGGCGTGCGCATGTATTCGGTCACCACCGCGATGTGGGTGCGCGGCGTCCTCGCGGAGGACTACGGCGTCGACCCGAGCCGCATCCGCTGGGTAACCTTCGAGGAAGGCCACGTCGCGGAGGTAGCCGATCCGCCCTGGGTGGAGCGCGCCGCGCCGGGCAAGGAGCTCCAAGCCATGCTGCTCTCCGGCGAGATCGACGCCGCGGTCACCGGCGACAGCAAGGTCGCCGATCCGCGCATCGTGCCGGTGATCCCTGACGTTGCGGCAGCGGCGCTGGCCCGGCGCGTGCGCAAGGGCGCGATCCAGGTGAACCACACGGTGGTGGCGAAGGACACGGTGTCCGAGGCCGCCGCCGCCGAAGTCTCGCGGATGCTGGAGGCGAGCATCCGCGCCGCCGGTAGCCCGGAGATGAATCCGTTCGGCCTGGAGGCGAACCGCCGCAACCTCGAGGTGGCGATCGAGTATGTCCACGCGCAGGGCCTGATCCCCCGGCGCTACACGGTGGAGGAACTGTTCAGATGATCATCGATTGCCACGGCCACTACACCACTGCGCCGCAGGCGCTGTGGGACTGGCGCCGGCTCCAGGTCGCGGGGCAGAAACCCGGCGCGCTGAAGGTGTCGGACGACCAGCTGAGCGAGTCGCTGGAGGGCGCGCAGTTGAAGCTGCAGCGCGAGCGCGGGTCGGATCTTACCTTCTTCTCGCCGCGTGCCGGCTCCATGGAGCACCACGTCGGCGATGCAAGGGTGAGCGCGGACTGGTCGCGCGAGTGCAACGACCTCATCCACCGCGTCTGCAGCCTGTACCCGGAGAATTTCGCCGCGGTGTGCCAGCTGCCGCAGTCCCCCGGCGTCGCCCCGGCCAACTGCATCCCGGAGCTGAAACGCTGCGTGAAGGAGCTAGGCTTCATCGGCTGCAACCTTAATCCCGACCCCTCGGGCGGATACTGGAAGGAACCGCCGCTCACCGACCGGTGGTGGTACCCGCTG
>Ga0169931_10005211_pt1 | contig 19882 bp, 23 predicted proteins | sample Kivu_15m_20L_FD_129675 | JGI IMG/M metagenome (GOLD analysis project Ga0169931, IMG submission 129675) | Freshwater microbial communities from Lake Kivu, Western Province, Rwanda to study Microbial Dark Matter (Phase II) - Kivu_15m_20L... | ecosystem: Environmental > Aquatic > Freshwater > Lake... | reverse complement strand
CGTAACATTTTCATAGCTAGACGATGATGTTCTTCCTGGTGGATCTTGCAGTACCATAACCGGGGTATGAGTAGGAAAGACAAAACTTAGTTTATCTACATCTGGCCTAGTAATTTCAGGATGGCACGATTGATACGTATAATACCATACTGTATGTAATAATACAGTACATATCCTAGTACATATTGTACATACGTCAACCAGCTAATTAGCTGGTTTCGTAGCACCATTAGCTGGATGGTTGGCGTATAGTACTACCAGCTGACAAAGGTCATCAGCCCATCAGCCCCCAGAGCTATCAGCCATCCTTGAAACAAGTTGACTCGACAAGTTTGATCACAACCTTTTAAGATGGACCTGCTTGCATCTTTAAACCTCTCAGACCTCCCTGAACAGCAAACTCATATATCTCCGTATGTCCAAGAGATCTTAGATACTACGAATGAAACAACAGATCTCCTACACTTGGGATTCAATGTCTGTTGTTGCTGTGCAAATAAAAAAGTAACAAAATCATGTCCAGGATGTAACAGAGTTCGATACTGCTCACAGAAATGTCTGGATTTAGATTGTAGACGATTTAAAGAAATGTCTAACGTGGATGAAAGGGATACAGCCTTGGGCCATACAGCTGTGATTTGCTCTTTATTGCAACTATGTCAGATCGATGATGATGTAGACGAATTCGACCACCAGCGGAAACGTGGAAGTGATCGCAGAGTTGGAAATTCTTTATCAAATTATACAAAAGATCAGATTGAGGCTGCACAAGATCGAATTCGGAGTGAATATGAATCATATCCTGCTACTATTGCAAATATTCTCATGGAGAATCCCTTCTTTGAAACACGGTTGAAGAAGAGATCATCAAAAGCCGAGGATGATCATGATTTTAATTTAGGACCCATCAAACAGCGACGCTGTAAGAGAGATAGAGAAAAGACATATAGTAGTCTCATCGTTCATGTAGTTGGAGCCTCACAAGAATCTGAACTTTGGGGAGATTTTAATGGTGAAGCTGTTACCGTGGAAAACGTCTATGAAGCTTACGCTGAAGCTTTTGTCGACCTTGCCAACTCCTACCATCTCTCTGAAATCCGTGTTATTTTAATTGGTCCCAATTGTACCATGTCCAAAAAAACTATAGAGAAAGAAATCATGTCGGATTCATTGTATAAAGAGGGTAACCACTCCAAAAGAAATCGAACAGATTTAATAACGAGGGAACAACATTTATACAAACTCATTCTTGAATCGTACCCTTGCGATTATGATTCTTCATTATGGAATCAAGGTTTTACTTCGGAGTCTCTACATGAAAAGAGATTCATGGATAGACAGAATGTGATACAAGACAAAGACTTGAATTCTGTCTATAAAATTCCCAAAGCGGATGTTATCTTTTTCTTCAATCCAGGTTTTACCTGTAGGGATTACAATTGGGTTCATACAGTATGCAACCTGCCCGAAGGAATACCATTGGTAATTGCCACAAATACAGAAATGGAAGCTCTTGCAGATATCCAGTACCTTAACGATCAGGGTATTGTTTCGGAGAACGCTGAGGATATTTTAGAAACATCGAAACATGATGAATTTGAAACTCCCAATAGAGAGTCGAGCAAAAATATTGTATATTTTGGTGAGAATCCTTTTTCGGGACTACGAGTGCGTCAGAATGGAACTATGGCCAACGATCTGTATGTGAAAAATAGATGGCTATTCATAGTGTCACGGACTCTAAGCCCAACCGTCAAGTCTGCCGTTGACAAAGAAAAGGAAAAAATACAAGAAACCACGGATCCTTCTAATATTAAAGACAAGGATCTAAAACGAAGATACTTTATTTGATGACTCAAGTTTGAAGAAAGAACCTTAACTTTGATCGATCCTCTTAATAGATGAATCAATAGATAGAAAGGAGTACCTATGCATGGTCGTCAATTTACGCGCAATGATCGAGGTCTATTAATTAATCAATATATCACATAGAAACATAAATTGCCATTTAGAAAAGGTTAGTTTAATGCTATATGCTACATTCTGTAAATCTAAAAAATTGAACACATTTCCGGTTCATCAAGCTCAGTGAGAGTCGTGCGAGCCCCATCATTCTTCAAAAAATTCTGTCAACAGATTTCTTGTATTTACATAAATACATAGCCTTTTAATTGAACATCGCCTGTCCCAACGTCTCAACTCATTCGGTGTACTTCGTACATCACCTATTTGGTGGATAGGAAAGAGACCTCACCGTCAGAATCAAAAACAAACCAATTTACAGGCAGGCGCATACGACGTTTTCAAAGCTAGAGAACTATTCCCCCAGGCTTATTGAACGAAATATGATTGAGGTTCAGATTCTTTGGTCCTCTCAAAGTGGAAGAGCCAAAGCTTGTGCTCGTAGGACACATCGTATCCTCCAAACTCCTTCCTGTAGGCTGATCGAAAATGGCGATGATATTTTACTCCGCCCCACCATGTCCTTTGATCAATATGGCCCACACAGGATTTTATCACTTAACAAAGAAAATACAAATGCAGTCTCCACCAGGCTTATTCTTTTCGTGAGTACGACAGGTGATGGTGAGCACTGTGACTCAATACGCGAGACTTGGAAACTCCTTTTACAAAATTCATTACCCTACAATCAACTGGAGCAGATAAATTTTGCTTTGTTTTGTCTTGGTGATCGAGCTTATGGGCCGGATGCATATTGCGCGGCAGGCAGAAAATTAGCCTCTCGTTTAATACAATTGGGAGCTAAGCCTTTTAGTCCAATAGGTTATGGAGATGATGGAACTCCAAATGGTGGGGTATTTTTTGATTTAGATATTTGGTTACGAGATTCGTTATTACCGTGTTTCTCAATTCACGAAAATAATACCTCCACTGAATGCTTTCAACAATTGTCATCGACGCATCAAGTGACACTTTTGAACCAACAGAATTCAATTCTTGGAGATGAGTCCACTGCTGGTGCTGTGGATGAAGAATGGCTCAATCCTCGATACTATGATTCATATCGAACTTTTTTCTCAGAATCAAGCCCAATCAGTGCATACAATGACACAAATAAGCGTTATCCAGAGTCGAACTTACCTCCTTATATCGGGGTAATCAAGTCTAACACACGAATCACGGATATTGGTTGGTATCAAGACACTCGTCATATTTCTATTCAGATCGATGGTCCAAGATTGCAAGCGGGTGATCGTTGTCAGCTACCTTACTTGGCTGGTGATATAGCAACTATCTTACCATCCAACTCGGAATCTAGCGTGTTAAAGTTTCTCTCGGTGTTACCGAAATCGCTAATAGATAAGATAGATGTTCCTTTGAATATTGAATGCACGTCCACATCACAACATATCACGGCAAAATGGCCATCTCGAGCAACACTTAAAGGTATTCTGAGTTACTGTGCCGATATTGCTTCTTTGCCTGAACGTGAGGATCTCAGGAACTTAAGTTTCTGTTGTAATCCCATCCATCCATACGGTCTTGAACAGAAGGCTAAGCTTTTATCTTTGAGTGAGCTCTCGGACTCGGCCTTATTCGCTGACTACATCATACGCGAAAAAAGAACTTGGGCTGATGTTCTCTACGACTTTGACTCTATTCGATATGAGCCATCATCGGAGGTATCCCCAGGGGATATTTGTAACATTAATTCTTCGTTCATACCCCTGTCGTTGGAATATTTGCTCGAAACTTTACCTTTGATTCATCCTCGTCATTATTCCATCGCAAGTTCTCCCTCATTTATCATACTTGAACATGCGACAAATGACGCAGAAAGGGGTAATAATTGTATATTAGAAATTTGTGTGAATGTTGTTCAGGGAAGCACGTCTAGAGGAAGATCATATGAAGGACTCTGTTCAAGCTATTTGGCTCGTCTGACTCCATGTTCTCGTATACAACTTTGGATTCGACCAGGTTCTTTTCATAGATTACCTTTACAGCTAGAAGATAACCATGTAGGATTCAAGTCGCCTGTTCTTTTTATTGGTGCCGGGACAGGTATTGCCCCTCTAAGGGCCTTGATTCATGAGCGCGAAGCTCATCTGAAACGTTATATCTCTGATCAACATTTACAGTTTCATGCAACTAGAAAGCAAGATAATATTTTACTATTTGGATGTAGGAAAAGTGATGCCGATTTCTATTACCAAAAAGAATGGGAGAAATTGGTGAACGAGGGATTTTTATATTTATTGACTGCATTCAGTCAACAAGAATCTAACCGCAAAATCTACGTCCAAGGCGTTTTACGTGAGGATAAAAATGGAAAGCTTTTAGTGAGTCATATTCTTGAACGAGGTGGAGCAATTTACATCGCTGGTAATTGTAAAATGGCTGTTGCAGTTAAGAATGAGATCTGCGAACTACTGGCGAAATACTTAGCTGGGGGATTAAATGAAAGCAAACGCATTCTCAAGCAGATGCAAACGAGAGGATTATTTTCCATTGAAGCTTGGGGTTAATAAAATAATAATCATTGCTTCAGCTTTAGGTCTCTTTTACATCAGCTAAACCGATCTCGTTTCCCACGGCAGCAGTCATTTCACAATACTAGCTATGTATATTGCAGCATCGTTCAACCTAAAAGAAAGACACTGTGCACTTGCACTTGGACATATTACACTGCCCATCATTCCGAATCCATCTTGGCATTCCGACTACTCCTTATCAAGTGCGATTGAAAAGGGGAATTCATTGCAGTATCTTTCAACGTAAAAGACTGAGCGCTTGGACATTTCGCACTGCCCATCGTTCCGAATCCATTTATACTTTCCGGCTACCCCTCATCAAGTGTGATTGAAAGAGGGATGTTTATGTCCGTAACTTCTTTCAGATCTTGTACTCGTCGTTCAATCAAAGCGATTTTTCGACCGGAAGCATTATATCACGTCTCTTTCCAAAACGTCGTATGATGCTGGGATCACGATAGAGATGCTACTCAAGGTCGTAGTGAATTTTCTATCATCAAAGCCACAATTTTGGGAGATGCTATATGATTATGCGTTCCGTTGAATGAGTCCTTTATTTTACATTCGTACGAAGGAATTTCTTATGTGTACAGCAAACATTTTGATATAAATACTGTGTCCTCTTTAGAATGAGTAAAGACCATTTCTCTGTATTTGAATGGGTATTACATGTCGAATTATTCGTTTATCGATGGCCTTTCTAATATGCAACACTTTCTGTAGCGCCAGAAACATTTTTCTCTATGCAATTTTTTTATAAAAAGTCCGGCGTCGAGGACAGATGACACATCAAAAGGGTAAAAGTAATACTGAAGTAGTTCATGTCCGTAAATGAGTCTTACCTGTTGAATGTTAAACACTTCATTATCTTCCATCTTTTTCAGCTGCAGTTGCAGATTTTGAGCCTTTATCTCATTCTCTGCAATTTGACTATTATATAAAGCCTCCATTGAGGGAAAGTCGAATGAATATATTTCATGTCCTTGAAGGCAACGAGTTTCTAAAGCCGTGAGCTGCAGATTAGATGTTACAATGTGAATCATATTATCCAGGTAATGGTATCGTCGTTCTACGCATAGCCATTTTTCTTGGATAATATCACATTCATTCTCTAGTTTCTCTTGTAAACTCATAAGAAACGACGACGTTTTGTCATAACACGCCTTTTTCTGTAAGAATTTCAACTCTAGGTCACTTGCCATGTACCTAGCTGTTTTGAGATTCTGAATCTAGAGAATGGAGAGAAATAGTAGAATGTTGAGACATCTAAGGACTATGTAATGTAATATCAATATCAGGAAAGGTATCTTCCTACCATTGGTTTATATGTATCCTTGTTAGACTCAAGATTCGTGGTTATTGTCTTAACCATGTCATTGATTTCGTTTAGTTTGTCACATTTTAAAGTGTTTGCATTAACCTCTTCTTCGGCAGTTTTAGTTAAACAGTTTGAGGTGTCATACATATCCACGATGGCATTTTTCTCCTCCATCCTCATAAAATTTTCTTCTGTTTGAAGGTATCTTTCACTCAAAATTTCGTTAGTTCGCTTTATAATTTCAGCCTCGTTACTTCTTCTTTCCAGGACTCTCGCGATGGCGGCTAATTGATGGGTTTTTAATTCATGAGAAACTTGAAGATCGTTGAGTTTCTTCTTGGGAATTACGGAACCGTCATATACGAAACCCCCCTCCTCGTCGTCGTTATTGATGCGGCTCTCAACCACTTTGGCGAGATCAATGATCTCAATCCGTAGCTTATCTACTCGCTCCCGTTTGGACAGCACCTCGGCCTCTTTGCGTTGAACATTCACCGAACTATTTTCAGCCTCCTTTAGAGATTTCGTGGATGAGTGTCAGAGATCTAAAGATAGATTGAATCCTCAAATTTATATTAGAACCTACCTTCATTAGAAGTAGGACTTTATCTAAAATATTGAACTTCATCGTTTGACTCTCAAAAGCCAATTCCTTCTTCGCTTCCAAATCTCTCTGCAGCTTTTTCAATACATCTCGAACATCCTCAACATCTTCTTTGGTTCGAAAAGGGACAAGAGTATCGCTTTCTAACTTTAGAATTTCTTTTTCAAGCGCTTCGCACGAATCACCTAGTTGGGTAGAGATGACAGTCTTAACTTGTTCTACCTCGCACCGTAAAACATTCAGAATTTGATCGACCTTCTCATCGGATGGTTTACTGAAAGAAGGGTCAAGCATTGATGTGATTGTTAGGTCATGCAGTTTATCAAAATATCGCTTCATGGCTTTGACTTTTGAGTCCTCAGCGGATAGTAATTCAGTCTGCTCCCTCAGTCCTTCCTTCAATAGGGTGTTGTCCTGTTGTACCTTTCGTGATGCCGTGATTGAATCAAGCATATTCAAAAAATTCTTATCGTTCGATACACGATTATTCTCTCTTTGCTGTTGAATATCATTCATTAACTGTTTTTTTTCTGATGCGAGCCTGTCTATGTGACTCTTCAAAGTCTGTATGGTGTTAATCTGTTCTTTGTAGTATTCAGAGTCGTATTTGCTATGCAATCTTTTAAACTCGGTTTGAAGAGAACGGTATCGTTCAAGGAGCGGAAGTAAAAGACGTTGCTTTGGCTCTGTCGAAGACATAAGTAAAGATGGTGGTATATCAATGGGTGCAAGGTACGGAATAAGATAGGCGCGTTTTTTTAGTTTTTCAAGTGACCCCAACATCCATTTCATCAAGGGATATACGGCTGCTCTGTCTCCATCGTGAATCATCTTAAACCACTGACGACATTGTTTCTCATCATGGGGAATACAGGGACACTTGAGCATGACAAGAAATGAAGCCAATTCATAATCATTTTGAGATGGATCTGTTTGAACATGTAGAAAAATATCTTTGTCATTCTGAGCAACAGAAAGGAAATTGTGAGACTCCGGCGATGTATCGATCTCATGCAAGACGATATTCAGAAGTTCAACCAACTCGAATCCTGTTTTGGAAGCGAAATCAATCTAGAGAATAAGCATATTAGATAATATTAGATAAGCCTACGCGTTTCTATTCTAAGAAACGAAAGACGCTATTTACCAATCGAAGGTTTATATTGAACGGAGACAGACTGAGCTTGTAAACAATAAACGAAACATCATCCTCGTATGTTTTCATTAATGATGTTTCCGCTGTTTGAAGGTAATCTAAGCCCTCGACATTCATCTTCGATTCATAATCGGTCGAGACAATTACTTGTTTTTCAGCGACGTCACTTTCTTAAATTCGAAACGATAGTGTGCTTAGACTAGAGTTTTCAAGCTAGATATTTTCAAAAACAGTGAATGTTTTTCTTCAAAAAATCCTGTGCATTAACTCCAACACTTCAACATCGACGATTATCATTACATGTATTAGTTTCTTTTGAATCATGGTGAGGGTTTGTGAAATATGCACGAGTATCGAGTCGATGAATCTTGGAACGCCTAGTCTGTCAAGCACTGTTAATCAAGCTGATGTATCCAGACTCGAAATCAGTAGCTGGATCCCCAGAAACTCAACACCGATTCATGAATATTTCGACACTCTCAACATAGTGGGACAAGCTCAATCATTTGCATCGATTGTAATTCAAACACATTGGCGAAGATTCTCGTGCAGGAAAAAGAGAAATGTTCTGCAACGCAGTGAGGATTCATCTGCACGTATGAACTGGAATAACGAGAAGATATCGCAATGCATGACATATAGTCCCTCGAAAGTTACAAATGACAACAACTTGGTTCCAGAAAATCAGTCAATGAGGAACTTGAAAGCAGCTCTTCCTACCCGAGCTAAACGCTTGGATGATGTTGGAATGAGAAGCCACAAGTTATGTACTGCGAATACGGCGCCAAAGAATCCCAGTTCATCAAGGAAAATTAAGAGTCGAGTTGTTAAGAAAGTGCCATGCGTAACATTGAATTTCCAAACAGCGACAGGTGATAAAACAGCAAATTTACCTGCAGTGCCAACGACAAAGATTAATCGAAATGCAAACGACAATGAGCAACGATGCTTCTCAAGTCAGAGTCACAAGAGGATGTCTGTTAATCATCCTACAATACCCAGTAATCATGATTCATCACGCCCAAAAACTGCCATATTATCGCGATCTCAAGTGGTAAACTATAAGAAAGGAAAAGGATCTGTAGCGTCTTCTCCCTCACCTGCATCTACGAGACTGGAAAGTGCGATTAACAACTTCATCCATCAGCGACAGAGAAAAGAAGAAAAAGACACGGTGACAGACGATTTTTTGAAACAAACTTCAAACATCAGGGAACAAGAAACATCAGCTTCCAATGTGATAGAACTTGAGAAGACTCCATGTAAACCACATACAACAGTACCTGTCTTAGATTCATCGGACCGCTTAGCCGCACTCTTGGTAAAATTGCGATCTTTGAATCCTAAGATGTAAGATAAAGTAAAGCTGTAAAAGTAGAAGTCTTTGTGATAGACACAGATTATCCGATGAAAATAATAAGTGTAGTAAAAATTGTATTACACTTACCATTTTCCAACCAAATCGAAAGGAAAGGAGATACATGGACACAAATATTAAATATGTGCAACGTGACTGCCATCGAATAATGAGACGTTGATACCTTGAGCGGTATCTATGAACTATTACACTTATTCTGGAGGCAAAGAATTGCAGTATAGCTTGTTTTGTTGGTGGTTGTGTTGATGTTGGAAGAATAATGTGTAAAACATGGTTCGTCAATTTAAATCTAAAAATGATTTGACTGATTGATATTGTCAGTCGAATCATTTTCCAAAGTTGAAAGGAGGTGTGCCTAATCGAAATTATTTTACAAATGGTCTTCCGAAATCAACATACCCACCAACAAAACTGATTATACTGTTTTTTTTTGGTCCAAGCAGGGGTGTGGAGTGATTCATAGATGCCACATAATGAGGAATCAAAGCCTCGTTATTTTTCATCCCATACGCACAACCGCGAAAATCTCTTGATCCATACACTCTATAAAATAGAATCATTATTGATTTCATTACCTCACATACTAGAGGAGCAGTGATTCCAATTGGTCCAATAGTACTGCTGAGAGAGCCAATCACTTTTTACCTCTCTACCTCAATCTGATCACCCCATCATCATCATAGTCATTCACTCTGTAAAGCAGTATAAAGCATGATGCTGTGATAGCTCGATCGTGCGACGACTGGTGCATAGTAATAGTATAGTCCGCTGCAGTAAAGAGCGCAGGCAGCCGTTAGTATGTAGAAGTTACGTTCACTAAGAATATCGCTGAACACAACAGCATAACAGTCATTTTACAGATCCTCAACGCACAGCGTGTTGTTGTTCACTTACAACCCACGCCTTCGACGAAGAAATAAACAGTGTTTTTGCTGTCATCAACTCAAGCTTCATCCCTCTACGAAACTACTTGACATGGAAAATCTTTCGTGAATTACAAATATGAATTCGGGTTGTTTTTGAAATACTCCGAATTACCAATAGAGTTTGTGTGCACCTACTGGTCTCTTTCGAGTTATACACCCAAATTGATCATGGAGTCTCCCTCCTCCTCCTCATCATCATTATCGAGGAACATCGCTAAGAAAGTACGTCTTGATAAGGAGAACTCTTTACCTGAATCTCATCGATTAGAGAGACCGGGTGATGATGGGGCTCGAGATTGGTCATCGTCCTCATCCGTATCATCCTATACGAAAGCAAGTTTTAGATACCGTGATCTAAACTCCATCCAATCTCCTAGGCAGGGTACAGACAAAGACTTACGACAATTTCCATCCCAGTCGACATCCGTTTATGAAGAAGACACCAATCGACGAGACGAATCTATAGAAGCATTCTCCATCGAACCACATATCTCATCGTCGTTTCGGATTTATGACCCAAACCATCATCACCAACAGACACTTTGCGTTTTGCATCATGAGCGATGTAGTGACCCCGTCGCACAAATACTGTATAGCATGGATGAAGAGGATGATGATGATGATGACGAAGGAGAAATGACTCATTATTACAATGTGGAATCACAAGAATCATACATGAACATTTCACCGCCTAAAAAACTCATTTCCAGTAAAAATCTTTTGAAAGAAACCTCAGAGGATAAATCATGTATTTTACTTATTAGGCCTCAGGTACAACGAACCATTCGTTCCACCATGATTGCATCCACAACAACAGCAACAATATCAACATCAACAACATCTATATAATTTCGTATCCTATATATTCCATGGGGAAAAAATATCAATCTCCCCATACTATATGATTCGAGGTTGTTTCTATTGTACCGTTTCCTCTTTCGGCTATTTTTAGTTTTATTTTTCGTTTATGTGTATCTTTTATACAGAGACACTTGTACAGTATATTTCTTTTCTGTTCTTCATGTCATAACAAGTCTTTATAAAACAAACAATCAAAGTTGTGGTTTCTCCTCTCAGTCATTTTTCATGTGTATACATAGTAATGATTTATTCTTGTAAAAAGTTCATTTTTCCATAACCAAGTCTGCTTTTATTATGATTTTTATTATTACGAATGTCTGCTTTTGTTTACATATATATATATCTACAATTCATCCTGTAGTAGAATCATCCTTACTTGTGGATGTCATTATGGATGTAGTATCCACTGTTGTAATCATAGCTGTAGTAAGATTCCCTTTGAATTCTGTCTTTAATTCCCATAATCCCTTATACGGTCCAATTCTTTGATATTCTCCAATAAGATTTAATTCCGTACGTATTTCTTTATCCGTTTTGAATCCACCACATACTGCTCGTATATCCTTTAAGGACCAATGGGATTGTTGTGAGAATAATTCAAATAAAATGGTACGTATACTCGATTCAGACGTAAAAGTTAAGGGTCGTTTTCTGGATGGCTGATTCGTTGTACTTGAAAGTGATGAGGAGGACATGAATGACTGTTGTTGTTGTGCCTCCCGAAGTCGTTTCCCAAATTGGGCAACAGAATGACCAAATCCACCACCACCACCACCAGCAGATGTAACACCTATATTTCCTCCTCCTCCATGTCCACTTCCACCCATGGCTGCTGCTGTCTTAACAGCATTACTCGATTGTAAAACATCTACTTTGGCTAAGGAATGAATCGTATCAATACTTTCTACATTCGCTTTTCCCCCCTGTTGTATTTCATGATGATGTATCCGTGATTTACACATTTCATGATATCGTTCTGTACGTTCCATTTCGACAGTCAGCGTTCGTACGACCGATCCATGTAATTCGATCGATCCATTCGTTGGATGACGTGTAAAGGGATGCATGACACATTCAGCACTTTGTTTTGTAATATGTTTCAAGGTATAATCGAATGGTAATACATCCATGACGACGATGCCTGGATTCCCTACCTTTGAAGTGGGTAGTGTATTCTTGTTGGCTATTTTTGGATATAGTGTTTCTTCGACTGAAGGAGAGATTTGTAAAGATAGGGATTGAGTCACACGTTGTGTGGATGGACGACGATGTGCCTGGTAAGAAGTAGATGTTGTTACTGATGATGCTTCAGTAGTAGTAGTAGCAACGAGACCACCCTTGGTAAAGGTCAACGTTCCAAGATACGTACCCTCAGGTGCTGCATCAATAGCAGTAGCTAGAGTCGCAGGAAGTTGTGCTAACCAAAGTTGAGTCGCAGATTCAATAGCAGAAACATTGATTTTCCCATAAGTTTCGCGTGTTAAACCACCACTGGATATAACTGTCTTGTTCGAAGGTAATTTAGAAGAGGAGGAGGAGGAGGAGGAGGAAGATTGTTTCGTTGTCATTCAAGGTGACTGCTTATGCGTAGAAGAAGAAGAAGAAGAAGATGATGATGATGATGATAATAGAAGGAGTCAAGACGAAGCGGTGCATGCTGCGATGCAGGATGCAGCGGATGCAGGCGTGCCTCTGAAACACGCACGACGAACACAGCGTTTTTTTTTATAAATTCAAGCTCATCTCCAAAAAATAAAAATGGACCTCTTTTGAGACCTTATATCCTTTCAAGTAAATATACAATTCTATCCAAATGACACCGAGACATGAACTGTCTGATAGTCAAAAGGGCGATCTTAGTAAGATATGGGCTAAACACTCGGAGGGTATGAATCCTCAGCAGCTTATGGCTGGGAATGACTCTTTCCCTCCATCGGATTGTCATCAGGGAACTGCAGCTATGGATGACCATACGTATGAATTCATCGTGAGATTATATTCATTCTTTACACATATTATATCATGTGCATGTAATGAGTATCCAAATCAGCTACAAGTTGATGATAGAAAAAGAAACTTGGAAACAGATAAAAAGACAGAAGACTCTTCTTCTTCATCATCATCATCATCATCATCCTCTTCTTCACCGACCTTGGATGCTATACAGCATTTGTTTTCTATACATCAAAAGAAATCGATATCCGTACCATCCGATGATATACATGACAAACAATTATCGTTATCTGTATACCCTAAACCTTGCTATCTTATACCCAATCAATCCAGGACACTTTGGTTCAATCATGCTTCCTTCCTTACAGAGATGGATTCATGGGAATCATCGCCTCACAGTCCTCCTACCCATCCTCATCAAGAGAATGAATATCATCATCATACCTCTTTCGGACCCTTTCTTTATCATAGACCTGATTCAGCATTACTAGCTATTAATTGTTCCATGGCACTTGTTTGGATGAGTCTTTATAGAAATCATCAAAGATATCATAACATGGAGACGAAGAATCGAAATATCCATCCAGTTTTACTATCCATGGATATACCTATACCCTCATTCATTTCAAGATTCTATCATGTTTATCCACAATTACCACTCAAGGATATGAAAACATCCAATATGTCCAAGTTTATTTCCGTACAAGGACATGTAATTAAAGCTAGACCGAAGCGATTACGTGTGGTACATACACAAGTTACTTGTACCCAATGCTCGGAACAATGGAAAATATATTTTTGGGAAGGACGATTTATTCCACCCACAAAATGTAATAATAGGAAATGTCGTATGAAGGGGATGAATGCATGGAGAATTGTCAAACCTACTACTTCCTATGTTGATTTTCAGGTATCGTTCTATATCTTGTTTTTCATATTCTATTCCTTATATATATATAGTGTGTGTGTGTGTGTTTCTTAAAAAATATATATCATCCTTTTTCATTATGGGGGAAACATACATCCATGTTTTATTTTATTTTATTGTACTTCTTTTTCATATGTGTGTGGAGGAATTAAAAATCCAAGAAATTCAAGAAGATACCGTAGATGATGCTGGTAGGACACCTCGTACTCTAGATATTGAAGTCACAACAACAGATCTTGTTGATATTTGTACCGCTGGGGATACCATTCAAGTTTCAGGAATCTTAAAAGCTGTTAACACTGCCATGGCCAATGGTCGAGGAAATAAAAAAATCATGCAAGAAACGAGTACATACAAAATGTATATGGCAGCGAATTGTATTATCAATACTACCAAGAATAACTTTGATGCGAGGAAGAGATTGAAACAAAGTAGAGATGATAAAACCATTAGTAGTGGGGGTAAAGGTGGATCTTCTTCCATATTTACAAGTGAACAATTGGAAATAATTACGAAAGTAGCTTATGCTGATCACATGTGTGGTCCCATGAATGTTCGTATGGCCTTTCCTTTTGATCTCTTGGTACGGAGTATTTGTCCTGCTATCATAGGTCATGATATGGTCAAAGCGGGGATACTATTAGCGTTGCTTGGTGGGACGCCGACCCATGGATCATCTGGACGGTATGGAAATCAAATACGGTCAAATATTCATGTTCTCATTGTTGGTGATCCAGGTAAGACCTTTATGTACTGTTTGTTTGATCGTTCCAATCGAGTAAATGCTTTCTTTAATAAAATAAAACTCGTACGTCGTCTCTAGGTATGGGCAAGAGTCAAATGTTGCTAGCTGCCTCACAAGTGGCTTCGAGATCTGTGTACATCGGTGGGAATACATCATCAACAGGAGGCTTGACTGTAACTCTTACAAAAGAACCAGGGGGTGAGATTGGAATAGAGGCAGGTGCATTAGTAATAGCTGATCAGGGTACAGCATGTATAGGTATGACGATCCTAATATATCCGCGTAAAAGCAAATATCATCTGACCCTTTTTTCGATTATTGCATGCAGATGAATTTGATAAAATGGCGAAGTCTCTTCAAGATGGTACGAGATAATTTTCGTTCGTCGACGGCACTATTATCGCACCCTGGTGCAATATACTAACCCTTTTTGTTGATGAAAGGGCTATTAGAGGCAATGGAACAGCAACAATTGTCAATAGCCAAAGCTGGAGTTATTGCATCTCTTCCAGCACGCTGTTCGGTGATTGCTGCGGCCAATCCCGAAAGTGGTAAATATAACAGAAACAAGACCGTCGGTGAGAACCTGAGTATTTCCAAACCTTTACTTTCACGATTTGATATGATATACATTCTTCAAGATCTAGCAAATGACGAACAAGACAATCATGTCGCAAGAAGCATAATTAGCAATTTTCGTCGAGAAGAAGAGAGTCATGTCGCGGAGGTGAAATCGAATAATCATCGAGAACCCGATATTTTCTCATCACCCGATAACCTCCTCGATCGTTTGAAATGGGTAAACGATACACAAAAGGCTCTTCCAGCCAATGTGGTAAAGGATTACATATCATATGCAAGAGAATATTGCAAGCCTAAACTCACTCAAGATGCAGCTGACATCTTAAAGCAATATTTCATGAGTTTACGGTAGGTTTTTATTTTTTCATGGAACCGTTAGATCCTCTCCTTTGAATGGTCATGCAATGAACTCATAAACTCGGTTATCGCATGTATAGTTATCCAAATCATGGAATAAATCGATCAGATCGATCACAAAGTATACCTATTACCACCCGTCAACTGGAGGCCTTAATTCGATTGTCGCAAGCACGGTAAGTTGTCGACGAAATTTCTTTTCCTTTTCTCGCAAAACGTTTACTTCACCCTCGAATGACATCAGCGCCAAGGCTTGCCTTCGTGACTTTGTTCTGAAAGAGGACGCTGAAGACGTGATTGAATTGATGAGAGCATCAGTGAATCAAATTCATATGAGAGATGATGGCTATCTTGATCGTAGTCGAGGAGGTGCATCAGGTCGAAGCAAGAGAAAACCTAAGGCTATCCTCCTTGATGCATTGAAAAAAACGGGTCAGAGTAAATTTTCTCTCACTGACCTTGAAGCCATAGCTGTGAGATGCAATATCTCCAGCTCAGATCTCAAACAAATCTTAGATGAGTTGAGAAATGAAGATCCTCCTAAAATTCTACGAACCGGTACTTTATATAGTATAGTGTAAATGATTACATCAAGTACCAATCAAAACTTTTATGTATTTGTTACTTTAATTGTTCTATGATGATTGCAAGGTGGTATCGCGCTGTTTTTCTACCTTTAGTTTTCATCGGGGAATAGAATAGCGCGGATTGATGGGAGGAGCTCCTCGTAAACAAGATTTAACCTAGACGCCATGGTGTTATCACATACAATTTTGCCTTGAATGGCCGTAAGAATGACTCCACCATATGTACTGTCACCCAAGTCCTTGGATCTGTCACCATTGAGAATGACATTGGGCGAAAGCTTAATCCCACTCTCTTTCTCCATAATTTCAACGTATTCTTGAGTCGCTTGGGGTAAAATTTTCTGCACTACGGAAACATCAGAGGAGCGACAAAAAATAGTCACGTCATTTTCTTCAATTTTGATTAGTCCCTGGACGATGAGCTTTTGGAGCAAATGAGGATAGTTTTGTCCGTTTGTGACCAGACCAAGCTTGGATGAAGAGTCGCTTAGGAGATTCTTCAGCAAATCATCCCTCACTTTCATCTTCTTTACGCGGCATTCACCAATCTCAGCAGATCGGGCGATACGCTCTTGGATCTCACGATCTTTCTCTTTCTTGGCGAAATCATCTTGAATGGATAGCTTAGCTTCGTGCACTAGAGTTTGTTTTTCAAGGTTAAAATCGTGCTCAGTCTTAACACGGATTTCGTTGGCCTTCTCGTGGGCCTCTTGGAGGATGAAGTTTACCATCTGACGAATCTGATCAGTAGCCATCTTTGACTTTGAGGGTTTAACAAGATTCAAAGGATTGTAGTTTACCGATATAAAAGCGTCAGCCAGGGGTAGATGCTATGCTTTGTTGTGGACTTGGGGATGCATTGAGAGTGCGGACCTCTCTAGAGGTATGTACCTGTACGACTCTGTGGCTTCTTTCTTGGGCGGTCTGGCTGGCTTCTGGCTTTTCTATTGCCACTGATTTGCAGTACATACGTGCTTTACTATACCATACATGTAGTAGAAAACCACGGCGGCAATGCTCGCTAAAGCTGAATAGTACATATGTATGTACGTTTAGCACGGACATGACGCATGACTACATAAGTTATAAATCGCATCTCTGGCTCCAACGCTCCAACATCCATACGGCCCAGATAAGATTGTAGCGACAGCGATCCCTGTTCATGTTGTAACATAACCATAAAAATACATCCCATATCCCACTGCTCATCTGTATCCACCGTATTTCTTTGAAAAATGAGTGAGATCAACCTTAAAAAACAGAAAGCTAAGGATCTCATCTCAGGATATACTGCTAACATGTCTCTCGATTCTTCCGCGCTTAATGTGTACAGGAATCGAGATTACAAGGCTACATCGAACCTCTCTTTGATTCAAACTAACCACTTAATGTCTACAAATTTCAAGAGAGGTGAGAAGCGCTCGCGTACCAAAGCAGATGCAGGATCCGGTTGGTTCAATATGGAACCAACGCCTATGACTAGCCAGCTTGCAGCTGATATTGCCGTTGTCCGGAATCGACAATATTTAAATCCCAATCGCTTTTATAAATCTACTGATCTTTCCAAAAGTAAAAACCCTGTGTTACAATTAGGAACTGTGATTGAAGGCCCAACAGAATATTTTGCAAGCCGACTTACGAAGAAAGAACGTCGAACAAATATTATGGATGAATTTATGAAGGATAGTTTTGGTAAAGGTAAATACGTACAGGAGAAATACAACAAGATGCAAAGAGAAAACACTGAGCGAGTAAAATTCAGTAAAGGCAAGGGTCGTAAGAAAATGAAGCATTAAAAGTGTTCTGAAATAGATACAGAATAATTTAACGTTTATTAACAAATAATAATTTCAAGTTTTGTCTCATGATACAACAAATTTACAGGATAGAACTATGAAAAGAGCTTCAATACCTCCTTCACTGAGTCTTTGGAAACATCAAAATCTTCGTCCATCCCATGTCGGAGTTACATTATACATACTCCTTCTCCTTCCTCCTTCCTCTCCACAATTTTATTGATGGACTCTCATTCGTGCGCAATGGCCGTTGATGTTCTGATATGTGCTCTCCGCGTCATGGCAAATTCACACAGTAAAATTTATGTAGTTATCCGTCGTTGGTGTGGATATAATTCTTTCTTCCAGATGCCGTTTGCACACTTATTGCTGATTTCTTTTCTCATAGTCTCGTCGAAGGCTTTTATTGGTGAAAAGGGGTTTACAAGGCCCAAAAGTTTACTCTATACGTACTCTGACCCTAATGACGATGGTAACATACCTTCATTCATAACCTCAACGGTTCTACGTCAAGTTTATCCAGGTATGTTTCATGTTCTCTTACACGTCAATATGAATCATTCGAAGCTGATATATTGTTCAATAATCTTTGAATTTTCTAGCCATGATGAAACATCTTGAGCAATATGGTAACCCAAATATTCCTCTTGGATCCATCGATGGTAGGTTACCTAGTCCCCGGTGCATATTGAGATATTTTATTAACTTTGAAAAAGATCCTGAAGTTTCCGTACCATACCTTTGAAGGGAAAAGATGCAAGACGCTGCGCCGCCTGGTATTTGAGCAGAAACTCAATGACGAAGAAATAAATTTTCTGCAAGGTACAGTATTCACAAAAATCAAATGCCTAGTATGTTTTAATTCTATCTATAAGCATCAGTCTCTCATTCTCTTGTTCAAAAGGTATCAACTTTCGTTTCAATAGTATGGAAGAAGTCTACGAGGAGGCAGATTTTGATGAATGTCTAAATCGTCTTATGCAGTACGAAAAAGAACATGAACATGAAGCGGGGTTCCAAATCCCTAAGAAGTATAAACCTGATCCTGAACTGTAAGTTGTATATATTAAATTCATCTGCCATTAAAATCTCAGTAATATCATACAGTATTAACATGATCCTCCTATGAACCAACTGTAGTGGTGCGTGGGTTGCTATGGTAAGTTAATTGTGATGTTACGTCATGAACATGAAGCTATTCTCTTTCCCCTTCGTTACCGCGGTCGTTTGCAGATTCGTAGACTTGGTCAAGAGAAGATAGATCCAGATCGTCGAGACAAATTAAACGCTATTGGCTTTACATGGACATCACTTAGAAAATGTGGAAGTTCATTCATGTCAAATTATCGCAATGTGAAATTAAAACTAGAGCACGCAGTTGCAGAAGGCATGGATGTAAATGAACTATTAAGAAATGATACAGACTTAAAGAAGTGGCTAAGCGCCCAACGACAGGCTGCAGAGAATGGCAACTTATCGGAAGCGCGTTGCGATTATTTGGACCAACTTCCACTCAAATGGAGACATTTATAATATCGGTTGCATGCTTTTCCGTGAACTGTAGCACATGTCTATTAGTTTGTTTTTAATCGTTGATTTATTGCTAGAAATGGTAAGTAAATGCGATCCTGAATGACAGAGAATAAAAACTGACTCATCGACAATGAACGGTAAATAACATTAGTATTCATCGCCACCATGTCAATGAATGATTCTTGAAATAGACAGTATTCGACCCCTATCGCGGTCAGCATGGGATACTGAAGGCTTGGAACAAATCGGTCGATATTAACTGTGAAGACATGATATTCAATGGCAGGGTCGAAGAGATAACTCATCAAGGTGGCCGTTGAGATGATTCTTCCCTGTAATCCCGTTATCAATTGGAATAGATGAGACTAAAAAAATCTAACGGATTCATATTTGTTAAAGCCTAGACTTCATGGCATTACTCACTTATGTAAATGAACAAATCCTCATTTCGCACTCTTTCATAGTGAGTCTGTCCCTTCTACTGTAATGAGATCTGGCCACCACAATATCATGCACTAATAGGCATTGGATATTGGATACGCAACGAAACATTCCTACGTGGCTTCGATGTTCCAGCCGTTAAAATATACATGATTTTTAGCGTTTTGTCTCTTACATAGTTAGGGAGTCAGAGTGAATGTATCATTAAAAATTAATGTACT
>Ga0169931_10005209_pt1 | contig 19886 bp, 23 predicted proteins | sample Kivu_15m_20L_FD_129675 | JGI IMG/M metagenome (GOLD analysis project Ga0169931, IMG submission 129675) | Freshwater microbial communities from Lake Kivu, Western Province, Rwanda to study Microbial Dark Matter (Phase II) - Kivu_15m_20L... | ecosystem: Environmental > Aquatic > Freshwater > Lake... | reverse complement strand
ATGCCCAGGCGTCACCGTCGCTCGCGGCGATTCAGCAGCGCTTCTTTCGCACCGAGCCCGGTGGCTACGGCGAGGGCGACGTCTTCATCGGCGTGAAGGTCCCGCCGGTGCGCGCCCTTGCCCCCCGCCTCGACGACGCGACGGACGACGAAGTCTGGGGGCTGTTGCGCTCGCCCATTCATGAGGAGCGCTTGCTCGCGCTCGTCGCCATCGTGCGTCGCACGCCAAGAGGGAAGACGGCGACGACCGAGGCCCTCGCCGCACACGCCGCGCGCTACCTCGAGCACGCCGCGTTCATCAACAACTGGGACCTCGTCGACGTCACGGCCCCCCTGGTCGTCGGTCCGTGGCTGGTTCGGCTCACGCCGCGCGCGCGCCGGCAGGCCCTCACGCCGCTCGCCGACTCGAGGGTGTTGTGGGAGCGGCGCATCGCCGTCCTGGCCACCCTCGCGCTGATCCGAGCCGGCGACCTCGACGAGATCCTCTGGCTCGCTGCCCGCCTGCGCGACGACGAGCACGACCTCATGCACAAGGCGATCGGCTGGATGCTGCGCGAGGCCGGCAAGCGCGACCTCTCGGCCCTGCGCGCCTTCCTCACCGAGCACCACCAACGCATGCCGCGCACGATGCTGCGCTACGCCATCGAGAAGCTCTCCGGCGCCGAGCGCGCGCGCTTCATGGCCCGCGATAACACGACGACGACGACGATGACGACGACGACGACGGCGACGAAGAAGACGACGACCCAGACGCCGCAAAAGATGAAGATGCAGAAGAAGAAGAAGAAGAAGAAGGCCGCGCCGTGAACCACGAGCTGGCCCACGGCCTCGAGGCCTTCGCCGCGGCCTTCGCCGTCTTTCTCGTGCTGCGCCTCGCCCTGCGCCTGCGCCAGAAGGAGCGCGAGCTCGAGGTCCAGGCCGCCGCCCGCGCCCGGGGCGAGCGCTTCACCGCCATCGCCACCCTCGCCGCTGGCGCCGCGCACGAGCTCGCCACGCCGCTGTCGACGCTCGCCGTCGTCGCCAAAGACCTCGCCGAGCGCGCGCCAAAAGACAGCGACGTCGCCAAAGACGCCGAGGTCATCCGCGCGCAGGTCGAGCGCTGTCGGCGGATCCTGCAGAAGCTCACGGTCGACGGCGACGAGGCCCGCCTGGCTCGCGCGCCCGTCGAGGCCAGTGCGCTGATCGCCGCCCTGCGCGACAGCGTCGGCGAAGCGGCCGGCGCGCGCGACGTCTCTGTGGCGTTCCACACCGAACCCGGCGCCGAAGTCGTGATGGTCCCCCTCGCCCTCGTGCTCGAGGCGGCGACCCCCGTGCTCCACAACGCTGTCGCCGCCGCCCGCTCCCGCGTCGACATCGTCATCGCCAGCGGCGACGACGGTGTGCACATCGTCGTCGCCGACGACGGCCCGGGCATCGCCGCCCCCGACACCATCGGTGGCAGACACATCGGCGAGCCGTTTGTCACGACGAAGCCGGGCGGCACCGGCCTTGGCTTGTTCTTGGCGCGCGTCATCTGCGAACGCCTCGGCGGCGAGCTCGTCATCGACGCCGGCGACAGCGGCACCACGGTGCTCCTCCATGTGCCCCATGCATCGCTCGGCGATCGCGCAGCACACATGAGCGGGACGGCATGAGCGCCGGCGACGTCGTCTTGGGCCTCGTCGTCGGCGTTATCGCCGCCGCCCTTGCCGTGGTGTCGGCCGTACACCCCGCCCTGCACGACGTCGCCCACAACGCGACCATCGCCGCCGTCATCATCGGCGCCGTCAGCGCGGTCGTCGTCAGCGCCCACGAGGGGGGCGCACGCGCCGCGCGCATCGCGCGGGCCCGCGCCCTCGTCCACGCACGCCGCGCCCGCCTCTCCACCACGGGCACGAGGACGCCATGAGAGTGCTCGTCGTCGAGGACGATCCCACGTTTGGCCCCCGTCTCTGCGCTGGGCTCAGCGCCAAAGGCGCCGACGTCACGGGCCCTCTGCTCGTGCCAGAGGCCATCGACGTCATCGCCAGCGGGGCGTTGTTTGACGGCGCCGTCGTCGACCTGCGCGTTGCTGGCAGAAACGGCGAAGATGTCGTCGTCGCGCTCGCGGCGCGCGACAGCAAAGAACACGCCTGCCGCATCGTCGTCCTCACCGGCTACGGCAGCATCGACAGCACGGTCAGCGCGATGCGCGCCGGCGCCCACGACTACCTGCAAAAGCCGGCCGACGACGACGAGGTTTGGGCCGCCCTGCGCGACGAGCGGCGCGCGAGCCCCAAAGAGATGCCGTCTCTCGACCGCGTCGAGCGCGAGCACATCGAGCGGGCCCTCGGCTACACCGACGGCAACGTCAGCCGCGCCGCGCGCCTGCTTGGCCTGCACCGTCGCTCGCTGCAGCGAAAGCTGAACAAGGACGCGCCCTAAGCGACGTGCCCTACGTCGTCAGCACTGCGTTCGACGCCTCAGCGCCTCAGGCGCTGAGGAAACAGCGCTTCAGCGACCTGCTAGTCGACGAGCGAGAGCACCTGCACGCCATTGCCGTTGTGGCCGGCGATGACGAGGGTGCCGCCCGGCAAGGCCGCGACGCGCGTCGCGCCCGTCGCACCCGTCTGCAGCGTGCGCGCGGTCCCGTCGCTGGCCACAGCCTCGACGGTCGCGCCGTTGCCAGCGAGGAAGACGGCCGTGTCGTCGTCGAGCATGACGAACGAGCGGACGCCGGCGCGTGCACCGAGGTCGGCGCGCACGGGCACGAGCGTGGCGTCCTCGACGGCGGAGATGACGCCGTCATCGTCGAGCACGAGCACCTCGACGCCGTGGCGGCCGACGGCTATCGCAGGTCCGAGGTTCGTGACCTCGAGGGTGTCGGCGGTGATGTATGCGAGGGCGCCGCCGACGATGACGACGAGCCCGTCCTTCGGCGTAATGGCGATGTCACCGCGAGAGCCCGCGCCGACAACCCCAACGAAGGTTCGTGCGCCGTTGGCCTGAACGACGTGAGCGATGTTGTCGCCGTCGACGAGCCAGAATCGGCCGTCGCTCATCGGCGCGGCTGCGGCGCCGCACGCTTCGGGGGACCCCTCGACCAAGACCTGCTCGCGGCGCCCGTTGGCGTCGACGCGCACGATGAAGACGGGTACGCCGGGGACGCAGCTGCCGGCGACGGCGAGCACGCCGCCTTTGGCCGCGCAGCCCACGCCGCCCACGCCGGTCGGAAAGCCAGCGGCGAGGCCGCGAACATTGAAGGTGGGGTCGATGACGTAGGCACCCTGCTGCGAGGTGCTGCCGCCGGTGAGAAAGACCGCGCCCTGCCCGTCGTCGGCGACACAGGCGTCGCCGCCCAACGCCTGTGGTGTTTGCGACAAGAGGCCGGCAGCGGATACGGGCGCGACGAGCATCGGCACGGCGAGGGAGCCACCGTCGGCCGGCGCGCTCTGCAGGGGGCTGCTGCCGCCGCCGATCAGGGCGAGGCCGTCCTCGTCGTCGCGCGTCAGCACGACCTCGAAGCGGACCGACGCTGAGCGAGGAAAGCTAAAGCGCTGCGGGCTCTCCGAGCCGCCATTCTCCGTGCCGGCCTCGTCGATGGTGCGATGGACGACGTCGACGTCGGCGTCGGCGAGGCTGCCGGCGAGCGCCTCGGCGAGCACGAGCTGGAGCTCGACGGTGTAGAGGTCTTGCTGGCACGACGACAACGCCGGCAGCAGCAGCGCGGGCAGCAGGCGCTTCATGGCACGCCCTCGACGACGCTGATGGTGACGAACGTCTGCGGGTTGGCGGCAATGACGACGCCAGCGATCACGGCGCCGACGACGAGAACGGCGCCGCCGACGCCAGCGCCGATCAGCGCCCATGGCGGCCCTTCGTCGGCGCCTGGTCCTGCCGGCGACGTCGACGTCAACGACTCCACCAACCACGCCGGCGCCGGCGACGTCATCGTCGGTGCGGCGATGAAGGCAGCGGTGGCGTTGACATCGAGGCCGCTGGCGCTGCCGATGACGCGGCCTTTGTCGTCGCTGACGATGGTGAACGATGCGCCCTGATCGTCGCCGACCAACGCCAGCTTTTGTGCGCCCACCTTCAGAGCGAGACGGCTCAGGTCGTCGGCCGACAGCGCGGTGAGCGGACGACGGAGGCCGATGCCGCCCGCTTCGGGGAAGCGCACCGCGCCCTCGATGACGAGGGCGATGTCGGCGCCGAGCGTTGCTTCCGAGACGTCGACGGTGCGGACGTGGCTCTTCTGCCCATTCTTCTCGACCCACAGGCGGTAGCGGCCGGTGGCGACTGTGGAGGCCGTAACGAGCGGCGTGTAGCCGATGGTCTTTCCTTCGAGCACGACGGCGGCGCCGCTCGGCGTCGACTTCACGGCGACGGCACCGTGGCCGCCCTTCTTCACGTCGTCGACGGCGAGGGCCAACAACGAGCGCAGCTTGGGCGGGGCGCTGTCGTCGAGGACGAGCGTTGGGTCGGCGCGGACGGCGGCGGCGAGGTGGGCGCGGGCGCGGGCGCCATTCTTCGTCTCGCCCTTGCCCGTCTCTGTCGGGCCGGCCAGGCCAAGCAGCCGACGCGCACATGAGAGACGGGCCTTCTCGAGCAGCGCGCCTTTCTCGGCGGAGAAGGCGGCGTCTACTTCGAGCTGCTTGATGAGCGCGTCGAGCAACGTCACCGAGCGCTCGAGCTCGGCGGCGTTGAAGGCGACGTCGGCGGCGTCGAGCGTGCCCTGCGCTTGGGCAAGCTCAGTCACCGGCCCGCCGGGCGGCGCGAGCCCCTCGCGTGCGGCTTCGAGAGAGGGGTGCACCACGCCCGTGGGCAGCGCGGCGCGCACCTGCTGCGCCTGAGCGTCGACGGCAGAGGCGTCATCGCCAACCCCGACGACGACCACGACGTCGTCAGCGCGCGCGCTGGTCGCAGCAAGCGCAGACGAGATGAGGCAAGCCCATCCAAGCCCCAACCCCAAGCGCGTCTGCGCTGCTCCCCGTCGACCAGCCATGCACCCTCAGAGCCGCATCGGCATGACAACGCACAGGTGGCGAGGCTCGTCGACGCCAACGAGCAAGCCGGGCGAGAGGTTGTCGGTGACCTTCACGAGGACATTTCTGTCGTCGAGCGAGGCGAGGGCCTCGACGAGGTAGCGCGCGTTGAAGGCGACCTCGATGCTCTGACCGGCGTACTCGACGGGGACGTCGTCGGAGATCTCACCCGTCTCGGCGTTGGTGCAGCTGACGACGAGCTGGTCCTTGGCGATCGCGAGCTTGACGGGCTGCATCTTGTCTTGCGACAGCACGCTCACGCGCTTGAGGCTCTCGACGAGCTCGGCGCGGGTGACGCGGACGATCTTGTCGGCAAGCTTCGGGATGACCTGCTTGTAGTCGGGGAACTGGCCCTCGACGAGACGCATGCCGAGCAGGGTGTTGCCCTTTTTGACGACGGCGTGGTTGTCGTGAAAACCAAGCTCGATCGTCGCTGGTGCGTCGCCGTCGCTGGTGCTGTCGATGACCCGACGCAGCTCAGAGAGACCCTTGCGCGGCAGGATGACGGGACCCTTCAGACGGAAGTTCGAGGCGCCCTCGAAGGTGCGCTCGACGCGAACGAGCCGGTGACCGTCGGTGGCGACCATCGTCAGCGGCCCTTCGGCCGATGCGGGCGGCTCGAAGAAGACGCCGTTCAAGTTGTAGCGGGTCTCGTCCGTGGACGCGGCATAGAGGGTCTTGTCGACCATGTCGGTCAGGAGCGTGGCGTCGACGCTGACGAAGTGGGCCGATTCATAGGCGGGCAACGACGGGAACTCGTCGGCCGACAGCGCCATGAGGCGAGCCTTCGTACGACCGCTCTTCACCTCGATGTGCTGGTTCGGCAGACGGCGAAGAACAACATCAGGGCCTGGCAGCACGCGGACCATGTCGGCGAGGGCGCGGGCGGGGATCGTCACCGAACCAGGGCTCATCACCTCGCACGGACGGCTTGCCTTGATGCCGACGTCGAGGTCGGTCGCGGTGAGCTGCAGACGGCCATTGCCGTCGGTGTCGGTGCCAGCATCGAGCAACACGTGCGACAACACCGGCATGGTGTTCTTGCGCTGGACGACGCCTTGGGCGAGCGACACGACGCGCGCGAGCTCAGTCACGGAGATGCGGAGTTCCATTGGGCTCTTCTTCTGTTCTGCTGGCGGGATGCTCGTCGAGGACTCCGGGGTGCTAGCGGAGGGTCGGCGCGAGGACAACCCCTCCGCGGCGGGCCGTCGACTTTTTCATGTCCACGATGCATCGAGGCTTTGGCCACCGGTGCTTCTGCGGTGCTTCTGCGGTGCTTCTGCGGTGCTTCTGCGGTGCTTCTGCGGTGCTTCTGCGGTGCTTCTGCGGAGCAGAGGCTGTCTTCACAAGCGCCCCTTCTGACACTTGGTATTCAATTGAAGCGTCCTCGCCGATCGAACCCTGTGGAGTGTGTGGAGTCTTCTGACGGCGCGGTTGAATCGGCCCAGAGGCCGGCCTCTCTTTGGAAAGGTTTCGGACATCATCAATGCGTACGTTGTGCCAAGTGAGAGGCTTCGCGTGTCCCTCACCTTTTCCCCAGCCACTTAGACACATCATGTGGAGTTCAGCGACGGCGATCAGTCGATCAACAACAATCGTCATCGACGCCGAGGAGCTCTTGATGCTGTCGTCAGGCATGCCGCTCCTGGCGCCTTGCTCGCTGAGATCAACTGAACGAGACCCTCGGCGGGTGAACGCCGAACGCTCCGCCCCCTGCGCGCAGGAGGCGGAGCTCCGCGTCTACCCCGCTGGTGGTGCAGGCGGGGCCACCTGCAAACGCGGCTTCAGCTTCTGAAGCGTGCGCGGGCCGATGCCCTTCACGCTCAGCAACTGGGTGACCCGAACGAAGGGCTTTCTTGTTCGGAGAGCGATAATCGCCTCCGCCTTCTTTGGCCCAATGCCCGGGAGCGTCTGCAGCTGGTCGATCGTCGCCGTGTTGAGGTCAATGACATCAACAGTCGCTTCGACAGCGAATTCATCGGCCTTCGGCCGATGAATGTATGGATTATTCGCACCCCGAAGGGGTGCGAATTCTTGTTCGGATGAGGTCGGCGTCGCCGCCGCCGGAGCGACGGCCAGAGCCGCGACGAGGATGAGGATCCTCATGCCGCCACCGCTTCGCGCCCCGCGCGCTCGACGGGCAGCGGGTCGCGCACGTTGAGGCGGCCGGTCGCGGCGATGGGCAAGGCCGACAGACGGAGGTTCCAGCTGCCATCGCTGTTCTCGAAGGCAGTGCCGACGCGCGTCCACATCGCCTTGCCTTCCTTGCGGTCTTCAACGAGCCACACCTCCTTGAAGCGGCGGCGCTCCGGGGCCCCTTCGGCGCTGCGGGGTTGGCTTGGCGCTTCGGCCGGGGTGTTCGTCTGCTGCGTCTGCTGGCTCTTGCTCGTGGTCTTCATGTGCTCTCCTTCGGCGGGTAACAGCCCGCGTCGTGCGACCATGAACTCCACGGCGTGTGCCAGCCGCTTCTCCTGCGACGCGGGCGTTCTGACGCCGCCGTCGGTACGGCGAAGATCGCTTGGGGGCGGTGAGCGATGGCCAGCGTTCCATCGACCATGTCGTGCGGGAAACTTGCGCCTCAGTCGATTGGCGCGTTGACTAGCCCCATGCGGGCCGTTGTGCAGCGGGTGCGTCGAGCAGAGGTCGAGGTTGAAGGCGAGGTGGTCGGCGCCATCGGCCGCGGCCTTCTCGTCCTCGCCTGCGCCATGGACGGCGACGGTGACGCCGACGTTGCCTGGCTCGCCGACAAGCTCCCCGCGTTGCGGGTCTTTCCCAACGAGCAAGGCCGGATGGACCTGTGCCTGTCGCAGCTGCCAGCGGCTGAGCAAGGCTTGCTGCTCGTCTCTCAGTTCACCCTCGCCGCCGACCTCGGGCCGGGCGTCAGCAAAGGCAACCGGCCAGCGTTCACCAGCGCCATGGCGCCGGCAGCCGCCTCAGCCTGCGTCGACAAGCTCGCGGCGTCTCTCCGCACGCGCCTTCCAGCCGGCGCAGTGCGGATGGGCGTCTTCGGCGCGGACATGAAGGTCACCCTTGAGAACGATGGGCCAGTGACGCTCTGGCTCGACACCCGACGCAGTCCTCGTTTGGGAGAAGGGGTCGACGGTGGCTGAGCCCTTCGCCGCCACACTCACCGCAAGCGCTGAGGTCCGCGGAGTCGCGTTGAGCCCGGCCATCGTCGCGGGCTGCGCCGAGCACTACCGCAACCTCATCAAGTGGAACGAGACCCACAACCTGACTCGAGTGACGGCGCCGGCCGAAGCAGCAACCAAGCACTACCTCGACTGCCTCGTCCCGCTGCTTGGCCGGCCTGCCCCCGCCGCCTTCATCGACGTTGGCTCCGGCGCGGGCTTTCCTGGTCTGGTCGCCGCGCTGCTTTGGCCCGAAGCACACGCCACGCTGGTTGAGCCGGCCAAGAAGAGGCAGAGCTTCCTCAAGGTCGCGGCTGCAGCCTTGGGTCGTTCGGTGACGGTCACAGCCCCCGAGCGCGCAACCGCATTGACGGGACCGTTGGTGATGAGCCGGGCGACGTTCTCCGCGGGAGAGCGCGGCGCACTGTGGGGATACGTCGCGCCCGGCGGAACGCTGTTGGTATGGAGCACAGCCGCTGAGCGGAGCGCGTGGCAGACTGAAGTTGCGACGTGGCCGGGCGCGACGCTGACCTCTCGGCCGTACCAGGTCGATGACGTGGCCCGCGAGGTGGTCAGCGTGAGCCGCGTCCTGTGACAACGATGGAAAAGGTGTGGTGTTTCACGTGAAACACCGAGCCGAGTACGTCTAGAAACTGTAATAAAATCAATACAGTAAAGGCCAGGTCTGAAGACCGTTCCACTCCAAAGCCTGACCGAGGCTGGCGTGGAATTCATCGGCCTTCGGCCGATGAATTCATGGACTATTCGCACCCCGAAGGGTGCGAATTCATTCGCCTTCGGCCGATGAATTCATGGATTATTCGCACCCCGAAGGGTGCGAATTCATCAGCGCCAGCTGATGAACATGTACATTCATCGGCCTTCGGCCGATGAATGTATGGATTATTCTCACCAAGTGGGTGCGAAATCTCCGCGCCGATCGACCGAATTTCGGTGCCGAGCATCGCGCTCAGGCGGGCCTGTTTCACGTGAAACAGTCAGGTCTAGACAAATTCACGAGGGCGTGTCACTGGTGCGCCCGCTAACGAACGGGCGTGGTGAAGCTCAATATCGTCAGCGGCAGCTCTGTAAACCCGAGAAGTCCGCACGTGGAGGACACGGCGCGGCCAGGAGAGACGAGATGGCACGAGCTCGAGTGGTGGCGATCGCAAACCAAAAGGGCGGCGTTGGCAAGACGACCACCTCAGTCAACTTGGCGGCATCGCTGGCAGCGCAGAAGAAGCGCGTCCTGTTGGTGGACATGGATCCCCAGGGCAACGCGTGCAGCGGCCTCGGCATCTTCGCTACCCCCAACGAGCGCACCCTCTATCATGTCCTCCTGAGCCAGGCCGACATCAGCGAGGTCTGGCGCGAGACGGCAGTGCCTGGCCTGTGGCTTACCCCGGCCAACACCCAGCTCATCGGCGCTGAGATTGAGCTTGTGAGCGAGCTCGCCCGTGAGACCCGGCTGAAGCGCGCTTTCTCCAAGGTGCTCGACCGCTTCGACGTCATCTTGCTCGACTGCCCTCCCTCGCTCGGGCTCCTCACGGTGAATGCCCTGACCGCGTCGGATGGCGTGCTCATCCCCCTGCAATGCGAGTACTACGCCCTTGAGGGTCTCTCGCACTTGCTGAAGACCATCGAGCTCATCAAGGGCTCACTCAACGAGCGACTCGAGCTCGACGGCATCCTGCTGACGATGTTCGACGCCCGAAACAACCTCGCCCATCAGGTCGTCGACGAAGTTCGTCAGCACCTGCCCGGCAAGGTCTGCGAGACCATCATCCCGAGAAATGTCCGACTGTCGGAAGCGCCCTCGCACGGCAAGCCAGGCATCCTCTACGACGTCGGCTCCCGCGGCGTGCAGGCGTACATCGCCCTCGCTGAGGAGCTCGCGAAGCGTTGGCAACTCGGCGGCGGCGCCCCGGCCCAGGCGCCCCAAGCCTGACCTGTCAATTCATCAGCGTCAGCTGATGAACAGAAGCCGTTCTTTCAGTCAGTTCAGTCGCCGAAGGCGACGCAGAGGTAGGCAATGGATACGCAGCAGATGGACAAGCGTCGTGGTCTTGGTCGTGGGTTGTCAGCGCTGATTCCGCCGAAGCCGGCCGCCGAGGAGGCGATGACGGCAGGCCGGGGCTCGCTGCAGCTGCCAGTCGAGCACATCCTGCCGGGCGATAGCCAGCCCCGCCAGCGCTTCGACGACGTCGCGCTCTCGGAGCTCGCCGAGTCCATCCGCGCCCACGGCGTCATTCAGCCCATCGTCGTTCGGCAGCGGCCGCTGCAAAACGGTCGGCCGGAGGGGCCGACGCAGTACGAGATCATCGCCGGCGAGCGTCGCTGGCGCGCGGCGCAGAAGGCCGGCCTAAAGTCGGTCCCCGTCGTCATCTCCGACGCCGCCGAGAACGACACCCTCACCCTCGCGCTCGTCGAGAACCTCCAGCGCGAAGACCTCAACCCGATAGAAGAGGCCGAGGCCTTTCATCGCTTGCACGAGGCGATGGGCTATACCCAACAAGAGATCGCTGAGGCGGTCGGCAAAGACCGAACGACCGTCGCCAACAGCCTGCGCCTCTTAAAGCTGCCCCCGTCGGTGCGCCAGCAGGTGCTGTCCGGCGAGCTCACCATGGGCCACGCGCGCGCCCTGCTCGCCCTCGACGACGTGCACGAGATTGAGAAGCTCGGCCGCGAGGTCGTCGCCCGCAAGTGGAGCGTTCGCCAGACGGAGCGCGCCGCCCAGCCGGCATCACCCCGCAGCCGCACCAAGCCCGCGGGCCGTGAGTCAGAGGCGGAGCGCGACGTGCGCAACCGTGTGCAGCGTGCCCTCGGCACCCGCGTCGAGCTCAAGCAAAAGGGTGGCAAGGGCACGCTGACCGTGCACTTCTCGTCGTTCGCTGAGCTCGACTCGCTGCTCGAGCGGTTTGGCGCCTGACCATGGAGCTCATCCGGGGAGAGCCGGAGCGTGATGCCCGCTTTGTCGTCGACGAAGCGGGCATTCGTCTGCGTGGCGAGGCCCACAACATCGCCGTCACCCGAGTACTTCAAAGACAGTCGGCTCAACGCGTTGCGTGCGAGGTTGCCTGCATGCGCCATCGGCGGTGCCGGAGCCTTCACCGTCACTTCAACTGCCGGGACGTTTCGCAAAGGGGTTCCGCTTGGCGTCGCGTTCATTCAGCCAGGCGCAAGTCAGAACACACTTTCGCTCCTCGGCGATCCTGAGGTGCGGGTCGCCCTCGACACCATCTTCACGAAGGCGTTCGTCACAACGCTGACCGTGGACGTGATGGGCAACGCCGACTGGAAGATCGACTGTGGCCCGATCACCCTCGACGGCCTCTTCGATGTCTTGTCGGCCATCGATCGTTTCGTCGTCACTGCCCTCGAAGCGTGCGTTCGCCACAACGTCACGCTCACGTCGGCTGCGTTTCGAGAGCCGACGCTCGGTGTGTCCAGCGGGGCTCCTGTGTCGAGCGGGCTGTTTCGCAAGTAGGCTTCGCTTTATACTCGTCGCATGATCCGCGACTACTTTTTCGACGGCGATGTCACGAACGATCCGCGCTTCGTCATCGACCGAGAGACCGGCGGTGTGCGCCTGCGCGGCGAGGCCCACAACGTCGTCCTCATCCAAGGCGGCAACTGTTTTTTGGACGATGCCAGGAGGTGGAACGACACCCTCAAAGCGTCGCTGCGCCACCCACTCTCAGGCATCGGCTTCTTGAAACTCCGGCACGGTCCGCTCACGCCCCATGCCGTCAACAAAGGTGTGAAGTGGTTTCCCGACACCACCCCATTGCCTGCGGCGATGAGCGCCTATCACGCCATCGGCAGGCTCTCGGCTGAGCAGCTTGAAGTGCTCGCCGAGCCGGAGGTGCTGAAAAGCATCGACGCGCTGTTCTCACACCACCGATTGATCAGCCTTGAGACCAACTTGGGCGGAACGGTCGAGTGGTGGTTCTTGCACACCCAAGGCCAGCGTCTGTCACTCGATGCGCTCTACGCCTTGTTGACCGAAGTCGACCATTTTGTCGACGTCAGCATCGCCGCCTGCGCCGCACGTGGCATCGGCGCGAACCAAGACAAGTTTCGCGCCGGCAGTGCGGGCCTCGAGAGCGGCGCGCCGATCTCGACCGGCCTCATCTTTCGCAAATAGCCCGCGCGGCGGGCCTCGACGTGCTCAGCTCCAGGGGAACGGGCCGCGCGTAAGGTCGCGGGTCATGTTCTTTTGGTGCGCCTCGATGGTGCCGCCGCCGATCTCGAGCAGCTTCGCGTCTCGCCACAGGCGCTCGACGACGTACTCGCCGACGTAGCCGTAGCCGCCGAGCACTTGCATGGCGCGGTCCGCCACGTTTTTTCCCATCGTGCTCGCGATGAGCTTCACGCCGTCGCTGTCGAGGCGGTTGCCGTAGGCGTCGAGCGGCATCTGACGCGATGTGTCATACACATAGGCGCGGCAGGCCATGTACTCGGCGTAGCTCTCCGCGATGTGGCGCTGAATCTGACCGAACTCGTTCAAGGGCTTGCCGAAGGCGGTGCGCTCGGCGGCGTAGGAGACCATGACCTCGATCGAGCGGCGGGCGATGCCGAGCGACATCGCGGCGAGCGTGAGGCGCTCAACCGCGAGGTTGCGCATCATGCACTTGATGGCGCCGCCTTCGTCGCCGATGCGGTTGTCTGTCGACAGGCGCACGTCCTCGAGCACCAGCTCGGCGGTGTGGCTCGCGCGCATGCCGGCCTTGTCTTGGATCTTCTGGCCGACGCTGAAGCCGGCGGCGCCGCGCTCGACGACGAAGGACGTGATCTGCGGACGATCGTCGCTGCCGCCGGTGCGCGCGTAGAAGAGCATGACGTCGGCGGTGGTCTTGTTCACCTCGTCGACGACGCCGTTGGTGATCCACATCTTTCGGCCGTTGACGACGTAGTGGTCGCCGTCCTTCTTGGCCGTGGTCTTCAACCCCAGCACGTCTGTGCCGACGGCCGGCTCGCTCATGCCCATGGCGCCGACGTGCTCGCCGGAGATGAGCTTTGGCAGCCAGCGCGCGCACTGCGCGGCCGACGCGTTGTACGCGAGGTTGTTCACGCAGAGCATGCTGTGGGCGAGGTAGGCGAGGCAGAAGCCGGGGTCTGCCGCGGAAAGCTCCTCGTGGACGATGACGGCGGCCGTGGCGTCCATGCCGGCGCCGCCCCGGTCTTCGGGGACAGTGATGCCGAGCAGCCCAAGCTCGCCGAGCTTGCGAAACAGCCCAAGGTTGAAGCGCTCATGCTTGTCGTGCTCGAGCGCCTGAGGCTCCACCTCGGCCTTCACAAAGGCGCGCACCTGGTCGCGCAGCATCTTGTGCTCCTCGGTGGGCAAGGCGAGCTGAAACGAGACGAGGTCGACGGTCTGGGGCATGGCCCCCTGTAGCAGCCAGGGCGTGGGCTTGCACGTCGGCGTGTCGTCGTCGTAGCACCTAGCTATGGCGGAGCTCGTCTTTCACAACGGCGACGTCGCCGTGCTGCGCACACCGCTGCATGGTCAGGCGATCACGATCGGCCGCAGCGTCGTCAACGACGTCAGCATCCCCGACGACAGCCTCGCCCCCTTCGTCTGCACCTTCGAGCCCTCGAGCCGCGGCTACCGCGTCGTCGACAAGAGCGGCCAGGGTGTGATGCTCAACGGCAAGAAGGTGAAGGACGAGCTCGTGCCCAGCGGCGCCGAGCTCAAGATCGGGCGGCTCACGGCGCGCTTCACCCGCACCGATGAAGACAAGAGCGGCAAAGACGGCGCCCAGCGGACGGGCATCTTAAAGACCGACGCGCGCGGCAAGCTCATCCACTGTGACGTTCGCCTGCGCCTGCCCTCGGGCGAGCAGCGAGAGATTCCCGCCGCCGGCCTGCGCATCGGCGCCCTGCCCGACAACGACGTCGTCATCGACGACGGCTTCGTCTCGAGCTTCCACGCCCAGCTCTTTTTGCGCGGCGAGCGCTTGTTCGTGCGCGACCTCGACAGCACCAACGGCACCTTCATCGGCGACGTCCGCGTCGTCGAGGCCGAGGTGCCCGTCGGCAGCACGCTGCGCTTCGGCAAAGCGATGATGAAGACCGAGACGGTCGATCATGAGGTCAAGGTCGACATGCCGACTGGCGGCCGCGGTCCGTGGCGCTGCGCGCAGTTGACGACGGCCGACCCGACGTTCGCAAAGACGTTCGCCCTCATCGAGAAAGTCGCGCCGCACGACGCCAGCGTCTGCATCTTTGGCGAAACGGGCACGGGCAAAGAGCTCGTCGCGCACGCGCTGCATGTGCTCTCTGGTCGTCGCAGCGGGCCGTTTGTCCCGCTCAACTGCGCGGCGTTTCCTGAAGACCTCATCGAGAGCGAGCTCTTTGGTCACGAGAAGGGCGCGTTCACCGGCGCCGATCGTCAGCGCAAGGGCGCCTTCGAAGAGGCCGACAAAGGCACGCTCTTTCTCGACGAGATCGGCGAGCTGCCGATGGATATGCAGGCGAAGCTCCTGCGCGTGCTCGAGACGCGCGCCGTGCGCCGCATCGGCGGACGCGGTGATGTCGCCGTCGACGTGCGCATCGTCGCCGCCACCCACCGAGACCTCGTGCAGCGCGTGCGCGAGGGCCGCTTCCGCGAAGACCTGTTGCATCGCATCTACGTCATCCCGGTGAAGCTCTCGCCGCTGCGCGAGCGCCCCGTCGACGTCGTGCACCTCGCGCGCTTCTTCGGTGGGCTGATCTCGCCGCATCGGTCGATCACGTTTACGGGCGCCGCGGAAGACAAGCTCCGCCAGCACACATTCCCCGGCAACGTGCGCGAGCTGCGGAACGTGATTCAGCGCGCGATCATCATGGGCGACGGCGCCACCATCGACGAGCGCGACATCGCCTTCGTGCCCGTCAGCCTCGACGAGGTCCAGCAGAGCGCCGCCGTCTATCGACCCGGCATGACGATGGAAGAGGTCGAACGCACGGCCATCGAGGGCGCTCTCGCCGCCTATGGCTCGCTCGGCGAGGCAGCCAAAGCCCTTGGGGTCGCAAAGACCACCTTGTGGCGCAAGGCGAACGCCTTTGGCCTCGTAAAGGACGCACCATGACGTCGCGGGCCGTGGGGCGCGGCATCACCCTGACGGTGACGAAGGGCGAGGCGCGCGACGTCGGCCGCGTCGTCGTCGTGGGCGTCGGCGTCTGCGTGATGGTCGGCCGCGCCGCCGATGTCTCGCGCAGCACGGGGATGATCACGCACCACTCCCTGCAGCGCCTCGACGACGAAGATCAACTCGCCGTCACCCGCTACCTGAAGGCCCGCGCGCCAAGTCGCGACGGCGCCCGCGCCGGCTTCGCGAGCTTCGACCGCCAAGAAGACATCGGCCTCGGCGACGACAGCGTCAGCACCCGCCACGCGATGATCTTCTGCGACGAAGCAGGCCTCACCGTCCTCGACATGGGCTCGACGAACGGCACCTTCAGAAACGGCGAACGCGTCGTCAGCGCCGAGCTCAACGAGGGCGACGTCCTGCGCGTCGGCGAGACCCGCTTCTCCCTCGCGGCGCGGCGCTGACCGTGCCGACACTGGATCGACTCGCTGCCACGATGGCGAAGCGGATCGCCTTTACGTCGTCGTGACCGGCAGCGGCGCTCAAGAGCTTGGCCAAGAGAGGTGCGTTTTCGTCGTCAACGCGCGCGGCTCGGACGAGATCGACGGCGCCAAAGATGAGGGCGTCGTTGATGGCCTGCAGCGCGCGTGTCCGTTGTCGCGCCGCCGGGCCGCGCAAAGACGACGTCGAGAGCGGCCGCAGCAAGAGGACATCGCCTACGGCGACGTCGTCTTCGCGCACCGTGCACGCGTCGCGCACGGCGCGCGGCGCACTGCTGACCAAGGCAGCCAAGCTGAGCGGTGCGTCGAGGTATACGTCGACGACGTCGGGCGTTCGCGGCGTGTCGCTGTGCAGGTCGCTGCTGCGCTCTTCGTCGCCGCAGACGACGACAGTGACATGAGCGCCGCGCCGCGCGAGGTCGGCGAGCAGCCAGGTGGCCGCGAAGTGCGGTGGCGCGGGCGCGCTGACGCAGCGGTCGTCGATGACATCGCTGGCGCGTGCGGCAGCGACGGCGCACGCCGAGACGCGCGGCGCAAGGCTGCGATCGACGACGCCGGGGGCGAGCGGCACGTGAGTGAACTGATCGGCGTCGGCAGCGACAAGTGCCCGGGCCGCGCGCCGCGCCCCGCGCGCGGCGGCGACGAGCAACGGCGTGCCAGCGTACGGCGAGGGCGCGTCGAGGTCGTCGCCGGCGGCGAGGCGTGCGACGACGTTGACGTCGTCGTCGTCAGCGGCGGCGAGGTGCAAGGGCGTTAGGCCGAGGGCGGTCAGCGCACGCTTGAGCGAGGGTGCCTTCGCTGGCCCCGGTACCTTCCTCTTTGCAGCGGTGCGGCTCGCCATCGAGGTCTTTCTGGGCCTCACCTCGCGTCTGCGCGAGGCCTCGTCGGAGACGAGACCCGATCAAAACCGAGCAAACTGTGAAAGACGCAAAGCCGTCTTTCAGCAGCCGCTAGACGTCGGTGACGGCGTCCTTGAGGGAGCGCCGCGGGACATAGCCAAGCTCACGGTCGGCGCGGGCGCCATCGACGAGGCAGGCGTACTTGAGGTGCACGAGCTCGTCGACGCTGGTGCGCGTCAGTCGCAACGCGCGCAGACGCGCGAGCCCGGCCCCGAGCAAGATGCCGGGGATCGGCAGCGCATGCGCGCCGCGCGCATCGAGGATGCGCGACAAAGGCGCCTGCGTCGGACCTGTGATGTTGAAGACGCCGCGCGCGCCCGGCTGCAGCGCGAGGATGATCGCGTCTAGCAGGTCGTCCTCGTGGACAACCTGCAGCATCGGATCGAAGCCGAGCATGACGGGCGGACGTTCCATGCGCAGATACTGGCTGACGAGGTTCTGCTGGTGCGGGCCAGTGACGTGCACGGGGCGGAGGATGACCGTCTCCGTGTCGGGGTGCCGCCAAAAGAAGCTCTGCACCATCATGTCGACGCCGATCGCGTCGGCCATACGCCGGTGCCGCTGCCCGCCGAGCAACGGCGCGTCTTCTGACAAGAACGCCGCTGACGTCGGCGACGGCCCATAGAGCGACGCCGAGCTCAACACGACGAGCTTGCGCGCGCCCACCTCCTCGACGAGCCTGAGCAACGTGGCCGTGGTCTCGAGCAAGGCGCCACCGACGTTGCGCACGAGGTCGTCGTGCATCGGGCCGATGTGCACGACCAGCTCGGGTCTCCTCTTCTTCACGATGGTCTGCGCGGCCTTGCGGCGCAGGTCGACCTCGTGGTGCTCGACGTCTTTAGGACGGTCGGGGAAGGCGCGTGCATCGAGGCTGATGACGTCGTAGTCGCGGTGCAGGCGGCGACAGAGCACGCGGCCGAGCCCGCTCGCGGCGCCGGTGACGAGGACGCGCGGTCGCGCGAGGCGCGCCGCGCTCCGGCGCTCGCCAGACGACGCAGCCGCGGGCTGCGTCTTTGCACGCGCGGGCTTGGTCGACGTCGTCGTCATCAGAAGAACACCGACGGTCGTCGCTTGAGGCCGTGGTCGACCATGCGCTGCACGGTGTTCTTCACCTTCTTCACCTGCGCAGCGACGACGTCGTCATCGTCGTCGGCGTGGCCCTTGAACTCCATCGGCTCGCCGAACCAGATGCGGTAGCGGGTGGGCAAAGGGAGGGGCAGCATCTGTGGAAAAATGATCGGCGCCGCCGGCAGCCCGAGCAGCCGCGCGAGGGGCCGGATGTCGGCGATGGCGGGAGCCTGCTCTTCGGCGCCGATGACGGCGAAGGGCACGATGGGCGCCTTCGCTTGCAGCGCCAAGCGCATGAAGCCGTGGCCGAAGTTCGAGAGCTGGTAGCGCTGCGAGAAGAGCTTGTTGATGCCCTTGGCGCCCTCGGGAAAGACGAGCACGGCCTCTTCGGCCTCGAGGAGCCGGGTGCAGACCCGCGGGTCGCCGACGATCTGGCCCGAGCGCACGAACAGCTCAGAGATGAAGGGCAGGTCGGCGCTCCAACGCTCGACCATCGAGCGCACGAGGCGTGGCTTGGGCGCCTCGGTGAGCACGGTGGTGCCGATCATGAAGGCGTCGAAGGGGAGCTGGCCTGAGTGGTTGCCGATCAGCAAGAAGCGGCCGTCGCTCGGGATGTTCTCGGCGCCGTGGGTCTCAACGCGGAAGTACCGATCCTTGAGAAACGACATGAAGGGCGCGATCAGCTTGATGATCTCTGGATCGCACCCGAAGGGATCCACGCCAAACTCGTTGAGGTTGTTGCGCGGCAACGCGTCGATGCGCGCCCGCAGCTTCGGGTCGAGGAGCCCCTCAATTACGTCCGTCACCCGCGAGAGCACGCTCATGCTCCAGGGACTAGCAGGTTGCTGACCGAGGCCCAACGCGGCCATTTCAGCGCCACGTCCAGGCCCGGCGGTCAGAGCAGCGCAGCGACGGCTGCGACGGTCTTCATGTTGCGGAGCGTGACCGGCTCACCGGCGGCCGCGTCAATGGCCGTCGGCGTCAGCTTGCTCTTCTTCACGCCGTCGCCGTAGTCGATCCACAGCGCGTCTCTGACGACAACGACACGCTCGCTGCCCGTGACCCGAGCGTCGAGCGTCGCCTGCGTCGTTGTCAGCATGGAGCCCTGGCTGAAGCCAAGATGCACGAGCTTCTGGTGCTCGTCGGACACGTCGCCAAAGGGCTGCGTCGCAGCGAGGGCGCGAAAGCGCTCGGCGGGCATGACGATAATGGGCACATCGACGAAGCAGCGTTCGGCGACGGCGCCGCGCAGCCGCTTGGCTAGGGCATCATGGTCGTGGTCTGTCGAGCTGAACACGAGGTTGCCGCTCGCGAGGTACGGCTGACCTTGTTGTTGCCGCCGACGTTGACGCCTCGCAGGAGCCCGACAAAGCGAAATGGTGCGCCAATGCCCATGCGCGACACCGTGCCCTGGCGACGATCGACCGCAAACGGGTTCGCGCCGTTGCACACCTAGACCTACACGTGATCCGCCAAGAACTCGCGCCGGCTCGGGACCGGCCTAGACTGCCCGCATGCGGTCTGGCGGTCGTCGATACCTCTGGCTTTGGCGACTTGGCGGCGCGTCGTGCCTCGCCTTCGCCGCGGCGTGCCAAGAGCCCGTCGTCGCCGTGCGGGTGATATTTCCATCGGAGCAGGCCTTCCTGCATGCCGCGGTGGCCCGCGTCGACATCTACGATGGCGGCGGCCTTGGCGACAAAAGCCCCGATGCCATCTGCCGTGCGCTGAGCAGAAATCCGCCGACGCCGCCCGCAGGCGTGCAGCCGCTCGCGACGACGGGCAACCGCGGCGCCTGCGAGCTTAGAGACGGCGGCGCGACGCTGACGGGCGTCGGCGTTGGCCGCCGCGTCATCTTCGTCGAAGCCCAGGGCTTCGACAGCCAGGCCATCCTGCGTGGCTGTACGGTGCAGGACATCTTTGGCGAGCCCGAAGAGCTCAGCGGCGCCGACGCCGCCACCGCCGCCGATGTCTCGGCCATCGCCCTCGTCGAGGTGCCGCTGGCGATCCTGCCTGACTTCCCAGCCGGCCCCGCGGGGTGCGCTGATATCGTTGAAAAGTGTGAGGAGGCCGTCGAATGCCGTCCATGAGCGCCCGCCAAAAACAGCTCACTCTCCTCGGTGTCGTCCTCGCCCTGTCCGCCTGCCCGCCGCCCGACGACGGAACATGTGCCGACGACGGCGACTGCGCCTTCGGCCAAAACTGCATCGACGGCGCGT
>Ga0169931_10005208_pt1 | contig 19886 bp, 16 predicted proteins | sample Kivu_15m_20L_FD_129675 | JGI IMG/M metagenome (GOLD analysis project Ga0169931, IMG submission 129675) | Freshwater microbial communities from Lake Kivu, Western Province, Rwanda to study Microbial Dark Matter (Phase II) - Kivu_15m_20L... | ecosystem: Environmental > Aquatic > Freshwater > Lake... | reverse complement strand
CGCACACTTTTCAACATTCGCCGTCCAAAGTGACGGGGTCGGCCCGCTTGGGCTGGCCCCGTTTTCGTTGCGCTGAATGGTTTCCGCTGGGCCGGCCGCCTGGCGTGCGCAAGGAGTTGCAGCATCCCGGCAACTGCTGTGGCGAGCGGATAGCAACCAGTTCAACTGCCCCTGCCCAGGCTGTTTCCGGCGCCTGCGCTGTTACCGGCGCCGCCGCTATTCCCTCGGCCGCTACCTGAACCGGCGTCTGAACCCTTGCCAGAACCGGCGCCGTCGCCTCCGGAGCTATCCGAGGAACCGCTTCCCGTGTACTTGCCAATCTGATCCGAAGATGATTGCACCGACTCAGAAAGGGAGTTCCCCACGCTGTTCACAGCGCCGATGCAGACGAGCAGAATCAGAGCGATCACAACCGCGTATTCGACGGACGTTGGCCCGTCCTCGCGTGTCACCAGCTGATGCAGAAAATGTCTTATCCGCCGCATTTCACTTTGTCTCCCGGTCAATCAAGCGCGCAGACTAGGGGCGCACTCGAAGCCTAGTATGCGAACGATTCGGAAGTGCGCTACCGTGGCACAGATGAGCGGATTTCGACCAGCGGAGTAATCGCTACAATCGTGCGACCGGGTACCGCGTGGAGGAGCAACGCGCGGCGTTAGAAAGTCTTCAGGTATTCGAGCACGGCGCGACGTTCGTCTTCCGTGAGTTCATTGGGAAAGGTGTGTCCCGCGGCGCTCTTACCGGCGATTGCCGTGTTGAAGTAACTGCGCTTCTGCTCAAGGTCTTTCACGTCGCTCGGCATTTCGGCGAACTCCTGGACTTCGAGCCCCAGGCGCTGGTGATCGTAACCGTTCTCGGTGCGCAGCCAGGCGGCCGGCCGCGCGTCCGGATGCAGCACATGCCACAGCGTGGGAACCGAACCATTGTGAAAGTACGGCGCGCTGGCCCACACGCCATCGAGTGGCGGCGCGACATATCCTTCCGGCTCCTCGGTCACTTCCAGCTTGCCGTACTCGCCAAACCAGCTATCGCGATAGAACCGCCGATGCTCGGCCGGCATGCCATCGAGCCGGGTGCGATCGGTGCCGATCTCGTCGATCGCGATCGTGCGCTCGGGATAGCTCTCGGCAATGCCGGGTGTACCATGACAATCCGCGCAGACACGCTCGTAGGCCACGCGCCCCACGTCAGCTAGCGCCGTGTCGACCTTGCCCGGATACTTGGGCGCTTCGAGCGATTCGATCCAGGCCAGGATCTCGCGGAACGCATCCTCGCGCTCCTTGAATGACTCGGCCGTGTTGCCTGGCACCAGGGCAAACTGCATGATCACGCGGTGCGTCTTGGGCACGAAGCCATCGACGTACAGGTTCTTCTTGTGCTTCACGTTCCAGAACGGGGGGGCGTCGAGGTCGTGGTTCTTGAACCGCGGGAACTTCGGCTGCTTGACCATGTTCAAGTCTTTGTCGCGCATGGCCGTCAGCACGACGCTGAACACCTGTGCGTTCGTGGTCCCGTTCGAGAGCCCGAGCGGAACGAAGCCGCTCATGCCGGCGGCACGCTTGCCTTCGAGCGCCTGCTTGGCCTTAGCCACATCGGAGGTCAACGTTTGAAAGGCGAAGTGCGAATTGCCGACGCCCGGGATCGGCTTGCCTTCGACCTTGCCCTGATGGCAGGCCAGGCAATTCATCACCCAGCCGCCGTGGCCGTCGTCGACGACGCTGAGCGGGGCGGCCTGCGGATCTTTGGGATCGGCCACCAGTCCGTAGCGCGAGAACGCCATCTTCCGGCGTTCCTCGGGCGAGGCTTTCGCGGCCTGCTCTTTCAGCGCGGCCGGCCAGAACTCCCAGAGCCGGTCGAACAGCGCGACTTCGAATTCGGCTGGCGCGTAGGCCTCGCTCCGCAGCCGTCGCCAGCCGCGCTCGGCGGGTGTGAGGGTTTCGGATTTCGCCGGCGGCGCATCGAGCGTCGCGGTGGGCGCAGCTTCGGCTGCGGGCGACACGACTGGAAATGCGAACAGGCAGCCAGTGCCAAGAATCACGGTAGCAACGAAACGGCTCGACATGCGTTTCTCCCCAAGTGCTGAGCGACGATCACCTGGACCGGTGCAGAAACACCTCGCTCTTCGCTGATCAGACCCGGCTCATTGTAGTCGAGCCCAACACGAACACCACATCATTCCGTGGGAGGCAATCGACAAGCGCGCCCCTAGGGCACAACGGGTAACACAATCCGGCTCAGACGCTGGCCGTCGTGATAAATCGTCTGATCCGCGACCTGGATGCGCCGCTGCTGATTCAAGGGCTCGCCCGTGTTGGGATTTACGTCAAACCGCGGAAAGTTGGAGCTCGAGATATCAACGCGGATGCGATGTCCTCGTTTGAAAACGTTCGAGGTCGGGTAAAGCTTGATCGTGAACTCGTACACCTCGCCCGGCTTCATCAGCTTTTCCTCTTTCAGCCCGTCACGGAACCGCGCCCGAACGATCCCATCGCCGATGTTCAGGTCGAACCCGCCCGGCCAGTCGGCAGTCGGCGGATAGACGTCGATCAGCTTGGCCGTGAAGTCGGTGTCTTTCGCGCTGCTGGAGGCGAACAGGTGAACCTCGATCTCGCCAGTCACTTCCAGATCGCTTTCGAGCGGTTCGGTCTGAAATACGACGACGTCGTTGCGCGCCGAGATAGGAATCGGCTGCTGGAAGTTCCAGACGTGCGGCCCACCCTTTTGATCCCACGCGCCTTGCAGCAGGATGTCGTTGCCCGAGGAGATGTTGCCGCCGATCGTGGGCACGGGGTTGGCCGGATCGAACTGAAACTCAGTCGCGCTAACGATGCGGTTTACGAACTCGGTCGACAAACCACCGCCGGGCTGAAAGTAGTAGTCGGTATAGACGGTGCGGGCGAGCGGCCACTCCTGCTCCTCGCGCCAGGAGCCGCCGTGGACGAGTCTTCCTTCGGCGTCCTTGCTGCCATCGCCCGTGCCCATCACGAAGATCCGCACGGGTGTGGCGAACGGCGCGGCCTTGCCCACCGAGTTGTCGGCGCCTTTGAGCCAGTGGTCGTACCACTCGCGGCGCCAGGCGAGCTCGTCCGGAATTGCCGCCTCGCGGCCGAATGTAGCTTGCCCGTGGGCATGGCCGCTTTGCGCGCCATGGATCCAAGGGCCCATGATCAAGTAGACCGGGCCTTTGATCGTCTTGCTGAGCGCCCGATAGTTAGCCGTCGTGTTGCCGGCCCAGGAGTCGTACCAGCCGCCCACGAGATACACCGGCATTTCCTGGTACTTCTCAGGCGCGTCAATGATGTTGTTTTGCGTCCAGTATTCGTCATTGCCGCCGTGCTGCAGGGCGCCGATCAGCCAGGCTTCATATTCCGGCGCGAGCCGCAGTGGCGTCATTCCGCTCCGCGTCGGCAGGTTCTGCAAATAGGCGAACCGCTGGTCGGCCATCTCCTTGAGCACGGCGGCCGTGCCAGGATCGCGCGACGCGCGGCTGCCGCGACCGGCGTTCAAGAAGATCCAATTCCAGAATCGCATCTCGAAGGCCCCGGCGTTACGCATGCTCTGATAGCCCAGGTTCGACATCGCATCGACCGGGATCACGGTCTTCAGCTCCGGCGCGCCGGCCGTGGCCAGGGCATGCTGCGTGCCGCCGACATAGGACGTGCCTAGCATGCCGACCTTCGCATTCGACCAGGGCTGCCGCCCGATCCAGGCCGCGCAGTCGACGCCGTCCGGCCCATCGTCGGTCAGCATGTGCCAGACGCCTTCGGAGTCGTAGCGACCGCGCGTGTCCTGGGCGACGAACACGTAGCCATTGGTTGCAAAGTACTCACCCGCGCGAGCCGCGCCGCTTTTGCCGTAGGGTGTGCGCGTGAGAATGACCGGGAGCTTTTCATCCGATAGCGTACCGTCCTTGGCGGGTCGATAGACGTCCGTCGCCAGCCGCACGCCATCTCGCATCGGGACCATGACGCCCGTCTCCACGACGAACTCGGCGGCAAGGGCAGCCGGAGCCAGCAGCACCAGCCATGCGAATGCGGCTCGAATCGTTACATGTCGGTCAACGTGCATTGCGGCTCCCGTGGGTTAGTCACGACTTGCGCCCAGCTGACGTTCGAGCACCGGCTGGAGTAGGTCAGCAATCTGCCTCTGCCCGGCGGGGTTCGGGTGCATGTCGTCCGTGAACAGCGAATTGATCTCCCGCTCCTGAGCCAGCTCGGCAAAATGCTGGTACACATCCACCAGCGGCAGCTCGTGGTGGCGGGCCAGGCTGCGGACCACCTCGACGTACGGTCGCAACGTCGCGTTCCGCTCGGTTCCATAGGTGGGCGCAAGCGCCGGGTTGGGCGTCATCAGCACAACTTTGATCTCGTGCCCGATGAGCAACTCGAGCATCGTGTCGAGGTTTGCGCGATACTCGTGCACGGTCAGGCGCGACGCTGTCTTGCCGGCGTCGATCCAGCTATCATTCAGTCCGAACATGATCACGACCACCTTCGGATGGTGGTTCAGCACGTCGGTTTGAAACCGTTTGAGGCCATCTTCGGTCGTATTCCCGCCAATGCCGGCATTGACCACTTCGACGTGCTGATCGGCCCGAGAAAGCTGCTGCTGGAGCAGGGCAGAGAACGTCTCGTGCGGCTCGACGCCACTGCGAACCGCTTTCGTGACCGAATCCCCCAGGCACACGATGCGAACCGGCTCGGCAGCGATCGCCGCGTGGCAGGCAAGAAACGACCAGGTGAGATACGTCAGAGCAAACGCGATTCGTTTCATGGGACACACGTGATTGGGCAAGTGTCAGCCAGGATAGCTGGATTATGTGCGACTGCCATCGTAACCAGCCGAACCGCTCAGGTCTCGCCCGGCGGCGACGATTTTTCGTGTGCCTTTTCCGTCACGATTCGCTATCCTGGCAGGGAGGTCCAGGCATCTAGCATCCCCATTTAGCACGTACGTCCCTACGGCGACGCGCGGCACACCGGGATGCCAAAAGCAGCGCGAGGAAACCATGGTCAAAAACCTGGCGGAACTGGCCGAGCATTCGGCGAAACGGTTGGGCGAACAGGCGTGTTTCGAGATCGACGGCGAGAAGTACACCAACTTCCAACTGCTCGATTTGGGGCGCCGTTTGCACGGCGCATTTGCCCGGCGCGGACTGGGCCCCGGCCAAAAAGCCGTCGTGCTGATGATGAACCACGTGCTGGTTTATCCGGTCTTTCAGGGCATCTTTCGCACCGGCGCGACTGCAATCCCGGTGATGCCGCAAGCTGCCGCGGCCGAATTGCACTTCGTGCTGGCGGATACCGAAGCCAACATGATCGTCACCGACGTCGAGCGTCTGCCCACCGTGCGCGAGGCGGCCGCCGGCTTGCCCCACGTGCGAATGATCCTCGTTCAGGGCGGGACCGATAATCCCGACGCTACGCCGCCGGAAGTCCGGCTTGACGAGCTGGCTGGCGAAGAGCCGATCGTTGAATTGCCCGAGATCAACAGCAGCGACGTGGCGATCATGCTGTACTCGTCCGGCACGACGGGTCGGCCCAAGGGCGTGCTGCTCTCGCACGGCAACCTCGTGGCCAGCGCCGAGGCGGTTGTCGAAGCCGCGGTGCTCGATAGCTGGGAGGGTCCTCGCATAACGCTCAGCGCGATGCCAATCGCGCATATCTTCGGCGTGGCGATTATGAACGACCTCTTGATGATGCCCGAGCGGCTGGCCGGCGAGGGCAAGCTGATCCAGATGCGGTGGTTCGATCCCGAGAAGTTCATGGCCTTGATCGCCGAGAACAAGTGCACGACGATCGCGGCGGTACCGACGATCCTGGCCGTTATGTTGCACCATCCAGCGGCGGCAAAGTACGACCTCTCCTCGCTGAAGGAAGTGATCTGCGGTGGAGCGCCATTGCCGGTGGAGCTCGGCATCGCATTCATGAACCGCTACCCCTGCCGCATCCGCGAAGTGTATGGGCTGACCGAAGCCTCGGGACTGGGCACCTCGAATCGAATTACGGAAGAGTTCCGTCCCGGCTCGGCCGGCCGCGCCTACTGCAACACCGAGGTCAGCATTCAGGACGATAACGATCAGATTCTGCCCACGGGCGAGCGCGGCGAAATCTGCCTCCGCGGGCCGATCGTGATGCTCGGCTACCACAATCGGCCGGATGAAACCGCCAAGACCATTCGCGATGGCTGGCTGCACACGGGCGACGTCGGCTACCTGGATAATGAAGGCTACCTGTTCGTTGTCGACCGCAAGAAGGACATGATCATCCGCGGCGGCGAGAACATCTATCCCGCGGAGCTCGAAGCGGTACTGCACGAGCATCCGAGCGTTGCCGAAGCGGCCGTGGTGGGCGTGCCGGACGAAATCTATGGCGAGTCGGTCGTGGCGTTCGTCGTAGCCAAGCCGGGCACGCAGCCCACAGAAGCCGAGCTGGTCGAATACGTGACCAGCCAGGTAGCCAAGTTCAAAGCTCCCACACGGATCCACTTTTTGCCATCGCTCCCCAAAGGCGGCATCGGCAAGATTCTGCGGCGCGAACTGCGCGAGAAGGCCACCGCGATGCGCGGCGCACCTGTGCCGCAAGCGTAAGCGTTTCAACAACGGCTTTGAATCGCAACGCAATGCGTGTGTGACATATGCGATTTCTGGACTTTGGGCGTAAACACGCGGTATGATTGAGCTATGGCAACGATCCAAGTTCAAGAATCCGTTTTGGCTCAACTCACGGCTCAGGCCGAACGGCAAGGCCTTTCGCTGGAAGCCTATCTTGAACGATTGGCCGGCTTGCCGGTGCCGGGTGGCGGCAAGCCGTCGAGTCTAAGCGGCGAAGAGTTGGAGCGGCTCCTCGACGCCGAGTCGAGTAGCGACTCAACCTACACGGGCACTTATTCCCGAGCCGATATCTACCGTGACCACGACTGATGGGTACGCTAGTCGATACGGGCGTACTTCTGCGGGCATTTGATTCTCAGAGCCCGCACTGCCGGCCGATCCGCCAGGCACTTCGAAAACTCGTTGATGACGGCGAGTCGCTGACGGTCACGGTACAAAACATGGCCGAATTCTGGAACGTGGCCACCCGCCCACTTGAGCATAACGGCCAAGGTTTGACGAGCGAGCGGGTCAAGCGACGGATCGCCATCATTGAACGGTTTTGCGAGGTTATGGCTGAAGACGCGGCTTCGTATGAGCATTGGAAGCGGATTGTCGAGTCGTTGGGCGTCAGCGGCGTGAAGGTGCATGACGCCCGGCTGGTTTCCGTAATGCTTCGCTTCGGCCTGAAACGCATCCTCACCTTGAACGAAGGCGACTTTCGACGCTACGTCGGCGAAGGCATCGAGCCCACTACGCCGAGTTCATTGCTCGCTGAGTAGTACAACGGAGTCAGAAGTTCCGCCCTCGTTCTGACCTCTTTACTTGCCAGTAACCGGAACCTTCTCCCGCAGGCCTATTGGCTGCTATCCGCATCGCCAATTGCAGTACCGCGCCCTTCAGAATCGACTTGGACGCGCACAGAACTGCCATCGAAAAACTCGTCGGGGTCGGAGTACGAACCAGTCGACTGCAGTTCTTCTTGAAAAAATGACCATACACACCGCTGGGATTTCAGTGACACTGAATAGAGCCAGATTTCGCCATCATCACTGTTGGCGCGACCGAGAACTGTACCCTCCTGGCCATTGAGATACCTCTTGGCCCGATCATGAGTCGCAACAATCACATTTTCAAACAAACTGAACTGCGGTTCGCTAAACATTTTCGGCGACTCCATCTCGCGCAGCTTCGCGTTCCAACAGGCCTGACCTTCGCGCTAGTCAAAAAAAAGCCCGGGCGACTCCACTTGAGAATCACCCGGGCCTTGGGTATCGATTTTGTCCCAGTCTACCGCGTGTTCAACGCGGCTGTCGTACGGCGAGCAGCGCCTGGCGTACCGCCAGCACCGGCCGGGGCGCCCGGCGCGGTGGCTTCGGCCTTGGCAATCTCGACGAGTTCTAGCTCAAACACCAGCGCCGCATTGGGCGGAATAGCCGGCGGCGCGCCTTCGGCGCCATAGCCCAGGGCCGGCGGCACCACGATTTGCCACTTCGAGCCGACCGTCATCATCTGCAGGGCTTCTTGCCAGCCGGGAATCACTCCGGTCACAGGCGTCGTGAACGGCTTGTCGCTGGTTGATTCGAACTGCGTGCCGTCCGTGTAGCTGGCCTTGTAGTGCACGCGCACCACGTCGCTGGCCTTCGGTCGCGGGCCCTGACCTTGCTTAAGCACACGATACTGCAGGCCATTTTTGGTGGTCTGCACGCCAGGCCGCTTCGCGTTGTCGGCCATGAATTGACTGCTCTTGGTCGCCTGCTTGGCGATCATTTCCTTCTCGAATTCCTGCATCGCCTGCATGGCCTGTTCGTCGGTCAGCAGTGTCTTACCGGCCGTGGCATCGCGGATGCCCTGCAGCAGCAGGTTGATGTCGATGTCGACGCCCTGGTTCTTGAGCGTGGTCCCCATGCTCATTCCGAAGCTGTAGCTGGCTTTTTGGCGAAGATCGCGCAATTGCCCGGCCTGCTGGGCGGAGGCTGGAGAAACCGCGGCCACGGCCAGCGCCGCGGCGGCAAGGGTAAACGTCCATCGAGCTTTCATGCTTTGAGAATCCTTTCGTCCGGCCAATTTCAGCGAGTGTCTGATCGCAAAGCTTGCCGGAGGCCACCTCCTGCAAGCGGGGTTCGATCATAGCGGAAGCCGCCGATGCGACCTAGGCCGGTTGGGCGCCGGCAATAGCACTGCCAGCACGCAATAGCCAATGCCACATCTCCACGCTTCAAGCTTCGCCCCTAAACCCGAAACACCCGCTTCGCATTCTCGAACAAGAACTTCGCTTTCGCGGCCGGTTTCAGCTCCAGCGCTCGCGCCTGGTCGGCACATTGCTTGAGATCAAGCATGGCGAAGTTCGTGCCGAACAGCACCTTGTCCTGGCCGTAGCTGTTCATGAAGTGCAACAGTTGCGGCGGATAGTACCGCGGCAGGTAGGCGCTCGTGTCGATATACACGTGTTCGTGCTTCCAGGCCAGCGCGATCATCTCGTCCGTCCAGGGATAGCCGATGTGTCCGCCGACGATGCGCAGCTCGGGGAACGTAAGCGCCACCTCGTCGATATAGGGAATTGGCCGGCCGGTGTCCGAAGGCATCAGCGGCCCCGTGTGGCCGACCTGCGTGCAGAACGGAATATCGAGCTCGATGCACTTCACATACAGAGGATAATAGAGCCGATCGTTTGGCGGCAGCTTCCAGAGCCAGGGGATCACCCGCAGCGCTTTGAAGCCCAACTCGCGGACGGCGCGGTCCAGCTCGCGCACCGCCTGCACGGGCTTCTCCAGGTCGACGCCGGCAATGCCGACGAACCGCGTGGGATAGTCGCGAATGAACTCGGCGATCCGATCGTTGGAGCAGATCTCCCGCCCCGGCGCGGTCCAGGACGTGAGCAGCATCTGCTCGATGCCGGCCGCGTCCATCGCTGCCACGACTTCAGCCGAGCTCAAGCCTTTGGACAGTCGCTCGCCGCCGCCAGACTGCTCGAACAGCCGTTTGATCTCGGGAAGCTGCCGCGCCATCTCGGCCAGCGGCGGATTGGCCCAGGCGTCGATGATGGGATACGAGTTGTTGTCGGTCATGGTTTGAAGTATCGAGTTGCAGGGGAACCCAGCGAGAGCATTCGCTGGGCTTGAGGACTTTGCGCAACGCTAATCCAGCTCTCTCAGCTTGATGTTTTTGTACCAGCATTCTCCGCCGTGATCCTGCAGGCCAATATATCCGCGGCGCGGATGATCTTTATAGGCAACGTCGAACTTGTGCTCGCTGCCGTCCGGACGCCGATTGGGCGTTGTCCACTCGTCCAGGTTCATCCGGGTGACGATTTCGCCGTTGATCTGGACCTCGATCAGATTCTTGTTGCATGAGAGCTGTAACTGGTTCCACTCGCCGGCGGGTCGCATCGCGTTCTTGGCTGGCTTCACCAGGTCGTAAATCGCGCCGGTATCGTGCAAGCCCGCGCTCTGGGTGTCGTCGATCGCGATCTCGAGGCCGTTGAAGCCCACGTCCTTGTCGGAGCGCGGCGTGAGCGGCCAGGTGCGAAAGAACACACCACTGTTGGTGCCTGCAGCGATTTTGAAATCGAGCTTGAGGACGAAGTCGGTTAGCGGCCGGTCGTAGATCAGCATGTAACCGCCCGAGCGATGCGGGTTCAGCGAGCCCTGCTCGACTGGCCGCTGGCTCGGCTTCCCGCTGCTGGTCTGCCAGCCGTCGAGCGACTTGCCGTCGAACAGAAGTGTCCACCCCGCGGCTTGCTCCTCGGGCGACAAGCGATTGTCGTCGGCCGTCGCGACGCCGGTCAGGCACAGCAGACAAACGAGAACACCAACAAATTTCATGGTTCTTTCCCGCCTGATCCTGATTGACCGTGGTGTTCGCTCGAGCGCAATTGCCGCCATCAATCTAGCGGGCGGGCGGAATCAAGGCAAAGCAGGTAAACACGAACCAGGCTTAGCTTTGCGCGAAACTTATTTGGCGATTCGCGGGACCTGCCCTACAATGTCCCTCGAGCGATACACCCGGCCGCCACCGTTGGACGTTGGCAAACTGTTTTAAGGGTCCACCGGCTGGGTGCGCGATTCCGAGCGGTACTCCGCGGGGTTTCATGACCTTGGTGGATGTGGTGCTGCTCGGTACTGTTCGCAAGTTTGACATACTCCGGCCGAGTTCCCGCCTGCGACGATTTCTGGAAATAGTTTTTCCCGAAGCTGAACCACCGTCGGTTCATTACGTATTAGGCGCGGCGAATCGACTCGTAGGGATTACGGTTTTGCTTGCGGTCGACTGACACCTTCCTTCGTTATGGAGTTTCCACGATGAAAGCTTTCTGTTTGAGTGTGGCGGTGGCCCTGGCGTTTGTCGGCACCGCGCGAGCGGCCGAGTTGACCAGCGGTTTGCAGCCCGGAGATCTGGTCGGCGCGTTCAACGTCGAAAAGTGTGGCGGCGCGGTCAACGATGGCCGTGAGGTGGGTTCGAACTTCTGCTATCGCTGCATGCTCGGCAAGAAGCCGACCGTGATGGTCTTCGCTCGCAAGGCCGACGCCAATCTGGCGGCCCTGGCCAAGGAACTCGACAAGCACGTGGCCAAGAACTCGGACCAGAAGCTCTCGTCGTTCATCAACCTGATCGGCAGCGATTCGGCTGAACTGAAGACCCAGGCCAAGGACTTCGCGGCGAAGAACGAGCTCGAGAACGTCGCGCTCGTCGTCCCCGATGATGTCGCCAACGGCCCGGAAGAATTCAAGATCAATCCCGAAGCCGAAGTGACCGTGACGATTTATCGCGACGGCAAGGTCGAAGCCAGCCATGCGGTTCCCGCCGGCAAGCTCACCAAGCAGGAAATCGAAAGCATCATCAGCGACACGGGCAAAATCCTGAAGTAAGCCCGACCTGAGATTGCTGACTTGAGTTACGGCGGGGCGCGATTTCATTGGAATCGCGCCCCGCTTGTTTTGTTGCTGTTCCGTGTGGCAACTGGAAGACAGAGACGAAGAGAACCACAGATGGACACAAATGCACACAGATGACGAGGATCAAGAACTAGGACGGACTGAAGTTGCACCGCACGCCGTTGGTTGGGAACGGGCTGCACAGGGGGTCGGTTGCAAAACCATTTTTTTGCCTGCCCCCTATCTGTGTGAATTGGTGTCCATCTGTGGTTCTATTCTCTTAATTTGAGTTGCTTTTTCCTCAGCTCACCTCCGTACCGGCTGCGGTTCGTCGGGTTTTCCCGCTTCCTTAACTCGACTCGCCAATCGGCAGCCGCCGGGCTAAAATCCGGGTTTGCTTAGTTTCAGCACGCCCCACCGATTCATGACCGTTCTCGTTCAGATCAAAGACGCTCACAAAAGCTATGGCGACCAGGTGCTGCTTGACGGCGCTGAAGCCATCCTCACCGACGACCACAAGATCGGCTTTATCGGCCGCAATGGCGCCGGCAAATCGACCCTCTGCCGCATCTTGCTCGGCGAAGAGGAACTCGACGCCGGCGAGGTGATCTTCCATCCCAAGCTGCGCATGGGCTACCTCCGGCAGCACGACCCGTTCCTGCCGGGCGAAACCGTCATCGGCTTTCTGATGCGCGACAGTGGCCAGCCCGACTGGAAGTGTGGCGAGGTGGCGGGCAAATTCGAAATCAAGAGCCCTTTTCTGGAAGGACCCATCGCACAGCTCTCCGGCGGCTGGCAAACCCGCGTGAAGCTCGCCGCACTGCTGCTGCACGAACCGAACCTGCTGGTGCTCGACGAACCGACGAACTTCCTCGATCTGCGGACGCAGATTCTCCTCGAGCACTTCCTGCGTGAGTTTCGCGAAGCATGCCTCATCGTCTCGCACGATCGCGCGTTTCTGAACGCCACGTGCACACAAACGCTCGACCTCTCGCGCGGACAACTTACCGTCTTCGACGGCAAGGTCGACGCTTTCCTCGCCAATCAAGAGGAACGCCGCCTGCATGATGAGCGCGTCAATGCGGCAGTCATGGCGAAGCGCCGGAGCCTGGAAACCTTCATCGACAAGAACAAGGCCCGGGCGAGCACGGCCAACCGCGCGAAAAGCAAGGCCAAGCAGCTTGAGAAGCTGCAGCCGATCGAAGTGGCCGGCGTCGAGGCGACCGCCAGCATCCGCGCGCCGCAGGTCGAACCCCGCCGCGGGCCGGCCGTCCGCTGCCGGGACCTGGCGATCGGCTATCCCGATCACGAGGTTGCGCGCGGTATCGACGTCGAGATCGAACATGGCAGCCGCGCGGCGATCGTGGGCGACAACGGTCAGGGCAAAACGACGTTTCTGCGCACGCTCGTCGACTCGATCAAGCCGCGGTCCGGCGAAGTGCGCTGGGGATATGGCTGCGACGTTGGTGTTTACGCTCAGCACGTTTACACCAGCCTGCCGGACAAGCAGACCGTGCTCGAGTATCTCGAGTACCAGGCCGCTCCGGGCACCAAGAACCAGGCTATTTTGGACACGGCCGCCAGCCTGCTGTTTCGCGGCGAACATGTGAACAAGAAAATTCGCGTGCTGAGCGGTGGTGAGCGTGCCCGCTGCTGCCTGGCCGGTCTGCTGCTGGGCACGAGCAACATCCTGGTGCTCGACGAGCCTGGCAACCATCTCGACGTCGAGACGGTCGATTCGCTGGCGCAGGCGTTGATCGATTATTCCGGCACGGTGATCTTCACGAGCCACGATCGCTATTTCATGAACCGTGTTGCCACGTCAGTGATCGAAGTCCGCGACGGACGCGTGGTGAACTACCCGGGCGACTACGATTCGTATGTCTACTCCGTGAACAAAGAAGTCGACGAAGGCGAACGCCTGGCTGCGGCCAAGGTGGCCCCGGGCAAGCCGCGGGCCGCAGCCGCCGCTCCGGTCGACGCCAAAAAGCGTCACCAGCAACAGCGCGAACTGCGGAAGCAGCTCCAAACGCTCGAGCGGACGATTGAAAAGCTCGACGTCCGGAAGCGCGAGGTGAACGCCGCGCTGCTTGAGTCGACCGATCCCAAGGAAGCGGTTCGGCTGCACAACGAGCTGACCGCAATTGCCGCGGAGCTCGTGCCGATTGAAGAGCGCTGGTGCGAGCTCTCCGCGCAGATCGAAGACGACGAATAGGGCGTCAACTTTCTCCACCGACGTCAGCCCCCGGCTTTGCCGGGAAGTTGTCCGTTCGCGCTGCAAAAGCGCTCCCACATCGCGCGATACGCGTCCTCCAACTTCCGCGTGAAGCCCGCAAAATCCAGCAGCGGCGACGCGGCCATTCGCTCGCGCAGCGTTGTCCGATAGCGAATCAATCGCTCGCGATCACTGGCCAGGGCCACCGCCGCCTCGACGTACTCCTCGCGCGATTGCGTGATGAGCTCAGGGAGCCCCAAAGTCGCGTGGCCGCTGCCGCCAAACCGCGTGACGTACGAATTGCCCGAGAGTGTCAGGACCGGCACTCCCTGCCATAGCGAATCGCAGGTCGTGGTGTGGCCGTTGAAGGGAAAGGGATCGAGAGCGATGTCGAGCCGCGAGATCAGTTCGAGGTACTGTGGCCGAGGCAGTCGATTCACCAGTTCCAGCCGCTCGCTCGCGATTCCCTCGGCAGCAAAGGTCTCGAACAGTCGCTTTTCCAGCGACGGCGTCATGTCCGCCCGAACGACCAGTTTCGAACCGGGCACGCGCCGTAGAATTTCGGCCCAGGTGGCAAGCACTTGCGGCGTTACTTTCGGAAATGCGTTGACCGATCCGAACGTGACGTAACCGTTCGCTTCGGCCGGCAAGGGGGCGACCGGAGGCGCATAATCCGAGGGCCGGTAGCAGAAGTACGACTCGGGCAGCCGCACCAACCGCTCGGTATGAAGTGCGTCCGTCTCGCCCGGCGGATCGGCATACGCGTCCGTCAAGCGGTAGTCCATCGCCTGCATGCCCGTTGTGTTCTGGTAGCCGAGGTAGGTGACCTGAATTGGCGCGGGCTTCCGGGCGAACAACTGCATCCGGTTGCCGCCGCCGATGTGCCCTGTCAGGTCGACCAGGATGTCGATCCGATCGGCCCGGATTTGCGCCGCGACCTCGTCGTCCGATTTTCCGAATACATCCCGCCAGAGGTTGACCGTCCTCCGAAGCAAGCCGCTGGTATCGTCCGGTCGATCGTCGTCAAAGTAGCACACGACCTCGAACCGCTCGCGATCGTGCGACTGGAAAATCGGCTGCGTGAAAAAGTTCACTGCGTGCTCGCACAAGTGAGGCGAGACGTAACCGATCCGAAGCCGCCGCCCAGGTGTTCGATCGATCTCGTGCGGTTCCGCGGCCAAGGTCAGCGGATCGGCGTGCCGAGATCCCCAGACCCGGTGCTCGGCGAAGATCGCCGGCGCGTCGTAGCCGGGGTGATAGTTGAGCGCGTAGAGCAGGTTGCTATGCAGTCCACTTTCCGCGGGTTCCAGCTCAATCGCCCGGCGATGTTCGGCGATGGCCCCGTCGAGCAGCCCGATCGCCTGCAGTGAGACTGCCAGGTTGCTGTGGGCTTTGCCAAAGTCGGGCTTCAAGGCCACGGCCTGCCGCGCCGCGGCAATGGCTTCGTCGTGACGCCCCTGGGCTGCCCAGGAGACGCATAGGTTATTGTGCGCCACGGGAAGATCAGGCTTCAGGCGAATCGCTTGTTCGCAGTGAGCGACGGCCAGGTCCAGCCGGAGATCCTTCTGATAGAGATACGCCAGTCCCAGGTGCGCGTCGGCATGCCGCGGATCGACCTCGAGCGCCCGCGCGAAGCATTGCCGGGCTTCCTCATGGCGCCCCTGCTTGTGGCGCACCGCGCCCAGCGAATGCCAAGCCGCCGCCAGGCGCGGATCCAACTCGGCGGCGTGCCTATAAAGCTCGGCCGCCTCGTTGTCGCGTTGCTGACTTTGCCGTACGAGCCCCTGGTTCATCACCGCGGGAGCGAATTGCGGATTCGCGGTAAGACAGGCGTTGAAGTGGCGTTCCGCGGCATCGAGCTCACCGCGGCCATGTCGAATCGTGCCCAGATTGTTGTGCGCTTCGACGTGCGCCGGTTCGTGCCTGATGGCGGCCTCATACTCGCCGATTGCCTCGTCTGCTCGCCCCTGGCTCTGCAGCGCGCTTGCCAGCCGAAACCGCGCCTCGGCCGAGTCTTCGAGTTCGACAACACGGCGAAAGCAGCTCTCGGCCTCGGCAAATCGTTGGAGATGCTCCAGCACCATCCCCAACTTCGAGATCACGCGGGGATCCTGCGGTGCCAGCCGCCGCGCCTGCTCGAGCGATGCGAGCGATTCGGCGTGCCGCCCCAGTTCGTGCAGGATGGAACCCAGCAACATATGCAGCGTGCTGTTGCCAGGATTGATGGCGAGCGCCTGCTGGTAGGCCTGCGCCGCCTCGGCAGGTCGCCCGGCAAGTCGCAAGGCCTCGCCCAGGTTGGCGTAAAACGGTGCCTGAGCTGGGTCGACCTGGATCGCCCGCGAGATGAGTTCAATGGCGGCGGGAAACTGTGCGGCCTGGAGAGCGACGATCCCCAGTTGGTGCAGCGCCGCTGGATGACGAGGATCCGCCGACAGAATTTGGCGATAGGCGCGCTCCGCCTCGGCCAGTTGCCCCGCCTGATGAGCGCGTGTGCCGGCCGCCAGGATGTCGTTCAGATTGCTCATGGAGCGTCTATTCTCGCAAGCCGCATGTGCTGTGACAACGCGCGGTTCAGCCGACTCGTCCCACGCGCAAGTACAGCGGCCAGCGTACCAGCCGCTGCTTGTCGGGATCCCCCCACGCCGCGTTCAGGTCGCTCATAATGAGCGCGAGCGGACTGCTCCCCTCCGCCGCACAATACTTTTCCACGCTCGACCACGTGCCGAGGTAGCCGATGAGTTGCGCCAGATTCCACTGCGCCCTCATTTCGAACGGCGGCGACTTTATTTCTGCGAAGGGGAACTCAATCGTCGCGTATCGCTCTTCGATCAGCTTTCGCTCCGGCGGCCAGTAACGCCCCAGAATCGGCTCGTAGAACCTTGCGACAACTGCGTCCACGGCGGGCGAGATCGTGGCTAGTCCATACGCCCATAGCGCCAGCACGCTTCCCGCCCGCCCGACGCGGCGAACCTCGTCATAGAATCGTGGCCGGTCGAACCAATGCACGGCCTGCGCCACGGTGATCAGGTCGACGGAGCGATCTGCGAGCGGCGTATGTTCGGCGCTCGCGACGGCGTACCGTACCCGGTCGTGCGGCTGGGCATGCTCGATCTGCCGGGAACTGGGGTCGGTCGCCACGACTTGCTGAAAGTACTCGACGAGGGCCAGGGCCGCCTGACCGCTGCCCGTCCCGCAGTCCCAGGCCAATTCGTGCCCTGCGGGCAGACTCGCCAGATATGCGAACAGATCCTGTCCATAATGCGGTCGAAACTGCGTATAGCGATCCGCCTGCGTCGAAAAGTGATCGTGGAAGGTCATGGTCAATCCTGCGTGGGATTCGAGTTCCGTAATTATGGGCGTGCCAACAAAACTCGTTCAATTCTGGGGAATTTCCCGCCTGACGACTTTTTCCAAGATTTCTGGTAGTTGGTCGTTGACAGTGCATGATCGGTGTAGTTACACTAAGCGAACGTTTTGCCGGACCCGCAAAGATTCACGGAAACGCTAATGCACGCTGACTGAGCCTGGTTCATCGCATAGGCGAGCGACCTCCAACCAAAATTGGCTCAGACAATCACGAAGCGTGCGACTAGGCTCAGGACATTCATGTCCGGGGTGCTGTTCCACAAAATGCCTCTGACGGCTCTCGCTGAGCCGCAACAGCTTTTTGGAAAAGAAGTTAGTGTCGTTTCTTGATTCTCGGCGTGCACGGCGAAAATACAACAGGAGTTGCTTCATGCGTCTCAAGAGATTCTCGTTGATCGCTGCTGCTTGGCTATTGGGAATCTCTGTGCTGACGGCATCAAACGCCGCGGCCGAGACGTTGCAAATCCAGTTCACCGGTCTCAATCTGCAATACGATGGGACCAACATCTTCGACGCAGGCGTCCACAACACGGTCGGCTCGGGCAATCCGGCCGAAGCGGACGCGCTCACTGCGATGAACTTCTACCTGGATGGTTCGTTGGTGGGAACGCTCACCTCGGACATCTACGCCGATGTCTATATCAAAGACGTCCTCAACATTCCGGCTGCTGGCGGGGTCGTCGTTACCGGCGGCAATGGCGGCGCATTCGGCATCGACCTGTTGATGAAGAACCTGACGCCCGGTTGGGGTCTGGCCCTCGATATCGACACCTTGCAGTTTTTCTATACCGGGTCGCGCATCGCGATTTCCGTGGCCGGCCTGGCCACGAATCTGGCCGCACAGGATCTGCCGTTCGACCTGCAGTTCGATCCGATGCAGCCGATCCGAATCGTTATGTCAAGCGCCAGCCTGACCAACGTTACCACCGCGGGCGGTTACGTTACCGGCTTCAATGCCGCGGGTACGGGCAACGCCTCGGGTGAAGGCTTCGTCGTGATTCCGGAACCTGCCAGCTACGTGCTCGCCGGCCTGGGCATTGCGGCCCTGGCCGTGGTTCGTCGTCGCCGCAAGGCTGCCTAAGCACGGACCGCCTGACTTGAAAACGAATCGCGGCCGCCTCGCAGACTCCGGCGAGGCGGCCGCTGTTTTTTTATCCCGCACCTTGCCCGCAGCAACGTCCCCTTGCCGAGCAGAAGTCGCGTGGTAAACTTTGGGACTGCCTTGCCCCGAGCTGCTGACATGCAGAGGGGCCTTCTTAAGGCGGCGTAGCTCAGTTGGTTAGAGCAACGGCTTCATAAGCCGTGTGTCGCCGGTTCGAGTCCGGCCGCCGCTACTCCCTTTCCCTCCTCTCTGGCGAAGATTTCGCTGCCGCCTTGGGAGCTCCCCCGTCATCGGGACGGTTAATCGACGTCGTCTCGGCCGTACTTCTTGCCCAATCGCAGCAATGTGAACAGGCGTTCACAAAAAATAGTTGCACGCCCCGAATGTCGTCGCTATAGTGACCGGTGCTAATGGCCCATTGTGAGGGGTCTTGATTTCTCCCTGGGGAGGTTCACATGCACGCGGCCACGGTACGAATAGCGGCGCGAATCGCAGTCATGACGGTTCTGGCACTGGTAGCTTCGGTTGCCCTTCTATCGCCGATGACACCCTCGATCCTGGCCGCCGAGCTCGTCGAAGTGGTGAAGTCCGTCGAACCGTCAGTCGTGCGAATCGAAACCAATGCGAAACTGGGCAGCGGGGTGATTGTCAGCGATCAGGGAATTGTTCTGACCAACTACCACGTCATCGATGGCGCGAGTGAGGTGAAGGTCCAAACGCGTGACGGCAAGAGCTATCCGGCCCTGGGCTATCTGGTTATCGAACCGACTCACGATCTGGCCGTTCTGCGAATCAAAGGGCTGCCCCCGGGTCGCACCATTCGCCTGGCATCCGCGCTTCCACAAGTGGGCGAAAAGGTCGCGGCCTTTGGCAATCCACGGGGGTACAACTTTTCCACGTCCGAAGGCATCGTGGCGGCCCTCCGCAATGGCAAGGAAGCGCAACATGGCATTGGCGAAACGATCTACCGCGCGCTTGGCTATTCGCTGGATGCCAATTGGATTCAGACCACTGCCGCGATCTCGCAAGGCAACAGTGGTGGCCCGCTGGTGACGATGAATAGCGAGCTCGTGGGGCTCAACACTTGGGGTGATCCGCGAGGTCAGCAAATCAATTTCGCGATCAGCTTGCCAGATATCAAAGTCGTTTTGGGCAAAGTTTCTCCCACGACGCCCGTCCTGCATTTCACGACGCTGCCCCGCGGGCGCAGCGTTGCCGTCGATCCACCCTCTCCGGACGATGACACGTTTCACCTGAAACTCCCGACCGGTCGTGTCTTTTCATTCGAAGTCTTCGCGACTCGATCCACCGGTCACTTGATGGCCAACCGAGAGGGTGTCAAAGGGGATGTTGTCATCACGCATCCGAATGGCGCTGTGTTTGCTAAAGCTCAACAACAGGGAGGCGTTTTACATGGCCTGACGCTGGCCCAGTACGACAATCAACAACCGATGGTCGATGCAACGTATATGGATGGCCGACGTCACGGCATTCTCAAAACGTTTGACGAAACGGGCGCACCAGTGCTTTGCAGCCAGTACGTCGACGGCCGGCGCACGGGTTTTACGATCCTCTTTGGTGAAGAACTTGAGTTCATCGCTCAGTACAAGGCCGACAAACTCGAGTATCTGCAGCTGATGGCCGATCTTACGCCGCTCGAGGGGTTTGCCTCAGAGGAAGCGGCGCTCAAGCATCCCAAAGCCAAGCAGCTTTTGGCCAGGCTCGATCAGGTTGATG
>Ga0169931_10005207_pt1 | contig 19887 bp, 18 predicted proteins | sample Kivu_15m_20L_FD_129675 | JGI IMG/M metagenome (GOLD analysis project Ga0169931, IMG submission 129675) | Freshwater microbial communities from Lake Kivu, Western Province, Rwanda to study Microbial Dark Matter (Phase II) - Kivu_15m_20L... | ecosystem: Environmental > Aquatic > Freshwater > Lake... | reverse complement strand
TGTTTAAGGAGAGTGATTATGAGTTCATCTTTATCAAGTTCACTGAGTTTTTTATTATCAGTGATAGGTTCTTTAGAACAACTTTTTTTGTGTCTCCATAATCCAGCTCTATCATTAAATATTCTATTACATTTTTTACACTCGTATTTGCTAGTTTTTGCTAAAAAACCGTTGTTTTCGTTGTCGTTTTCGTTGTTTTTATGGCGTTTGCTTTGTAAATGTAAATTTAAATTATATTTTCGCTCGGTAATATAGTTACAAAGTTCGCAACAAAAAGTATTGCTATTTTTTGCTAAAAAACTGTTGTCATCCGTTGTCATATATTAACAACAGAAAATTAGTTTTAAGTTTTTTTCCAAAAAAAATACAATAACAAATAAAATTGTTTGGTTTAGTTTATGACGATAAATTTTCATTATCGTCACAGAAAAAATCGGTCAGTAAGGACTTTTTCGGCAAGTCATTTTTGGACATTTTTTTTGTCCATTTTTGAAAAACCAAAATACTTTTCAATTTTCAAAAGTCATTCGCTCCCCTTCATATGTAGGGAAGAAAAATCGACCAAAAAACCAACAATTTAAAGAAATCCTCTACAATATGTAGTGTCGCCGTCTTTAAGTAGCTAATCTAAATATATATTTCGCCAGCCATATTGGCAGCCTATTAGTATTCGAGCAGTGGGACATTTAAGACCTTATTCGCTTTGTATTTTAAAATATCTAATTCTTTTTTTGTTGTCGGGAATTCTTTATCTCCGTATATGTCTTGGAGCATTAACCATTCAAATAATCCTCCAATATAAATATATACATTATAGAAGCCGAGAGAAGTTAATTGATTGTATTTCTTGTATAATTTGTCGTCATTGCTATTTTTACCGTATATTATTATTTTTATATCTTTCGCTCCTTTTTGAATGCAATTATTTATGATATTTTCTTCATTATTTATATGCATTGTATTTACTATTAAACAATTTTGCTCTGACGGAGGTAGAGTATTTATTAATAAATGACCTTCTGGATTTTTTATTACAAATTGTACATCTTCATAATTTATTTTTATTGATGATGTTTGTGAATTTCCCATTAATTTATATAATATATTTTATTACATATTTTTAAACCATTCTTAATATGTAATAATTTATCTATGGTTTTTCGTTTTTCTTATACAAAATATTCTATATAATACAAATGAGTTTTTATAGGATTATAAAAAAATTGATTTAAATAATATGACTGATATTAGTAGTAATATAACGTGTATTATTGAAGGAATGGATTTAACCAAATTATCAAAGGCAGAACTTTTAGCAAAGTGTGAAGCAGTTGGAATTAAAAAATGTAAATCCAAAAATAAAGAAGAATTAATTAATTTACTTCAAAATAAGCCAATTGAAAAAAAACCGATTCAACTCATAATTGAAGAAGATGAAGAAAATGAAAAAAATGATAAAAATGAAAAAAATGATAAAAATGATAAAAATGATAAAAATGATAAAAATGAAAATATTGAAGAAAATAATATAAAAGAACCAATTATAACATCTACTATCCAAAATACGATTGATATTAAAAACATTAATGGTATAGAATATTTGAAAACAATAAGTAATAATAGTATTGATTTAATATTAACAGACCCTCCATATATAATATCCAAAGATAGTGGTATGAATGAACATTACAATAATATTAAATTCAATGAAGAAAATGATATTACACAAGTAAAAACTGAAGATGAATGGGAACAATATAAACATATAAATGAGATTGAAGATGATACAAATAAAGAAAAATTTATTAAGTATGGTTCTATATATGGAAAAAAATATTGTGTAAAAACTGATTACGGAAATTGGGATAGTGAGTTTACTATGGAAATTTTGGAGAAATTTATAAGCGAATATTATATAAAATTGAAAAAAGGAGGAACATTAATAATGTTCTTTGATTTATGGAAAATAACAGACCTAAAATATTTATTGGAAAAATATAAATTCAAACAAATTAGATTTATCGAATGGATTAAAACTAATCCACAACCAAGAAATAGTAAAGTGAATTATTTAACAAATTGTAGAGAAATAGCATTAATAGGTGTAAAAGACGGTAACCCAACATTTAATAGTTCATATGATAATGGTATATATATGTATCCATTACAAGGTGGAAAAAACAGATTTCATCCTACACAAAAAAGTTTGGCTTTATTTGAAGAACTAATTAAAAAACACTCCAACGAAAATGATACTATATTAGATACATTTTTAGGTTCAGGAACTACTGCTATTGCTTGTAAAAATACAAAACGAAATTTTAAAGGTTGCGAAATATTAAAAGAATATTATGACAAAATTTTAGAAATAATAAATTAATTTTTATATATATTTATAATTTATATATTTATAATTTATATATTTATAACTTATATATTTATAATATTAAAATAATCGTTATAAAACAATAACACATTATCATAATACCATCTTATAGCCATATTTGTTCTGCTTGCTGAATGAATTTGAAATTCGACTAATGCCATTTCAGACCCATCTTCTTTAATAATTTTAAGTGTAGATGAATTATTCCATTTATCCCAATTACACGTCCATTTATATTTATAAATATTCCAATCAATCTTATTTTTAATTGTAATATATCTAATTTTATCAATGTCTTGATTATAATAAATATTAGGACAATCAAATGTATAATTTACCATTACAGGTAATATTTTTGTTATATTTTCTTGAATATATTGTTTTAAATTAATTAAATTAGTAAATTCACAACCCAATAGTTCACAAAATTTTTTTGGCTGTGATTGTCCTATTACTTGTGGAGCAACTTTACCGGAACCTTTTTTTGTTGTTTTTGCTGAAAGATGTATTGTGTCATCCGTTGTTGATGTAAAATCATATCTAGAACCTTTTTTTGCAGTATGAATTAGTTTATCTGAAATTAATATAGCTAATTGTTCACTTAATCTATTTTTTAATTTTTCTGGGAGTTCCATATCATAATTGTATGGTCCATCATATGGTATATTTAAAGCTAAACATATAGCCATTTCAAATTGTTTACCAGTATCTTCTGTTTTTATTTTTTTTGGTACTTCTTTCTTTTCCTTCTTTACTTTCTTTTCACTAGCACTAGATAATAAAAGACTTTCATTAATTATATCAGGTTTAGTTTCCATTGTGATATATTGTAGCATCATACATTTTTTATTTATAAAAGAACTCAATTTTTTTATATATATAAACGAAAAAATATAGGATAATTTAGAAATTTTTAATATTGTGTATAATATATACTATATATGGTATTGATAAGTATTTGTATAATTATTTTAATATATATAAATTCAATATATCCTCGATATGTATGGTTCCTGCCATGTATTCCTTTTTACCCAAATAATTCTCTCGAGAGTCAATTAGTTTATGAACTTACTCAACAAAGGGGACAGGATATGGAATCTTTTTTTTATTTAACAGATCAATCCCCTGTTGATGCATTTATGCCTTATACTAGTATATCACGAAATGAATTAGACAATCTCATTACACAACCAAAAATTAGTTTTGTCATATTTTTTATAAAATTCTTAACTAATCGCGCACGACCGTGGCAAGTAGATAATAGAATACAACCATTAAAATCTACAACTGCTGTAACGCCTGCTTTTCCGGCAGGTCACGCATTTCAAGCATATTATTTATATCATATCCTGTCACGCATAAATCCAGAATTAAAAGATGTATACTATAATATTGCAATGAAATGTGATGAAGCTCGCATAAAAGCTGGACATCATTACCCAAGTGATGGTGTGTTTGCAAGAAACATTGTTGATTTATTTGTAAATCTTGGTATTTATTAGGTAATAATTTAATTTAACCGAATAGTAATTTATTAATGGTTGTTCTTACACAAAATATTCTATGACTAATAATACCTAAAATAAAATTATTTTGATAAATTCAATTATAATGAGATGCGGTTTTATCGAAGACCCAGTGATTATTATTTACATGAACATCTGTTAAGATTCTGCGTCTTAAAGCTGGTGCAGATACATTTGCGTCTTTTGCGGCATCGGCTATATTTTTGAAGAAACATTTCTCTCCATTTTTACAACAAATTTTTATAACAGGTTGGTCGGCAAATTGCTCTTCTTTTGATACACCGGAATATTAAATAATGGTTAGATTTTGTTTATTATCAAATATCCATATTTCGTAATTATAATTTAATTTTCTCACAGCATGAGCTTTTAATATATTTTTAATTAGATGATTTTTATATGTATAAGTACTTTTAACTTCAATTATTAGATTGTCTTTTGGTATAAATATATCCGGAAAATATCGACTATTTCCTTTTTTATATTCAAAAAAAATGACCGGCATATCAATTCGTCTATTTATAATTTCATCCTCATTATATTTTTTAATTAATATATCCAATGCTATGTTTTCATAGCCTTGTATTTGTATTATCTTACCAGAAGGAAATTTATATAATTTATTTGCGTTTGCGAATTGTTTTTCTGAAATGTAAGGATTTTGAGAAGAATTTCTAAAACCATATCTTTCTAACATTGTTTCCTCTGCTTTATTTCTGAATTCAGGCATTTTAGATATGTTATCGACACCATATTTTTTTAAAAGTGTTTCTTTAATTTTTTCTTTTACTAATTCACTTTGAAATGAATATTCAACACCATATTTTTGTAAGTTTGTTTGTTTTAGCTTATTTCTGACTTCTTGATTTTGTAAAGAATTTTCAGTTCCGTATTTTTTTAAGTTTGTCTGTTTTAATTTTTCTTTTACTGCTTCATTTCTCATTGGGTTTTCTACTCCATATTTTTTTATATTTGTTTCTTTTGTTTTATTAGCATAAATTATAGATTGCGATATATGTTCAACACCATATTTACTCATAACAGTTTCTTTAATTTTAGTTTTAATGCCTTCATTTTGAAATGTATTTTCAACACCATATCTTTCTATATTTGTATCTTTTATTTTATTTTTTACATTTTGATTCTGTACAGGATTTTTAAAACCATATTTTTTAAAGTTTGTTTCTATACTTTTTAATTGCCCATTTAATACAGAACAATCATGACAAAAATTTTTTGTTCTCAATAAAATCCTAAATGATTTTGAGAAAATATTACAACAATTGTCCGTTTTACATTTACCTTTAATAATTGTTTCACGATTTAATTTATCATATGACGATTCTAATATAGCTTCATTTTCATGACAAAATTTATCAAGTAATTCTTTATCATATCTAACCATTAAATACTATATAGTATTTAATGACTCATTATTTAAGTTGTTTTTTTCTAATATTTTATTTTTCCTTTTTTCATAAGCTTTTCTTCTATATTCTTTTATCTTTTCAGGTGTGTTTTCAGAAATTTCCTTTAGACGTTTATTAGCGCGTTCAATACTTATTTTTTTATTTTCTTCAAATTTTTCTAGAGATAAATTCAATGTTTCCAATAACTTATTTTGTTCCTTTATTTCATCTTTCAATTTATAAATTTCGTTTTGTAATTCGTCGTTCTTTTTCAGAAGTAAATTGTAATTTTCAATATTATATTCATTTTCCTTAATAATTTCCTTTATTAATTCCTCTACTTTATCAAGCGTAAATTCTTCGTCGTCAAGAGCAATTAATTCTCTGTGTGCTATATCGTCGATAGTTACAATTCGTAAACGATTTTTCAATGTTGCGTGTTTTTTAATACAATTTTCAATTTCAATCTTATTTTTCACTTTAAATGCATTATATAATCTGAAATTTTCATATGTTTTTTTATGAGTTTTCACTCGTTCATTTAAGTTATTACTTTGGCCGAATTTAATAACAGTTTCTTTATACATTTTGCTGTTAGGTTTACCGAGTGTTTTATTATCAATTAATCCGATGTAAATGCATTGAGTATTGACTGGAAATTGTTCTAATAAAGTGTTTTCTTTTAATTCTTCTTTTTCTTTTTCTATTGAGTTTGTAACATTTTCTAATTTATTTTTTTCTTGTTCCAATTGTAATTTTAATTCATTACATTCATCTTGTATAACAAACTGTATTAATTCTTCCAACTTCATAAAATAATCATGAATTTCATCAGCCTTTTTTGTTCCTGCTTTTAGACAAAATTTTTTGAAGGTCTCAACATTTAACATAAATATTTCTTTATTCTGACCTCCTTTGGATTGGTTTGTTTGCTTTGCCGGTTGGCAAAGCGATAATATATAATCTTTATTAAGAATAAAATTTTTTTCTAAAACCCTTTTTGCATTTACTTTTTGACTAAAACCTAACCATTTCCAAACTTCATCCAAATCAATCAAAAAATCTTTTTTAGCATCATAATTAAGATAACAATAAAAACTTGATAAAAATAATTGTTGTTCGAAATCCGTAAAATTTTCTTTAATTTTTGTCAATAATTTCATATTATAATCTTTTGATAACTTGGTTATCGGGTTATTTTCAATGAGTTCAACTATATTAATAGTTTCCATTTCCATTATATATAAATAATGAATTATGTCTTTAAGTCATTATTTACAGAATTGCTTTAGATTTTTAAAACGAAAGCTTTTACTTTTAAAAGCAAAAGCAATCGTCTAATGAAACTTGACAACAATTTCAACCTCTTCTTTCTTGATGCTTTTTGTAGCGGAAATTGACAGCTCTTCCCTCTTCTTTCGTGTCTTCGCGTTATCGGTCAAACCTTCCTTCCTCTTTGATGTACTATTACGACTGTTCATATCCTTTTCAATCACATCATAATTTTGGTCGATGTAATCTATGACCTTATTTTCAAGTGCCCATTTGAAAAAATTCAATTGTCCGATAGTTGTTTCAATGCACGTACCGTTCTTGTACGGAATGCTTATCCTATCCCAGCGACAAAATGGATCAAAACGTTTCTTACTGTATGCTTTGAGTCTGAGCTTATAATCGAAATAAACTTTGAAGCGAATATTTTCGCCGGAAGAACTGACCATATCATATAATGTATAATTTTTCTTAGCATAATTGGTCGCAAACCAATCAACGATTCTCAGAGATATTTTGGATTCGCCAGTAATAATCTTTAGCATTTTAGTCAAGTTGTCATCACGGTTATAAAATTCTAACAAATTATTTAGCAATAATTCATTTTGCGTAGTATAATTAACAGCTGTGTTCATTAATTAAAATACTAAAAAAAATTTTTAAGTTGTTTATAACGAATATTATTTTTCATTGTAAAAAAAACTTTATATATATTATAATGTCTGATTTTATGTCAAACTATTTTGGACCTTTAGATAAAAGTGCGTGTGTGTACTTTTTGATTATTGCTGTTATTTTTTTCATTGCACTCATTTTAGTGTTGATTAATGAATTAGTATTTGCAGTTAAAAATTACAATAAATTGAATTTTAGAATGGTTTCAGCTGGTGTACTCATATTATTTAACATTTTCCTTGCTTATTTTATTAATAGATTAATGTATGGTATGTGTACAAGATCATTGGCTTAAAGTAGACAGTCGGTTCCCTTTACACAGTCGGTTCCCTTTACACAGACTTTTCACCTTGAGTTGTATTAACTGGTTTTAAAAATTGGTCTCTTATAGAAATGTCATCTATATAATTAGACTGACCCAAAAATGGATTGAAACCAATTTGTTGCACCATTTCTCTGTTGGCCAATTTATCACCTAATTCTTCTCTCTTATTAGATACTTTAAATCCAGCTCCGGAAAGTGTTTGGTTTAAAATATCCCATGTATGTTCATCATGATGTAAAGATGACGAATATGCAGAAGTCTCCATATTTTTACTAAATTCTTCATTTTCCATTTGGATTTGGTGTTTCATTCTTCTGGACCTTTCGTAAGGTTTACCATCTGTCCATTTTAAACTACTGTTATTAACAGTTTGATTATTATTAACAGGTTGATTCTCTTCTAAACATTTTTTATAATCCATATCTAATAATATTATATGATTATTTATTATTATTAAACTAACGAAGTACTGTCTATAACGAAGTACTGTCTTCAGGAACTTTCACTAATTTCATTTGTTTCGTAAAGAAAAACTTATCATCACTTCTACGCCTCCTTTTTAAATTACACTCCAAACAAGCTATATAAAAATTGTCTACATTATGACCTAAATCATTGTCTATTCTGTCCACAGTCCACTGTTTCATTTCTCTCGAAATGTCATATAAAACATTCATTTCACATTGGCAATAATAACATTTCAATTCGCAATCAATGATTTTATCTATTACTGATTCTAAATTAATAAATTTATCATTATTGAAAAGTTTTTTAATGATATCTTGTTGTTTATAACCATAGATTTTTTTATTAATTTGCTGTAAAAGTATTTTTGTTTTTTCATCCGTATAACTATATGCGTTTGATTTTATATTTTTTACAGTTTCTATTTGATTTGTATATGTATAATCATCTGCGGTAAATGTCCAATTTTCGGCAATAACCCTTTTCCTTTCTTTATTTTTTTTATGGTCTTCTAATAACTGTTTTTTAACTGTTTTTGTAAACATAATGCTTTTAGTCTCCATATATAAAATACTTATAATATATCTAAATGTATATTTACGAAATTGATATAAATATAGATTCATAAATATATATTTTACGAAAGTGAGTTAAAATTAATACAACATATTATACTATACTAGAATGGAAGATTCAAGTCCGATTAATGAATGTCAAGAACTCAAGAATATTAAATATAAAACAATGCTATTAAATGGTGTGCAGATACCTGAAACTAAATCCTCTAATGATATATCAAATTTAGATAAATTTCTTGAAAATGAGAAAAATAATAATGTAAATGAGCCATGGTGTAAACTCAATAAAACAATTAAAATGAAAAAGTTGCAAGATTATGTTATAACTTATAAGGAAGACAATAATTTATCAGATGATGAAGGTGAATTATTAATCGGGTTTTTAAAGGATTGTATAGACCGTAAAAAATTGCAACGTGTCAAAGATGTGATTTATGATAAAGAAAATGGAAAAATTAAAGAAATACCTGCTTTGCATTATATGAAATCAAGTAAACATTTTACGTTGAAAAATCTTGACAAACGTGTTTCAACACTTAAATCTTTAGCGCCAAAAAAAACAGGTCAAGGAACCATAAGAAAAAAAGATAGTACTAAAACAAATGACTCCGATTCAGAAGAAGATGATGAAATTTAACAAATTATATAAAAATTTCAATTTCAATGTTGTAATTTCATTTTCCCATATGAAATATTTCAGTAGTGTAATATAAAAAAAATAAATATTAAAAAGATATTGATAAGATATATAATATGTCAACATTTTTATTTGATTTAGATCCATTAAATGATATAATGGATACATTAGTATTTGAAGACGAACCATCTATTTTTACAGAGGAACACGCAGTCGAACTTGTTGAAACTGCTCTGCATCTTATGGAAGAATATATGAGCGAAAATCCTACTGCAATTTCGGATCCCAATTTTCACGATATTTTATTAGAAGAAATAAAAGAAATGTTTTATGTTCAAATGGAAGACCATATTTTGGATAGTGAATATATTGAACATGATATGAATGACCTGCTTGAAGATGCATTTAATATTTATATTACTACTTTTCATCCGGAAAGATCTATTAAAAATAAAGATGAAGATTTAGACGAAGAATATGAAGAAGTCTCTGAAATAAATGAACAAGAAAGTAATATTATTGCAGAAAAAATTAAATCTTTGAGTGAAATTCCACAGCCTGTTCAAAGAACACCAGAATGGTATCGGTTTAGATGGAATTTGATTACAGCAAGTAACGCATGGAAAGCTTTTGAAAGCCAAAATACAATTAATCAGTTAATTTACGAAAAATGCCAACCTTTAAAAGATGTAACTATAGAACAAATGGACGAAGAAGTTAAAATGGTAAATACAAATACTAGTTTACATTGGGGGCAAAAATACGAACCGTTATCTGTTATGATGTATGAAAATTTATATAACTCAAAAGTAGAAGATTTTGGATGTATACAACACCCAGTTTATAAATTTATTGGTGCATCGCCTGATGGAATTATTGTGAAATCTGAAACAGGACGTTACGGTAGAATGCTTGAAATAAAAAATATTGTCAATCGTGAAATAAATGGTATTCCAAAAAAGGAATATTGGGTTCAGATGCAATTACAAATGGAAGTATGTGACCTTGATGAGTGTGATTTTTTAGAGACTAAATTCACCGAATATTCTGACTACCAAAGCTATCGAAATGATGCAATTATGTCGTCATTTAATGGAGAAGAATTTAATAGTTACGTCACGGCAAAAGATGGTAGCTATAAAGGTATTATTGTTCATTTTCACACTAGCACAGGAACTCCACATTACGAATATATGCCACTAAATTTATGGAGACCTCATGATATATCAAATTGGGAAGATTCTATTGTTCAAAAATATGAATCAGAACCTTATAAATATACATTTCTGAAGTTTATTTATTGGAAACTTGAGAAACTAAGCTGTGTTCTTGTGTTAAGAAATAAAGAATGGTTTAAAAATAACGTTGGTCAGTTAGAAAAAATTTGGAAGATCATTGAAGAGGAACGAGTAACAGGGTATGAACATAGAGCACCTGCCAAACGAGCAAAGAAAGAACAGATTCCGTTTAAACCTTATGTAAATGAAGAAACTTGTTTTCTAAAAGTTGTCAAACTAAGTCCACCTTTAAGCGAAGCGACTGATGTTAACAAAAGGTGAAGCAAAAAATTCAAGATAAATATTCTTATATTTTCCACCTTTTCCCAAAGGTACTGGCGTTGCTAAAGGTGGATTAGTATAGTATATTTTGCATATCACTTCTAAATGGTAAACTATCGACTAATTGTTCCTCCGTAGTGAAATAACCGACTCGTGTTCCACATTCAGGATTGACTGGTGGTAATGGTTTAACAAGATTATCACCCGTTTTTTTGTCGTGATATAATGCTCCACACATGGAAGCCGGCATACATGTACCTTCATCAGGATTATCTGGGTATCTTATATTATTTGTTATCTGGTCATACGAACCTAATTGAAAAACTGGATACTTCCACCAAATATCGCTTGCATCATCATTAGAAATTTGATTTTTACCAATAGGTGGATAAGTATCTTGAACTAATACTTGAGTTTGAGCATCAGGAAAATTACCAGCAGATTGGTTTAAAGAATAATTTGAATATCCTTCAAGAAAATATGTAAAATTAAATATTAGTGGTAGTCCAATAGCTAATATAATTAATAAAAGTAGGAAAACAAATGGATTCATATATATAATTTATATATTTTTAAATAGTTCTAAACATTTCAAAATTTTTATTATATATAATTTTTTTATTTAATAAAAAATCGGTTTAAAAATATCGTTTAAAAATATATCATAAAACAACGGACAATACAACAGAGATGCGCGTAATTAAACGTAATGGAGAGCTTGAAGACTTATCCTTTGATAAGATTTTGAATAGAATCAGAAAATTAGGACAGGAAGCAGGAATTCAGATAAATTATCAATCACTCGTTATGAAAGTTATTGACCAGTTATTCGATAAAATTCCTACTACAAAGATAGATGAATTAGCAGGGGAACAATGTGCTGTAATGTCGACAAACCACCCAGATTACGCTACTCTAGCAGGAAGAATTGTTGTATCAAACCATCAAAAAAATACAGACCCGATTTTCTCAAATGTCATGAAAGAATTATATGAGTTTAAAGATATTCATGGTATAAATAAACCATTGGTTTCCGATAATTTGTGGAATTTTACACAGCAAAATAAAGATGCTTTAAATGAAATGATAGTTCATGATCGTGATTATCTGATTGATTATTTTGGGTTTAAAACGTTAGAGCGAGCATATTTATTTAAACTAGGGCATAAGATTATTGAGAGGCCACAGCATATGTGGCTACGTGTTGCTATTGGTATACACGGATACAATAATAATTTAAATGCGTTAAATCTTGTTAAAGAGACATATGATTTAATGTCACAAAAATATTTTACACATGCTACACCGACATTATTTAATGCTGGGACACCAAGACCACAAATGAGTTCTTGTTATTTAATTGCTATGGAAGATGACAGTTTAGATGGTATTTATAATACATTACACGATTGTGCTATGATATCTAAATGGGCTGGAGGTATTGGACTACATATTCATAATATTCGTGCAAAAGGAACACATATTCAAGGAACAAACGGAACATCAAATGGACTCGTTCCTATGTTACGTGTATTCAATAATACAGCTCGGTACGTTGATCAATGTGTTCATCCAGAAACATTAATTTACACAGATAAAGGACCCATTCAAATACAACATTGTTCTATTAGAGAAACTAAAATATTTAATTTACAAGGAGATAACGAAGTAATAGAAAATGTATTAGAACATCCTTATGAAGGAGAAATTTATAATATTAAAACAATGCATTGTATAGATAATTTAAAGATTACACCAGAACACCCTATTTTTGTTTTAAGAAATCAAAAAAAAGGAGTAAATTATCATGTAATTGAAAATAGGTTAAATAAAAATATAATCTCATTTGAATGGATAGAAGCAAAGGAATTAACCCCGGATGATATGTTAGTTTATAGTATTCCAAAATATGATGTTGATGTTGATAATTTGACAGAAGATGATTGTTATATGTATGGGATTGTATTAGGCGATGGATCTATGCACAATACAGACCAAAATGGTTATATATCATTACATACTATAAATAAAAAACATATATTAGATTTTTGCATTAAATATTTTGAAAATAAATGTATTCAGTATAGAATAGAAATTAATGAAAATACAACTAAGATTAGATGGAATAAAAATATAAATATGCCTTTTAGATATAATGATATTTATGATATAAATAAGTGTAAATACGTCCAAAGTAAATGGCTAAACCTACCAATTACAAAATCTAAGTTTATTTTAAAAGGATTACTTGTTACTGATGGATGTATTAATAATGAATTGGTATTTGATAATACATCACGACACTTAATTGAAAGTGTAAGATTTATTTCTTTAAAAATGGGTTTACTAACAAGTGGATATATTAGAGATAGAATAGGAGAAAGTCATGAAACAAAAAGAGGAATTATAACAAATCAAAAAATAAGTTATTGCTTAAGAATACCAAAAACAAAAGAAATATGTGATTTAATGAATATTCCATATGATAATAAGAACTTTTATAAATTTTTTAAATACAATAATTATTTGTTGACTAGAGTAAAAAATATATCAAAAGAAGACTATAATGGCACTTTATATGATTTACAGATGGAAAAAGAGCATAATTACATGGTACATAATGGCATAATTCATAATGGTGGTGGAAAGCGCAATGGCTCTTTTGCGATTTATTTAGAACCCTGGCATGCAGACGTGGAAGATTTCTTGGAATTGAAAAAGAACCATGGCGATGAAGAGTTGAAAGCGAGGGATTTGTTTTATGCATTATGGATTTCCGATTTATTTATGGAGAGAGTTAAAAATAATGCAAAATGGTCGCTAATGTGTCCACATGAATGTCCTGGGTTAAGCGATGTTTATGGCGATAAATTTGTTGAACTATATGAAAAATATGAGTGTGAAGGCAAGATAAGAAAGTCAGTAAATGCACGTGATTTATGGTTTAAAATTCTGGACGCTCAAATGGAAACTGGTACACCATATTTATTATATAAAGATGCAGCGAATTCCAAATCAAATCAGAAAAATTTAGGAACCGTTAAATCGTCTAATTTATGTGTTGCTCCAGAAACATTAATTTTAACTGACAAAGGACATGTAGAAATCCAAACTTTAATGGATCAAGAGGTTAATGTATGGAATGGTGAAGAATGGAGTTTAGTAACTGTTAAAAAAACAGGGGAAGAACAAGAACTTATAGACGTTTATACTGACGATGGTTCTAAATTAGCTTGTACCCCTTATCATAAGTTTTATATTCAAAATAGTTATTCATCAAATTCTATTCAAAAAGTTGAGGCAAAAGATTTAAAACCAAATGATAAAATAATTAAATGCGAATTTCCAGTTATTGATGGTTGCGATAAAATGCCTTATGCTTATACACATGGGTTTTTCTGCGGAGATGGAACATACAATAATATAACAAACGAACCTGAAAGAGTTGATTTAAATGAAAAATTTGACACCCCTTCACATTTTTGTTCGCTCAAAGATAAATTAGATTGGTTTGCTGGATATTGTGATGCTGATGGAACTATATCAAAAAATGGAGAAAATGAACAACTACAGGTTGCATCAATAAATAAAGAGTTTTTAGAAAATATTAAACTATTATTACAAACTTGCGGTATAAATCCTAAAATTAAACTCGGTAGTAATAGAACGGAAAGTTATTTACCTGACGGTAAAGGTGGATATAAATATTATGAAGTAAAACCACTTTATAGATTATTAATAACCTCTTGTGATTTATATAATTTGTTTAAATTAGGTTTTAACCCCAAAAGATTAGTTATTTCAGGTAATAAACCAGCCAGAGATGCAAAACAATTTATTAAAATATTAAAAGTTGAAAATAATAATAGAATTGATGATACATATTGTTTTACTGAACCAAAAAAAAATATGGGTATATTTAATGGAATAATAACAGGTCAATGTACTGAGATTTTAGAGTACTCTGACGATAAAGAAACAGCTGTTTGTAATTTGGCTTCCATTGGTCTGCCAACATTTGTCGACCAAGTTACAAAGCAATTTGATTATGATAAGCTTCATCAAGTAACAAAAGTAATAACAAATAATTTGAATAGAGTCATTGATGTTAATTATTATCCAACGGAAAAAACTAAGCGTAGTAATATGAAACATAGACCTATTGGTATTGGTGTCCAAGGGTTAGCTGATACATTTGTTCTTATGGATATACCATTCCATTCAGAAGAAGCCAAAGAAGTGAATAAACTCATTTTCGAAACCATTTATCACGCGGCTTTAGAGAAAAGTAATGAAATCGCAATCGATCGAGAGAAATTTATTAAAGAAACTTGTCTTACAAGATATGATGTATTAAATGAATTAAATGAATTAAATGAATATGAATCTGCCGTTGTATTGAGTAAGAATAAGTGTGAAATAGGGGATTTAAAATATGCAGGGGCTTATAGTTCATTTACTAATTCGCCCACTGCTGAAGGTATTCTTCAATTTGATATGTGGTCTACAACTCCATCTGATAGATATGATTGGTCTACACTCAAAGAATCGATCAAAACACACGGTCTTAGAAATTCACTGTTAGTCGCGCCTATGCCGACAGCATCTACATCACAAATTCTTGGGTTCAACGAATGTTTTGAGCCATTTACTAGTAATCTATATAGTCGCCGTACTTTAGCAGGTGAATTTGTCGTGGTAAATAAATATCTAATGAAAGAGCTTATTGATTTGGGACATTGGAACGAACAAATTAAAAATAATATTATTGCGAATAAAGGTTCTATTCAGCAGTTGTCAATGTTACCAGACCATATTAAAAATAAATACAAAATCGTGTGGGAAATTCCAATGAAGCACGTGATAGATATGGCCGCAGATAGAGGTGCATTTATTTGTCAAAGCCAAAGTTTAAATTTATGGGTGGAAGACCCTACGTATAATACATTAACTTCGATGCATTTTTATTCATGGAAAAAAGGACTTAAAACAGGAATTTATTATTTAAGAAGAAAAGCAAAGCATCAAGCACAGCAATTCACAATTGAGCCAGAACAAAAGGTTGTAGAAGAAGAAAAAGACGAAATTTGTGAGATGTGTTCGGCATAAAATACATAATATTTTGAATAATTTTGAAACCAAAGTACATTATGCACGAAGGACTCAACAGTTATATTATGTATTTTAAATTAAAATCTATATTTAGTACTAGTACTATTTATATTTTTTCATTTGTATTTTGTAACCCTTTTTACTTTTGTAACCCTTTTTAGTTTTGTAACCCTTTTTACTTTTGTAACCCTTTTTACTTTTGTAACCATTTTTAGTTTTATTTCCTTGTTTTTTATTTCTTTTTCTGGTTTTTCTTTTCCCACCTCCTAAAGCATCATCTTCTAACATATCTTCTGGAATCATTTGCTTAACTCTTTCGCTTAATGACTCTATATGTATATCTGGATTTGATTCTTGAATTTTTCTTTTCACGCATTCCAATACTCTTTGTTTTTTTTCTACCATATTTCCAGGTAGATTTTTTAAAACCTCGTTTTCTTCTTCTATACATTTACTAATAAAATGATAGATACTTTGATCTGTAACAGGTGTAGGATATATTGCATTTGCTATATTTTGATACAATACATTATTTAGTTCAGATCCTGCAGAAGCTAGAGAGAATATCAATCTTTCTTGAATTCCTTTCACACAAGAAGTTGTATCTACTCCAGAACTATAAGCTTGACAACTATCATTTAACAAAAATCTAATATAATTTTCTTGGTATTGTTTAGGTTGTTTCTTAACAAATTCGATAGCACTATTAGTTAAATCTCTTTTAGATTTAAAACCAAAATCCATCACATTAATCTTTGGAAGCAATTGTTGATATTGTGCTTGTAAATTATTTTTTTCAGTTTGATCTTCTATTCCACTAATAACCTGAGTTGTAAATCGTTTAATACTTGAAATAAAATCAGCATTATTTCCATTGTATTCCGTATTTCCTATTAATGCCAATAATTCAGGTTTGTTTATTTTATCAAAATAATTATGAACCTGATATGCTATACCTGGCTGAACAACCTGAGGTGCTTGAGCTGGCACAACAAAAGCAGCAGGAGGAGCAACACCATCAGGTACATTATTTACGGCCATAGAAAAAGCGTCTAAAAACATATATTCGGTATCTGTTTGGGGTCCTATGATCCAATTTCTTAAAGGTTGATTAAAAGAGTCTGCTCTAGCAAACATTCTACTCATATCAGTAACATTACTAACATTCCAATTATTTAATGGTTGATTAAAAGATACTGCTCTAGAAAACATATTAGTCATATTTCTAACATTACTTACATTCCAATTTCCTAAAGGTTGATTAAAAGATTGTGCTCCTGAAAACATACTATTCATATCAGTAACATTACTTACATTCCAATTTTCTAAAGGTTGATTAAAAGATTGTGCTCTACGAAACATATCACTCATATCAGTAACATTACTAACATTCCAATTTCCTAAAGGTTGATTAAAAGCCTGTGCTCTATAAAACATACTAGTCATATTAGTAACATTACTAACATTCCAATTTCCTAAAGGTTCATTAAAAGATACTGCCTCAAAAAACAGAAAACTCATATCTTTTACTTTACTTACGTCCCAATCTCCTATTGGTCCATATCTTGTAATTTGAGTATCTCCTGATATATATCTTGTCACAATATCTCGTATATTATCATTAGTTAATTGTAGTTTTCGCTCATCGGCGCGAACAAGCCGCGCAAGAAACTTCCGTAATCCTGACATATATATATATATAAATTTTTTTTAGTGTTAAATCAGTCCAATTTGGTTAGAATATTTTTTAAATGAATTACAATCGTCGATTAAATCAATATTATGTTTTAATTTCATAAAACATCTTAATGTAACTAATATATCATTAAATGAGTTATGCAAGTTGGTAGGTGATTTATTAAATAATTTTTCATGTAGTTCAATTAATTTTGGATATTTTAAAAATGTCTTTCCATTCTTATCAATTAACTGAATATTACAAAATGTAATGGAATCTTTTAATGTGCAACAAATATTTTTAAAATTTGTCAAGAAATGTAATTCATATTTGTAGAATTTTATTTGTTCTTGTGTTAAATCGCTGTTATTGATAATTCGTAATAATTCAACCTTTATCATATTAATATCAAATTCCACATTATGTCCGATTAATATATCCACACCTCTCAAGAAATAAAAGAATTCACTTAAAACATCATTAATATGAACACCTGTCTTCGCGGATATGTCATTTGTAATACCGTGAATTTTACTCGACTCTTCCGAAATTGAAATACTTTCTGGAACTTTGATTACATAATCTTTTGTAATAATAATATCGTTTAACGAAGTATCATAAATTATGTAACTAAATTGAACAATATGAGGCCATTGATGTAGGGTAGTTGGTGCAATAAATTTACTTTGAGGTAACCCAGTAGTTTCAGTATCAAATACTTGAAGTCTCATTATGTATTAATCTGTTAAGAGTTTAAGTTGTTTATTAATTTAGTAATTTATATTTATTATATAGTGTGATTAAAAAAATCAATTTTAAAATATAATTTATATTATTTAATTTACCTACTTAAAGACGGATACACTACATTATGTAGGGGATTTCTTTAAATTCCCTGTTTTTATGCCAAAAAATGGTCCCTACATATGAAGGGAAGTGGTTGGTTTTCGAAAAATGAAAAGTATTTTAACTTTTTCAAAATGGACAAAAATAAATGTCCAAAAATGACTTGCCGAAAAAGTCCTTACTGACCGATTTTTTCTGTGACGATATTGAAAATTTATGGTCTCAGGGTAAACCAAACATTTTTATTTTGTTATTGTATTTTTTTTTGAAAAAACTTAAAGATTTTTTCTCAATGGAAATAAATGGAAACTTTAGGAAAAGAGGAAAAGAGCAATAAAAAAAGCACGGATTACTTTTGTGAAAAATGTCACTTTAAATGCTGTAAAAAATTTAATTGGGATAGACACATAAATACATCAAAACATATAAATCTGATATTTGGGAAAGAGCAAAAAGAGCAAAAAGAGCAAAAAGAGCAAAAAGAGCAAAAAGAGCAAAAAGAGCAATTTTATACATGTATTTGTGGAAAAAAATTTAAAACTAATTCGGGGTTATGGAAACATCATAATAATTGTAATTATGATGTGAATAAAAATAGTATAGACAAAACTGATGATAAAAACGATAAATTACTCGAATATCTTATGAAAGAAAATAAGGAAATTAAAGATAGTATAGACAAAACTGACGATAAAAACGATAAATTAATTGAATATCTTATGAAAGAAAACAAGGAAATTAAAAATATGATTTTAGAAATTGTTAAAAACGGAACACATAATACTACTAATAATAATAATCATACAAATTCTCATAATAAAGCATTTAATCTCCAGTTCTTCTTAAATGATACATGTAAGAATGCCATGAATATGACAGATTTTGTCGACTCTATTAAGCTACAGTTGAGTGATTTGATGGAAGTTGGTCAACTTGGATATGTAGACGGTATTTCAAAAATAATTGTGAAAAACTTAAATAACCTAGATGAGACTGTAAGACCTGTCCATTGTACGGATAAAAAGAGAGAAACTATGTATATAAAAGATGAAGGACAATGGATAAAAGAGGATGAAAATAAAACGAGATTAAAGAAGGCAATCATAAGAGTATCCAATAAAAATATTAAACTGCTACCTCAGTTTCGAGAGAAATATCCAGAATATAAGAATTCATCCTCAAAAATATCTGATGTACATGATAAGCTTGTTATAGAAGTGATGGAAACCGATGATGATAAGAAAGAAAAAATAATAAAAAATATATTAAAGGCTACTACTATTAAGGAAAATAAATAACTTATATAGTACTAGTACTCAACTCAAATATAATTTTTACACGGTGCAAAACTTCTTCTATGCCAAATGGTAATACCGTGTTCCTTGATACCATCAATGTGGCGTTTAGCACCATATC
>Ga0169931_10005205_pt1 | contig 19892 bp, 18 predicted proteins | sample Kivu_15m_20L_FD_129675 | JGI IMG/M metagenome (GOLD analysis project Ga0169931, IMG submission 129675) | Freshwater microbial communities from Lake Kivu, Western Province, Rwanda to study Microbial Dark Matter (Phase II) - Kivu_15m_20L... | ecosystem: Environmental > Aquatic > Freshwater > Lake... | reverse complement strand
TGTCGCTCAGGATCAGCAGATTGCGCGTGAAGAAGGGGCCGTGCGCCCCCGACAGGTTCATCAGCATGCCGTCACGGCCGGCCACGGGGATGGCCTCGAGGCGGGTGACGGTGGGGGTGGAGGCGATGATCATGGGCAGTACAGTACATAGTGGGCTCGGGCGAGCCGCGACCGACGGCTGGGTTCAGCGTCAGTCATCGTACAACCTGGCGTGATCTTGTCAAGGCACCGCAATGCGCCCGAAGCTTCAGACCATCGCCCGCAACTCGTCCGTCGAAGGGAAGCTCGCCGTCACGACAGACCTCGATCGTTGTCCAGCCCAGCATGGCTGCCCTCCCGGCGCCGCCGCTCGCGGCTGTTGACCAGGTGGGTGCGCATGGCGGCCCGTGCCGCCTCCGCGTCCCGGGCGGCGATGGCGTCGAGGATGCTCTCGTGCTCGGCGTTGACCCGCCGCAGGTAGGCCTGGCGCGCCAGATGTTGCGCAGCCCGCGCAGCGTCGGCGGCGTCGGTCCCTGGCGCGGGCCCCGCGGCCTCCAGCCGCGCCCGCGGGATGCTGCGCGTGCCCAGGGTGGCCAGCAGGTTGCCGAAGTGGTCGTTCTGCGTCGCGCGCGCGACCTCGGCGTGGAAGCGGAAATCGGCCTCGACGGCGTCGCGCCCCTCCTGCACCGCGCGCTCGAAATCGGCCACCGCAGCGCGCAGCAGCTCGAGCTGCGCCGGGGAGCGCCGGCGCGCCGCCAGGGCCGCAGCCTCGGTCTCGAGCGCGATGCGCAGCTCCAGCAGCGCGATCACGTCACGCAGCGTCTCGAGCTGCTGCGCGTCGACGCGAAAGCCCTCGTCAGCGGACGGCGCGAGCGCGAAGGTGCCGATGCCGTGCCGCGTCTGCACCAGGCCCGAGGCCTGCAATTGCGACAGCGCCTCGCGCACGACGGTGCGGCTGACGCCGAATTCGGCCATCACCGCGGCCTCGGTCGGCAGCTTCTCGCCCGCCGGGATGCGCCCCTCGCGGATGCGCGCGGCCAGCGCCTGGACCAGTTCCTGGGCCAGGGTGCGCGGCCGGCGGACGCTCTCGCCGGCGGTCAGCGATGCTCGCCGTGTCATCAGGGTCTGCCCTTGACTCCCGGGCTCTTGACCCGGGATAGATTGGTTCTAGAATAGCGGCAAGTTGTACGACAACGTACAAGAGCCCGCAAATCCAGATGGTGCAGCAAAAGCCTCACCAGATCAAGCCCCGCGACCTGCACCCCCTGCTCTCCGGCACCGCGCCCCTCGTCATCCACCGCCCCAAGCCATGCTCGAGCAACCTGCCACCCCCCTGCGCTTCGGGCGCCTGCTGCTCACCGGCGCCGCAGGCGGCCTCGGCCGCGAGCTGCGCCCGCGCCTGAAGGCCTACTGCCGCACGCTGCGCCTGAGCCACCGCGCCCCGATAGGCGAGCCGGGCCCGGGCGAGGAGATCGTCGTCGCCGACCTGGCCGACGCCGACGCCATGCTGGCGCTGCTGGAGGGTGTGGATGCCGTCGTCCACATGGGCGGCGTCTCGACCGAGCAGCCTTGGGAGCGCATCCTGCCGAGCAACATCGTCGGCATGGTCAACCTCTACGAGGCCGCGCGCCGCCAGCGCGTGCCGCGCATCGTCTTCGCCAGTTCCAACCACGTCACCGGCTTCTACCGTCAGGACCAGGTCGTCAGCCCCAGGGACCCGGTGCGCCCCGACGGCTTCTACGGCCTGTCCAAGGCCTTCGGTGAGAACCTGGCCCAGCTCTACTGGGACCGCCACGGCATCGAGACCGTCAGCCTGCGCATCGGCTCGTCCTACCCCGCGCCCAAGGACCGCCGCATGCTCGCCACCTGGATGAGCTACGACGACACCGAGCGGCTGATCGTCGCCGCGCTCACCGCGCCCGTGGTCGGCCACTCGGTGATCTACGGCTTCAGCGACAACACCACCTGCTTCTGGGACAACACCGCGGCGGCGCACATCGGCTACCGCCCGCGCGACAGCTCCGAGCCCTTCCGCGCCGAGGTCGAAGCGCGCCAGCCCATGCTCGACCGGCACGACCCCGCCGTCATCTACCAGGGCGGCGCCTTCGTCAAGCAGGGGCCGTCGAACTGAGCCGCCGTGGAGCGAGCCCGGGGCCGGGCTGCGCCCAGCCCGATGTTCGGGTTCCACCGACTTGCCGCCGACGCCGCCGACGGCCACAGTCCCCTTCCTTCACCCACCCCAACAGGAGACCCCTGATGAACCTTCGCCGCACCCTCGTTGCCGCCGCCGTCGCGCTCGGCGCGCTCGGCACCGCCATCACCGCCGCCGCGCAGACCATGAAGGCCGCCGACGTGCACCCGCCCGGCTACCCGACCGTCGTCGCGGTCGAGAACATGGGCAAGAAGCTCGAGGCCGCCACCAACGGCCGCATCAAGTTCCAGATGTTCCCGGGCAGCGTGCTCGGCGACGAGAAGGCGATGATCGAGCAGACCCAGGTCGGCGCGATCAACGTGCTGCGCACCTCGCTCGGCCCGGTCGGCCCGGTCGTGCCCGAGGTCAACGTCTTCAACATGCCCTTCGTCTTCCGCGACATCGGCCACATGCGCGCGGTGATCGACGGCCCGATCGGGCAGGAACTGCTGGACAAGATCAGCGCCTCGTCGGCGCGCCTGGTCGGCCTGGCCTGGATGGACGGCGGCTCGCGCAGCCTCTACACCAAGAAGCCGGTGCGCAAGCCCGAGGACCTGAAGGGCCAGAAGATCCGCATGATGGGCAACCCGCTGTTCGTCGACACGATGAATGCGATGGGCGGTAACGGCATCAGCATGGGCTACGGCGAGGTTTTCAGCGCGCTGCAGACCGGCGTGATCGACGGCGCCGAGAACAACCCGCCCAGCCTCTTCACCGCCAACCACTTCAAGACCGGCGCGAAGTTCTACACCCAGACCAACCACCTGATCATTCCCGAGATCGTGGTCATGTCCAAGGTCACCTGGGACCGCCTGTCGCGGGACGACCAGGCCCTGGTGCGGCGCCTCGCGCGCGAGGCGCAGCTCGAACAGCGCACCTTGTGGGACAAGGCCACGGCCGAGTACACGGCCAAGCTCAAGGCCGAGGGAGTGGAGTTCATCGAGATCGACAACCGCCCCTTCTTCAACGCCACCGCCCCGGTGCGCGCGAAGTACGGCGTCGCCTTCACCGACCTGATGAAGCGCATCGAAGCCGTCAAGTAAGCCCGCGGCGCCGCGGCCGGTACGGCTGGTCGTGGCGCACCGAACCCTGCCTCGCGCCATGCACACCCTGCTCGACCACGTCTACCGCGCCTGCATCTGGGTGGCCGGCATCGCCATCGTGCTGATGTCGATCATCGTGCCCATCGGCGTGTTCATGCGCTACGTGCTGGGCGTGGGGGCGCAGTGGCCCGAACCGATCGCCATCCTGCTGATGGTGGTCTTCACCTTCATCGGCGCCGCGGCGGCCTACCGCGCCGGTGGCCACATCGCAGTGACGATGCTGACCGACCGACTCCCAGTGGCGGCGCGCCGAGCCTTCCAGCTGCTGGCCGACGCGCTGATGCTGCTGGTCTGCGGCTTCGTCACCTGGTACGGCAGCCGCCTGTGCATCGACACCATGGGCCAGGCCATCGCCGAGATCCCCTGGATGCCGGTGGGCCTGACCTATCTCGCCATCCCGCTGGGGGCGCTGCTGACCAGCCTCTTCGTCGTCGAGCGCATGCTCGCCGGGCCGCAGGCCCACCGCGAGCTCGTCCGCTTCGGCGAGAGCAGCTGAGGACCGCACCCGATGGACGCCTTCGTGCTGCTCGGCAGCTTTTTCGTGCTGATGATGATCGGCATGCCCGTGGCCTTCGCGCTCGGGCTCGCGGCGCTGATTGGCGCGCTCTGGATCGAGCTGCCGCTGGACGCGGTGATGATCCAGCTCGGCTCGGGCGTGAACAAGTTCTCGCTCCTGGCCATCCCCTTCTTCGTGCTGGCCGGCGCCATCATGGCCGAGGGCGGCATGGCGCGTCGGCTGGTGGCCTTCGCCGGCGTGCTGGTGGGCTTCGTGCGCGGCGGGCTGTCCCTGGTCAACATCATGGCCAGCACCTTCTTCGGCGCGATCTCGGGTTCGTCGGTGGCCGACACGGCCTCCGTCGGCTCGGTGCTGATCCCCGAGATGGAGAAGAAGGGCTACCCGCGCCCCTTCGCCACCGCCGTCACCTGTGCCGGCTCGGTGCAGGCCATCCTGATCCCGCCCAGCCACAACGCCGTGATCTACTCGCTGGCCGCCGGCGGCAGCGTCAGCATCGCCGCGTTGTTCATGGCCGGCGTGCTGCCGGGCCTGCTGATGGGGCTGACCCTGGGCGCCCTATGCATGATCATCGCCCGGCGCGAGAACTACCCCAAGGGCGAGGTCATCCCGCTGCGCCAGGCCTTGAAGATCTGCGTCGAGGCGCTGTGGGGCCTGATGACCATGGTCATCATCCTCGGCGGCATCCTCAGCGGCGTGTTCACGGCCAACGAGTCGGCGTCCATCGCGGTGCTGTGGGCCTTCTTCGTGACCATGTTCATCTACCGCGACTACAAGTGGCGGGACCTGCCCAAGCTGATCCACCGCACCGTCAAGACGGTGACCATCGTCATGATCCTGATCGGGTTCGCCGCCTGCTTCGGCTACCTGATGACGATGATGCAGATCCCGATGAAGGTGACGGGCTTCCTGACCAGCCTGTCGAGCAACCCGTACGCGATCCTGCTGATGATCAACCTGCTGCTGCTGGTGCTGGGCACGCTGATGGACATGGCGCCGTTGATCCTCATCCTCACGCCCATCCTGCTGCCCGTGGTCAAGACCCTGGGCATCGACCCGGTGCACTTCGGGATGATCATGATGGTCAACCTGGGCATCGGGCTGATCACGCCGCCAGTCGGCTCGGTGCTGTTCGTCGGCGCGGCGATCTCCAAGCTGAAGATCGGCGTCGTCACGCGGGCGATGAAACCCTTCTTCGTCGCGCTGTTCATCGTGCTGATGATGGTGACCTACATCCCCGCGCTGAGCCTGTGGCTGCCGCGCGCCATGGGGCTGTGACGGGCGACCGCCCGGCCCGCACGCACGGCCAGGAGACCCTTGCATGAACGCCAACGCCGACCTGGGCCGCGCGATGGGCAGCGCCCTCAGCGTGCGCTTCGACCCCAGCACGCGCTACCCCGACCCGGCCATCGCCGTGCTCGACCCCGCCTTCCTCGCCCTGCGCGTGTTCAGCGCCTCGGTGGAGCAGCTCGCCACCGGCCTGCGCTGGGCCGAGGGGCCGGTGTGGTTCGGCGACGGGCGCTACCTGCTCGTCTCGGACATCCCGAACGACCGCATCCTGCGCTGGGACGAGACCAACGGCGTCACCAGCGTCTTCCGCCAGCCCTCGAACCACGCCAACGGCCTGGCGCGCGACCGCCAGGGCCGGCTGCTGGCCTGCGAGCACCTGACGCGGCGCATCACGCGCACCGAACACGACGGCTCGATCACGGTGCTGGCCGACCGCCACGAAGGCCGGCGCCTGAACTCGCCCAACGACATCGTCTGCGCGCGCGACGGCAGCATCTGGTTCACCGACCCGCCCTTCGGCATCCACGGCTGGTGGGAGGGCGAACCCGCCGATCCCGAGCTGCCCTTCCAGGGCGTCTTCCGCATCGACCCGCACAGCGGCCGGCTCGAGGCCATGCTGACCGACCTGGCCGGCCCCAACGGCCTGGCCTTCTCGCCCGACGAGCGCACGCTCTACGTCGTCGAGAGCCGAGCCAAGCCGCACCGTCGGGTCTGGGGCTACGACGTGGGCGAGAACGGCCGGCTCTCGAACCGCCGCCTCGTCATCGACGCCCAGGGCCCCGGCGCGCTGGACGGCCTGGCCGTCGACACGCGCGGCCACCTCTGGTGCGGCTGGGGCAGCGACGGCTCCCTGGGTGCCGACCCCGAACGCCTGGACGGCGTGCGCGTCTTCACCCCCGAAGGCCAGGCCATCGGCCACATCCACCTGCCCGAGCGCTGCGCCAACGTCTGCTTCGGCGGCGCCCGGCGCAACCGCCTCTTCATGGCCAGCAGTCACTCGCTGTACGCGCTCTTCGTCAATGCGCAGGGGGCGGCCTGATCTGTGGCGGCAAGTGCTTGCCTGGCGGCCGCTCCCGGCGTCCCTGAGTGCGGCCACGATCATGATTCTTTCCACCGCCCCCGGTTGACATGCAAGAAGCGCCCTCGCCTGCACCGCCCCTGATGCCGCAGCCCGTCCTGGTGCGCATGCACCCCGAGGACAACGTCGCCATCGTCGGCAACGAGGGCGGCCTGCCCGCCAGCACGGTGCTTCCCGGCGGCCTGGTGCTGCGCGAGCGCGTGCCGCAGGCGCACAAGGTGGCGCTCGTGGACATCGCCGAGGGCGGCGCGGTCACGCGCTACGGCGTCACCATCGGCCACGCGCTGCGCGCGCTGCCGGCCGGCGCCTGGGTGCACGAGCGCCTGCTGCGCATGCCCCCGGCGCGCGGCCTCGACGGCCTGCCGCTGGCCACCGCGCCCCGGCCCGCGATCGAGCCGCTGGAAGGCCACACCTTCCAGGGCTACCGCAACCCGGACGGCAGCGTGGGCACGCGCAACCTGCTGGCGGTGACGACCACCGTGCAGTGCGTGGCCGGCGTGCTGGACGTGGCGGTCGAGCGCATCCGGCGCGAGCTGCTGCCGAAGTACCCGCACGTGGACGGCGTGGTCGCTCTCGAGCACGCCTACGGCTGCGGCGTGGCGATCGACGCGCCCGAGGCCGTCATCCCCATCCGCACCGTGCGCCACCTGGCGCGCAACCCCAACTTCGGCGGCGAAGTGATGGTGCTCAGCCTGGGCTGCGAGAAACTGCAGCCCGAGCGCCTGTTGCCACCCGGCAGCCTGCCGCTGCGGGTGGAAACGGTGCGCGCGGCGCCGGGCCCCGCAGCAGACGCCGAGGCAGAACCCGGGGCTGCGTCCGCTCTGGCCGAGACGGCCTGGTCCCACGTGCGCCTGCAGGACAGCCAGCACGTCGGCTTCGAGTCGATGATCGCCGCCATCCTGGCCACGGCCGAGACCCACCTGCAGCGCCTGAACGCGCGCCGGCGCGAGACCGTGCCCGCGAGCGAGCTGGTGGTGGGCGTGCAGTGCGGCGGCAGCGACGCCTTCAGCGGCGTCACCGCCAACCCGGCGGTGGGTGTCTGCGCCGACCTGCTGGTGCGCGCCGGCGCCACGGTGATGTTCTCCGAGACCACCGAGGTGCGCGACGCGGTCGAGGCCCTGACCGCGCGCTGCGCCAGCCCCGAGGTGGCGCGCAAGATGGTGGTCGAGATGGCCTGGTACGACGCCTACCTGGCGCGCGGCGAGGTCGACCGCAGCGCCAACACCACGCCCGGCAACAAGGCCGGCGGCCTGTCCAACATCGTCGAGAAGGCCATGGGTTCGGTCGTCAAGAGCGGCTCGATGCCCATCGCGGCCGTGCTGTCACCCGGCGAGCGCGCCACCACCCGCGGCCTGATCTACGCCGCCACCCCGGCCAGCGACTTCATCTGCGGCACGCTGCAGTTGGCCGCGGGCATGAACCTGCACGTCTTCACCACCGGCCGCGGCACGCCCTACGGACTGGCCGAGTGCCCCGTGGTCAAGGTCGCCACGCGCACCGAGCTCGCCCGCCGCTGGCACGACCTGATGGACCTGAACGCCGGCGCCGTGGCCGACGGCGAGTGCAGCGTCGAGGCGATGGGCTGGCGCCTGTTCCACCTGCTGCTGGACGTGGCCAGCGGCCGCCGCACCTGGGCCGAGCAGCACCGGCTGCACAACGCGCTGGTGCTGTTCAACCCGGCGCCGGTGACTTGAGCGCGGGCCGCAGAGGCTGCTCGGCGAGCCCCGCACCGACGCGGGTCAGTGGAAGGCCTGGAGCCGGTCTGACTCGATGATCTCCACGCCCGGCTGGCCGCGCGCCGCGGCATCGACCATGGCGCGGGCGACCGCGATGTCGGCCACCGGGCGGTACCGGGCCGGCACCAGGAATGCCAGCGGCGACAGGATCCCGATCGCCAGTCGCTCGCCCAGGCGCCACTGGGCGCGTTCACCGGTCAGGAGCGAGGGCCGGACCAGCGTCACGCTAGGGTAGCCGAGCGCGCAGACGGCAGCCTCGGTCTCGCCCTTCACGCGGCTGTAGAACACCCGCGAGCGCGCGTCGGCGCCGATGGCGGACACGAGAAGGAAGTGGCCGGCCCCCGCCGCGCGTGCCGCCCGCGCGCAGGCCAGGACGTGGTCGTGGTCCACCCGCCTGAAGGCAGCTCGCGAGCCCGCGGCCCGGAGGGTCGTGCCCAGGCAGCAGAAGACGGCATCGACCTCCGGCACCGCGACGCGGTCGAGCCGTTCGAAATCCACCACCTGCTGCGCAAGCTTGTCGTGGGCGCGCGCCAGCGGGCGCCGCACCCAGGCGTGAACCTGCCCATGCGCGGGGTCGTCGAGCAGCGTGCTCAGCACCTGTCGCCCGACCAACCCGCTGGCGCCGATCAGCAGCGCGCGCCGGGGGGGCCGTCCGGGCGATGAATGCGCGCTCATGCTCTCTTCAGGCTCTCAGGCCTTCAGCGATTCAGCTGCCGTGCGGATCGCCTGCCGGATGCGCGGATAGGTGCCACAACGGCACAGGTTGCCGCTCATCGCGGCGTCGATGTCCGCATCGGTCGGCTTCGGGTTGGCCGCCAGCAGCGCGGTCGCGGCCAGGATCTGGCCCGACTGGCAGTAGCCGCACTGCACGACATCGACCTCGAGCCAGGCGCGCCGGACAGCGTCGGCCGTCGGGCCGGCAAGCCCTTCGATGGTGGTGATCTTGCGGCCGACGGCCGCCGACACCGGCGTGGCGCACGAGCGGCCGGGGGCGCCGTCGATGTAGACCGTGCAGGCGCCGCACAGCGCCATGCCGCAGCCGAACTTGGTGCCGGTCAGGTTCAGCAGATGGCGCAAGGCCCACAGCAGCGGGGTATCCGGCTCGGTGTCGACCGAGACGTCCTTCCCGTTGACATTCAGCGTGAGGGTCATGGGGAGGTCTTCCTGGGGGTGTGCCGGCCGGGCTTGCGCCGGCTGCGAGTGTCCATCGGAGCCGGGCTGCCGTTCGCGCGATGACCCCGGGTCACGCCGCGGCCAGCCGCAGCGGGAGCTCGCGCAGCCGCTGGCCGGTGAGCGCGAAGAGGGCGTTGGCCAGCGCCGGCGCCACAGGCGGCAGGCCCGGCTCGCCGATGCCCTCGGGGTGCCGGTCGCTCGCGACAATGTGCGTCTCGATGAACGGCGTCTGGTCCATGCGCAGCATCGCGTAGTCGTGGTAATTGCCCTGCGTGACCTGTCCCTTGTCGAACGTGATGTCACCGAACAGCGCCGCCGAGAGGCCGAAGATCACCGCGCTCTCCATCTGCTGGGCAATGATGTTCGGGTTCACCGCGAAGCCGCAGTCGACCGCGCAGACGACCCGGTGCACGCGGATCGCGTTCTCCTTCGACAGCGAGGCCTCGACGACCTCGGCGACGATCGAGCCGAACGACTCGTGCAGCGCGATGCCGCGCGCGGTCTTCGCGCCGTCGGGCGCCGGCGCCAGCGGCTGGCCCCAGCCCGCCTTCTCGGCCGCCAGCCTCAGCACCGCCAGATGGCGCGGGTGGCGCGCCAGCAGCGCCGACCTGAACGCCACCGGGTCGGCCTTGGCGTGGGCGGCGGCCTCGTCGATGAACGATTCCTTGAAGAAGGCCTGGTGCGAATGGCCGACCGCGCGCCAGAAGCCCACTGGAACGGGCAGTTCCATCGCCACGTGCCCGATGCGCACGTGGTCGAACTCGTAGGCCTGGTCGAACGAGCCCTCCGAGGTGGTCTTGTCCGGGCCGGCCGCCGGCCAGCCCATGGCGCGCGGCAGGTACTGCGGCTGTATGGCCTGGCCGGCCGACACGTTCACCCAGCTCAGCAGCTTGCCGGCGCCGTCGAAGCCGGCGCGAAAGCGCGACACCGCCGCGGGCCGGTAGAAGTCGTGCCGCATATCCTCTTCGCGCGACCAGATGGTCTGCACCGGCAGGCCCGGAACCAGTCGGGCGATGAAGGCCGCCTGCGCGATGAAGTCGACGTCGAGCCGGCGGCCGAAGCCCCCGCCCAGCATCTGCACATGCACACTGACCTGGTCCTTGGACAGGCCCAGTTGCCCGCAGACCGCGTCGCGCGCCATGCCGGGAACCTGGGTCGACACCCAGACGTCGGCGCGGCCGTCCTTGAACTGGACGGTGCAGTTCATGGGCTCCATCGGCGCGTGCGCAAGGTAGGGCGCGCGGTACACCGCCTCGATCCGGCTCGCGGCGCCGGCCAGGCGCTCGTCGGCCTCGCCCTTCTCGTGGAAGTTGAACTCCCGGCCGGAGTCGAGCGCCTGCGTCATCTGCGCGAACAGGTCCGGCGTCGACACGCCCGCGGCCGAGCCGGGCTCCCACTCGATCACCAGCGCGGCCAGCGCCCTGCGCGCCCGCCAGTACTGGTCGGCGATGACGGCCACGCCGCCGCTGCCGCCGTGCAGGGCCGGAAAACTCGCGATCTTCTTCACGCCGGGCAGGTCCTGAGCTCGGCTGGCGTCGAAAGCGCGCACCGTGCCACCGATGACCGGGCTCATGATCACGGCGGCGTACAGGCAGCCCGGCGGCTGCACATCAAGCCCGAACCGGGCGCTGCCGTCGAGCTTGCCGGCAGCCTCGAAGCGTTTCTGTGGCTTGCCAAGCAGCCGGAACTGCGCCGGGGACTTCAGGGTCCACGACGAGGCCGGCGCCAACCCGCCGCCCTTGGCCGCGTCGGCCACCAGTTCGCCGAAGCGCACGCTCCTGCCGCCGCCGGTGACGACACCCTGGGCCACCGTGCACTGGCCGGGCTCCACGCCCAGCCGCCTGGCGGCGGCGTTGACCAGTGTTGCGCGGGCCATCGCGCCGGCGTCGCGCATCGGCAGCCACAGGTCCTTCACCGTGGCCGAGCCGCCGGTCATCATCACGCCGACCTCGCGCATCAGCTTGCCGACCATCCACTGCGCGCCGCGCTTGACCACGCCCTGGTCGTCGGGGTGGAAGGGCAGGCCGTCGACTATCGCGGCGATGTTGTTGTAGATGTGATCGACCGGCGAATGCTCGATGCGCACCCGGGCCGGGTCGCAGTCGAGTTCCTCGCACAGCAGCGACACCAAGGTGGTGTGCGCGCCCTGCCCCATCTCGGAGCGCCCCATGATGACGGTCACGGACTCGTCGGCGCCAAGCTTGACCCAGCCGTTGAGCGCGATCTGGCCCTCGGTGGTCGGTAGCGGCCGCGCGCCATGCAGCCGCGATCGCGCCGGCATGACGCCCCAGCCGACGACCAGCGCACCCGCCAGGCCGAGCCCGGAAAGCAGGAAGGTTCTCTTCTTCATCGGTGTCAGAAGCTCGAGCCGGGTTCCTTCAGAAATGCCTCTTCCTCGGGCGTGGATGGCCGGCCGAGGATGGCGTTCCTGTGAGGGTAGCGTCCGAAGCGGGCAATGATGTCCTTGTGCCGGAGTTCGGCTTTCAGGTAGTCGGTCAGCCCGGAAGGCGTGAACAGTTGCTCGGCCAAGCCATGGATGACGACGGACTCGCTGTGCATGCACGGCATGTCGATCACTTAGGTCCGAGCCTGCGCGACACCCTCGTCGATGATGTTACGGCATCGATGCGTCATGCCGGCCGCTGCGCAAGGCACGGCGACAAGGCCGCTGCCTACAAGCCCTCACCCAGCGCGACCGCCGAGATGCGGTCGACGCCAGTCGCGGCATCAGCACCTCAGGCGTCGTCAGGCCTGCGGAGCATGAGGGACACGAGCTCACCGTTCACGTTCTCTGCTGCGATCTCACGCCAGCCCAATCGCGCGTACAGGCGCTGCTGATCGGGGGTGTAGAGGTAGAGCGCGCTCACCCCGTGTGCAAAGGCATGGGCCGTCAAGGCCGTCGTGACGCGGGAACCCAGGCCCTGGCGCCGGTGCTCTTCGAGCACGAAGATCTCGCCCAGCCAGTGCTTCTTGTCGGCGTGGTGCGGAAGCTCGTCGAGCTTGAGCGATCCTGTCGCCGCCACCGCGTCGTGGTCGTCGATCGCGACCACCGTGTGCGGGAACACCGACGCAGACGCGCCGCTCTCCAGCCGCGCACGGATCACGCGCCGATCAGACCAAGGGGGCAGCTCGCCCCAGGCGGAGTGAAGAGTCTCCACCAGGGCATCGATCAGGTGTCGATGCTGCGCGAGCTTCTCTATCCGCATGCTGTCGGGCCGGCAGCCGTGCAGTGGACCCGACCGGCCCCTTTACGACGCTCAGATCGCATCAGTCTCATAGGTGGCTTGGGTTCGTGGAACCAGAATGAAAGAATTTCTTGATGCGTGGGGTCAGCCGTCGGTGACGGCCTCGCATGCCATTGGACAGCAACCGCGAAGGGCGCTGGTGCGAGCGCGGGCGGCAGCGACGCCACGGCTGACACCAGCTCTCCTGTCGGGGCTGGGGCCTGGGAACAGCGCGGCGACCATCAGGCCGCGGCCTCCACCGGCCGCTCCGCGAAGCGCATCGAGAAGTCCACCGCCTTGACGTCCTTGATCAGCGCGCCCACCGAGATGCGGTCGACGCCGGTCTCGGCGCAGGCGCGCAGGGTCTCGAAGCTGACGCCGCCGGAGATCTCCAGGCTGCAGCGGCCACCGGCCATGCGCACGGCCTCGCGGATGGTCTCCAGCGGCATGTTGTCCAGCAATACCATGGTCACGCCGGCGTCCAGCGCCTCCTGAAGCTGGCGCAGCGTCTCCACCTCCACCTGGATGAAGCTCGCGCGCGTGCCCACGGCCTGCGCGGCGCGAAAGGCCGCGGTCAGCCCGCCAGCGGCGGCGATGTGGTTCTCCTTGATGAGGATGGCGTCGTACAGGCCCATGCGGTGATTCTTGCCACCCCCGCAGCGCACCGCGTATTTTTCGGCCAGACGCAGCCCGGGCAGGGTCTTGCGGGTGTCGAGGATGGCCGCGCGCGTGCCCTGCACCTCGGCCACGTGACGCGCCGTCTTGGTGGCCACGGCGCTGAGCGTCTGCAGGAAGTTCAGGCAGGTGCGCTCGGCGGTCAGCAGTTCGCGCGCGGGGCCGCGGATCTCGACGATCTTCTGCCCCGGCGTGCAGCGCTGACCGTCGCGCACATGCCAGGCGGCCTGCGCGGTGGGCGAAAGCTGGCGCAGCACCTCGGTCACCCAGGGCTCGCCGCAGATGACCGCGGCCTCGCGGCAGACGATGGTGGCCAGGGCCTGCCGCTCGGCCGGCACCAGGGCCGCCGTCAGGTCCCCGCTGCCCACGTCCTCGTCGAGCGCGCGCCGCACGTCGGCGGCCACGGCCTCGGGCGGGGGGGCTTGCAGGGCGGCCGGGGCCGCAGTGTCGGCGTGGTTTGGGCTCATGGGCACAGGAGGCTCAGATCGAATAGGTCTCGTAGGTGGCCGGGTGGAAGATCTCCTCCACCGAAAGGCGCCGCGCGGACAGCCCCTGCGCGTGGTGGTGGCGCAGGAAGGTCTCGAGCGTGGCGCGGTTGCGCGCCACGCCGTAGGACCAGAAGTCCTCGCCCAGGGTCTCGCGTGCGGCCTTGAGCTGCTCTTCCACGAAGGGCAGCGTCACCTTGGTGGCCGAGGTGTCGGACAGCGCCTCCAGCGCCGCCGCCTTGGCCTGCGTGAAGGCCTTGAAGACGGCGCCCGGCAGCCAGGGGTGCTGCTCCGCCAGCGTCCTGCGCACACCCACGACGTGCATGATGGGGAAGATGCCGGTGCGGCGGTAGTAATCCTTGGCCACCGCGGTGGGGTCGTCGAAGAGCCAGCCCACGTTCGGGTTGGCCAGCGCCTGCGGCCCGGGCGGGCGCGGGGCCATGAAGCCGTCGATCTCGCCGCGGTCCAGCAATTCGGTGATGGTGCTGCCCTCCGGGGCGTTCTCCAGGCGCACGCCCGGCGGCAGCTTCAGCGCGATCTTCTCCGGCCGGCCCGGGGTCTCGATGCCGCCGCGCACCCAGGTCACGTCCTCGGGCGCGACGCCGAAGTCGTCGTGCAGCAGGGCGCGCGCCCAGACGTTAGCGCTGAGCTGGTACTCGGGCAGGCCCACGCGCCGTCCCTTCAGGTCCTCGGGCCGGCGGATGCGGTCCTTGCGCACGTAGATGGAGGTGTGGCGGAAGGCCCGCGACAGGAACACCGGCACCGCCACGTAGGGGCAGTCGCCCTGCGCCGTCTTGACGGTGTAGCTGGAGAACGAGAGTTCGCAGATGTCGAACTCGCGCCCGCGCATGGCGCGGAAGAACATCTCCTCCGGGTACAGCGTCATGTAGACCGGGTCGACGCCGTCGATCTGCACGCGGCCGTCCAGCAACGCGCGCGTGCGGTCGTAGTCGCCCATGGCGATGGAGAGTTGGAGTTGGCTCATCGGGGTTTCCTGGCAGGGGCGGTCGGGCGCCGGGCCGCGGTTTGGCGTGCCAACGCGACGCCCTGCCGCAGTATCAGCGCTGGACGGAATACGAGGGCTCGAAGCTGCCGGCCTCGGCGTCGCCGGCCCAGACCGGAGCCACCGGGTGCTCGCGCCAGTCCGTGCTCTTGGGCACGATGGCCTGGAAGGCGCAGGTGCCCGGCGGCGCGGCCAGCGCGCCGGTGCCCACGGCCGGGCCGCCGGCCTCGAAGGCGCGCGCGGCCTCGAGCATCTTCTTGCGGAACTCGACGATGGCCAGGTCGCTCGCGCCCAGGCGCTCCTGGGTGCGGTCGGCGATCGGGCCCATGCTGACCCACATCGCCAGGTCCTGGTTCGGGAAGCCGCTGATGCCGGTGAAGTTGCCTGCCTTCATCGCCGCGCGGTCCTGCCAGAAGCGGTTGTCCTCGGTGCGCAGCGGGCGGTAGCGCGCGTCCAGATCCACGCCCACGGTCTGGCGCAGGAAGCGACGCCAGGTCTCGGTCTCGGGCGTGCGCGCCGGGTGCCCCCAGGCGATGAAGTAGAAGCAGGTGCTCGTGTCGTCGCGTGGCACGTTGACGTTGGCCACGTTGTACTGGTCGTTCGGCGGGATCAGCACCGTGAACGGCGCCACGAAGACCGAGGAGCGCACATAGTCGTGCGTGGCCGCGTTCTGGATCGGCCGGCGGATGGCGGCGTAGCGGAAGCCCCAGCCCGTGGGCACCACCTGCAGCCGCGGCGCCTTGTCGGTGGACGGGCGCAGCCACAACTGCGCAGTGGCCTTGGCGCCATCCACGCGCGCCGGGACCATGTCAGACGAGTGCAGGCTCGAGCTGTGGGCGGAGTCGATCGCGCCCTCCAGCACCTGTGCCCAGTTGCAGGGCACCAGGACCTTGGCGATGCTCACGCGCGCGTCGGCCGTGGGGGCCCAGGGCGGGGGCGTGAACGGGGCCACCTCGTCGGCCGGGCCGAACCAGGCCCAGACCAGGCCGCCCCACGCCTGCACCGGCCAGGCGCGGTGCTGCACGCGATCGGCCAGGCCGCTGGCGGCGGGCTCGGAGACCATCTCCTGCACATGCCCCTCGACGTCGAACTTCCAGCCGTGGTAGAGGCAGCGCAGGCCGCCCTCCTCGTTGCGGCCGTAGACGAGCGAGGCGCGGCGGTGCGGGCATTTCTCGTCCAGCACGCCGAGCCGGCCCTCGCTGTCGCGGAAGACGACGAGGTCTTCGCCATAGACGCGTGCATGCACGGGCGCGCCGTCGGGCTCGGACACCTCCTCCATCAGGCACACGGGGGTCCAGTGCCGGCGCATCAAGCGGCCCATCGTGGCGGTGCCGGTGACCCGGCACAGCAGGTCGTTGTCTTCGGGGCTGATCATCGCGGTGCGGGGTTCACTCGGCCTTCAGGCTGGCCACCCTGGCGGCACGCGCCATGGCCTCGTTCTCGCGCTCGATCACGCGGCCGTAATCGGCGGGCCCGGCACCCACGGCATCGATGGCCTGGGCCTGCAGCACGCGCAACACCTCGGGGTGCTTGGCGACTTCGGCGATCTCGCGCGCGAGGCGGTCGATCGCCGCCTGCGGCGTGCCGGCTGCGGCCATGGCGCCGATGACCACGGAGAAGTCGAAGCCCGGGATGGTCTCGGAGATCGCCGGGATCTCCGGCGCCTGCGCCGAGCGCGTGGCCGCGTTGCTCGCCAGCACGCGCGCCTGCCCGTTCTTCACGAAACCCGCCATCGACGGCAGGGCCGCGACCGAGAACTCCACCTGCCCGCCGATCAGGGCCGGCGTCGACTGCCCCGAGCCGCGGTAGGGCACATGGCGGATGTCGAGGTTGAGCGCCGCCTTCAGCGCCTCCATCGTCAGGTGGTGCGTGCTGCCGATGCCCGAGGAGCCGTAGGCGAACTCGCCCGGCTTGGAGCGCGCCAGCGTGACGAACTCCTGGAAGCTGTTCACGCCGGTCTTGGGGTGGGCGACAACAAACAGCGGCGAGCGCGCGATCAGCGACACCGGCAGGATGTCCACGCCGTAGCGGTAGGGCATGGCCTTGTTGACCAGCGGCGTGATCGACAGCATGGAACCGTCGGAGACGATGTAGGCGTGCCCATCGCCGGGGGCGCTCTGCTGCAGCGCCTGCCAAGCCACGACCCCGTTGCCACCGGGCTTGTTCTCGACCACGACGTTCTGGCCCAGGCGCTCGGTCAGGCGTTGGGCCACGAGCCGAGCCACGGTGTCGGGCAGTCCGCCCGGGGCATAGGGCACGATGAACTTCACGGGCTTGGTCGGCCAGGGGGTCTGGGCCTGGGCCACGGGGGCGGCCAGCGTGAACATCGCGCCGGCGGCGGCGCAGACCAGGGTGACGAGAGTTCTGCGTTGCATGTCAGGGCCTTTGCTCTGGGAAGTGGCGGGGGCGTTCAGCAAGGTCGGCAGCCGCGCGGGTGCAGCACCACCTTGGGCGCGCGAAGATACCATCCCGGCGCCGGGACGTCAGGCGCCCGGCGCGATCCCCTGCCCTGCCCAGTTGGCTCAGACCCATGCCCCAAGACCCTGCTTCCTTGTCGCTGCGCGTGACACGCGCCGAGATGATCGCGCGCGACATCCGCCTCTTCGAGCTGTGCGCCCCGGACGGCACCGAACTGCCTCCCTTCACCGCCGGCGCCCACCTGCGCGTGCTCACGCCCTCGGGCGACCAGCGCCACTACTCGCTGTGCAACGACCCGGCCGAGCGCACGCGCTACTGCATCGCCGTCAAGCGCGAGGCCATGGGCCGCGGCGGCTCGCGCAGCCTGGTCGACGGCGTGCAAGCCGGTGATCTCCTCCAGGTGGGAGCGCCCGAGAACCAATTCGCGCTCGACCCGCGCGCGCGCAGCTTTCTGCTCGTGGCCGGCGGCATCGGCCTGACGCCGCTGATGGCGATGGCCCACGCGCTGCGGGCCGAGGGCACGCGCCGATTCCGCCTGGTGGTGCTGGCACGCGACGCGGCGTCCACGCCCTTTCTCGACGATCTTCGCGACCCCGAGCTCGCGCCCCATGTCACGCTGCACCACGACGGCGGCGACCCGGCGCGCAGCTTCGACCTCTGGCCCCTGCTCGAGAAGCCGGGCAGCGCCACCGGGCTGCACGTCTACTGCTGCGGACCGAAGCCCCTGATGGACGCGGTGCGCGACATGACCGGCCACTGGAGCAGCGCCGCGGTGCACTTCGAGACCTTCGGCGCCGACACCGCGCCGCGTCCCGAGGACACCGCCTTCGACGTACACCTGGCGCGCCGCGGCCTGCGGGTCAGCGTGCCGCCCGGGCGCAGCCTGCTGCAGGTGCTGCGCGCGAATGGCGTGACGCTGCCGAGCTCGTGCGAGAGCGGCACCTGCGGCTCCTGCCGCACCGGGCTGCTCGGCGGCGAGGCCGACCACCGCGACCTGGTGCTGCTGGACGAGGAGAAGGCCACGCAGATCATGCCCTGCGTCTCGCGCGCGCGCTCGGGTCCACTGGTGCTGGACCTGTGAGCGTGCCCGCCGCCCACCCGCTGCGCCTGGGCGTGCTCGGCTTGGGGCGCGCCTTCACGCTGATGCTGCCCACCTTCGCGCAGGACGCCCGGGTGCGCCTGGTCGCCGCCTTCGACCCGCGCGAGGGCGCGCGCGCCGCCTTCGCCGCCACCTTCGGCGGCCAGCCCCTCGCCAGCGCCGAGGCCGTCTGCGCCGATCCGGCCGTCGAGTGGGTCTACGTGGCCACGCCGCACCAGATGCACGCCGAGCACGTGGCCCTGGCGGCGCGCCACGGCAAGCACGTGCTGGTGGAAAAGCCGATGGCGCTGACGCTGGACGACTGCACGCGCATGATCGAGGCCTGCGCGCGCGCCGGCACGCAGCTCGTCGTCGGCCACAGCCACAGCTTCGACGCCCCGGTGCGTCGCGCGCGCCAACTCGTCGACAGCGACGGGTTCGGCGCCGTGCGCATGGTGCACGCGATGCAGTACACCGACTTCCTCTACCGCCCGCGCCGCCCCGAGGAGCTGGACACCGCGCAGGGCGGCGGCGTTGCCTTCAGCCAGGCCGCGCACCAGGTGGACGTGGTGCGCCTGCTGGCCGGCGGGGTGGTCGAGCAGGTGCGCGCCTACACCGGCCGCTGGGACCCGCAGCGCCCCACCGAGGGCGCCTACAGCGCGCTGCTGGGCTTTGCCGGCGGCGCCTTCGCCAGCCTCACCTACAACGGCTACGGCCACTACGACACAGACGCGCTGATGGACGGCGTGGGCGAGCTCGGCGCGCCCAAGGCGCCGGAGGCGCACCAGCGCACGCGCGCCCGCCTGCAGGCGGTGCAGGCCCAGGCCCTGACCCAGGGCGGACCCGGCGCCGACACGGCGACGGCCGCAGGCCGCGCCGCTGCGGCGCAGGCCGAGGCCGCCGAGGCCGACCTGAAGGCCGAGCGCAACTTCGGCGGCCGGCTCTACGAGCCCGCGCCGCCCGGCGCGCCCGCGGCCTGCCAGCACTTCGGCCCGGTCATCGTGAGCTGCGAGCGCGGCGACCTGCGCCTCACGCCGCACGGCGTGCAGGTCTTCACCGACGCAGGCCCGCGCTTCGTGCCGGCGCCGGTGCCGCCCGTGCCCCGGGCCGAGGTGGTCGACGAGCTGTGGGCGGTCGGCCGCGAAGGCGCCGCGCCCGTGCACGGCGGCGCCTGGTCGCGCGCCACCGTGGCCGTGTGCCTGGCCCTGCTGGAATCGCAGCGCCGGGGCGCCGACGTGGTGCCCGCGCACCAGGTCGGGCGGGCCTGACCGCCTGAGCGCACCCCCGGCGCCGTCGCGCACCGCCCGGGCCGCCGCCGCGGGGCCGGGCAGACCGCCGAGCCGGGGCCGGAGGCCAGACGCCCCGTCAACTCACCGCCGCCGCCAGCGCCTGGTCGATGTCCCAGAGGATGTCGTCGATGTGTTCCAGGCCGACCGAGATGCGCACCATGTCGGGCCGCACGCCCGCGGCCAGTTGCTGCTGCGGCTCGAGTTGGCGGTGCGTGGTGCTGGCGGGGTGGCTGATCAGCGTGCGCGTGTCGCCGATGTTGACGAGGTGGCTCATGAACTGCGCCGACTCGATGAACCTCACGCCGCGCGCGAGCGCCTGCGCGGCGGCCGCGTCCGGCCCGGCGCCTGCGGCGCCAGTGGCCACGCCGAAGGCCAGCAGACCCGAGGCGCCGCGCATCTGGCGCTGCAGCAGCGCGTGCTGCGGGTGCTCGGGCAGCCCGGGGTAGCTGACCCAGGCCACGCGCGGGTCGTCGCGCAGGAAGCGCGCCACCGCCAGCGCGTTGGCGCCGTGCCGCTCCATGCGCAGGTGCAGCGTCTCCACGCCCTGCAGGATCTGCCAGGCGCTCATCGGGCTCAGCGCCGCGCCGTACACGCGCAGCGTCTCCATGCGGCAGCGCATCGTGAAGCCGAAGTCGCCGAAGGTCTCGAAGAACTTC
>Ga0169931_10005204_pt1 | contig 19892 bp, 9 predicted proteins | sample Kivu_15m_20L_FD_129675 | JGI IMG/M metagenome (GOLD analysis project Ga0169931, IMG submission 129675) | Freshwater microbial communities from Lake Kivu, Western Province, Rwanda to study Microbial Dark Matter (Phase II) - Kivu_15m_20L... | ecosystem: Environmental > Aquatic > Freshwater > Lake ... | reverse complement strand
GTTCTCAATCAAATAAAATGTATAAGCCAAATATCATTAAAAGAGGCAATATATCAAAATAAACATTTTTTATTGACTAATACTGTCATTCGCAATCAAAAAATGATGTTAGTTTATGCAACTAGATGCAGATATGATAGGCAATTCTATTGGTCAACTTAGATAGGTGTATACTGTTGACTATTATAATAAGACTCTTTCAACTATGATCCAACCTGACCGCGTTGCTTCTATTCGTTAATTGCTAAAAAAAATGCAGTCGTAGAAGGTCAGTGAAGCCGAAAAGTAACTAATGACACTCTCTGATCACTCTGATTTCTTGCCACACATACTGCATATCCTCAGTAGTGCTTCCTAGGACGAGTGGATCAAGACAGTTGCTGCTTCATTTCTCAATATGCTTTTGATCAACAACGCTGAATAACACTCAAAGGAGACCTCTAAAGTACTAGGAGATATTCTCGGCAACTCAAGTATCAAACAAATGGACAAAAGGTCGTTCGAAAAAGCCATTATTGCTACTCTAGAGCATTCATCTCAAGGTAAAATATCAATAATATAGGTATTTTATGCAAAATGTAGAGCTGAGGGAAGACTGGGCAGTTCTGTTAGACAATTTTATGACAAACAAAGCCACTTTCGATAGTGCATACCTCATCATAGGCTGTTTCGCAGTATGTGATTAAATCACAGACTAACTTATGCGAAAAGTAGTAATGAAACAGTTCTAGCCCATTCTAAGTTCACTCTAAGTGTGCGTAGACAACGCTTATCTGCTCAACTAGATGATCAAGTTGTGGTAAGTAGTCTTTGATCGCTTCAGAAACGATTAAACTAATCACTAGATCGCCATCTATATGGCCACCTCTAGAAAAATGCTAGATTTGCTTGATTTGTTACTGGAACTACAGTCTCCCTAAGGACTTTTTGTGTGTGTGATCGGAGGTCTACAGGAACTCAACATGCTCAAATACGAAGCTGCATAATGTAATTTACAATATATTTAGTATTAAAACGATTTCTTCTTTTCGCATAAGAAAAATAAGATTCTTGTCCAGCTTTATATGACTTTACTCGCAAAAACATGCCAAGAATTACACAAACTTTGCTCAGTTTTGCAGGAAAACAGTCAGAAATGAGACAATTTGCTTGTGAAGATCTACTAACCACCTTCTTTTCTATATAACATCTTTACCTTTCAGCTCAGAGCTAGTAGTTTTCTCTAGATGCCGCCATACAGATACAAGATTCGATCATATACCCATATGTGCGTATAGCTGACGACTAAATGGAAAGTTTTGAATAGGTTCCTGCTTAGTTTAACAGTCTTGCTTAGGATTGTGCTGCAAAACAAGTTTATGGCATTATGAAGACGTAAGCCATTAAGTTTTTATAAAGACTAGCTGATAAGGTCGAGGGCAGTCTTTTCTATACACTCTCAAGAGCCATATAGTCGCTTAAGGTCAAACTGGGCTTCGTGACTCAGAACAAAATGCAGCCTCCAGCCCTATAAATATAAACAGCTTTCTGCATTCTTTCTGTTTTTTCATATGGCTTGAATCGCTTTCCGGCCTAGCTGTAGGCCATTCGAGTGATAATGTGTGACTAAAGAGTGAAAAACCTGCCTCCTTTGTAGCTGGCAAGAGTATTCATCTTCCTGGCTTACAACTACAGTTAAGTTTTCAAGTCACCACAACAAGGTTAGAGTTGGATAGTATTTGCCTTCAAGTACCAGGCCCACCCTACAGCCAAGTACTGTGCTTTTGATTTCATAAGCAATCTTTGTGAAGACTACTTCAGCTAAGTATTTCCCGTTTCAGTTGCTTAAAGAATACTATAGAATAACGTGCCTTTGATATGGGATATTGCTAGAAAAATCATATAATATCACTATAACCTTATGAATTCTCAAGCGGTCATCATGATAATGCGCAATCTATACTCTCGCATTTAGACAGAAGTGGTCAAGATCAAGGCACAATAGAAGAACACTACTCTCGATCTTATCAACTGCTTACATCTTTTTTAGGAAATAATACAAGCTTTTGGGATGGATCAAGGTCAGAGTCAATAAAAAGCTAACTTAGTGCTACAAGCAGCTTGGCCTTTATTTGACTTCTTACCAACAGCTTTGTAGCTTGATATATAGGACTAAATCGTAAGTTTGGCGACTTAAATAATCAACTGTCTGCCAAGTATTCCCTAGCAACTGTGGAAATTAGTTCCCAGTTTTGCCAAACTATTTGAGAAAAATCACTATTCCTAAAAGATTTACTATATCTTTTTCAATCAGTTCATCGGAAAAGCAAATTTTCATAAAGACAAGGAAGCTTTGATAACTGCTATCATAACTATTAAGAATGCTTTGCTTCATAATGTGCTTAAAATAGCTCAGGAAGGAATTCCATTCAAAAATATTATACCTGACAGACTCAATTCGAGTAATGCCATGCTGGTTATGCAAAATATTATAGCGATTCATGGCAATAGTCTACTATAGTCCACTACTCTGCAACTTTTTGAAGAAGTTTCTTCACTTTGTCTCAGATTGCTGCCCAAAGCAGGCTAAAAAGTATAAGGAAGCTCAATTGGGCGCATAGTGTTGAGTAGGGCTCTAAATACTCTACTTCTTTGTCACATGCATCTAAGCATCGACTGCATTTACTAATTTTTATAGAGATTGTCAGTCTAAAACCTTTATCATGGTTTCGACACTCGAGTTCTAGTGATGTGTATTGGCAAATAAATATTCAGATAAAGCGACCCTGGCGCAGTTTGCAAATTTCTAGTATCGCTTCTGAACATTGTGGACAAATCTATATAAAAAGATAGAAATATCGAATAGCAGCGCAGCGGTAAGGGAAAAATGAAGAACAAAAAGATAAAAGTGGCAGCAAATATCAAAAAAATCAACGATTTTGACAAAATACTGAGAAAACTCAATTCGCCTTTCATGGGATAAACCACATTAGAAGACGAACTTATGCAAGTTTTCAAAAAAATGCACGAAGAAAATTCTCAATTGCTGACTCAACTGACCTCACAGTTTCCACTTTAGACTGCAAAACTATACCGAAGGTTAGTGCCTCAGGAAGAACTTTTGAAGAAGAAAAGAGTGATATACAAGGTTGTGGGTATCAGGGACGCAGCTGTGGTTCAGAAAGAGTAAAAAGAGGTTCATCGCAAGAAACAAGATATGGACGAAGACAGCTAGGAAGAAGTTGATCTCAAGAGGGATAGAGTTATCATAAAGAGGAAGAAAAAGAATCAAAAACAACGCAAAATGAACGATGATTGATCGAAAAATAAAAAATACATACATTAATAAACGAAATTTTATTTTTTTCAAGCATTTTCTTTACCTATTGAAATTTTCATTATACTTAAAGAGTTTATGATTTATAATTGCTAAATTTATAATCTATTATTAAATGCCTTCTTAGACTCACAGACGATCACGAAGTAGAGAGCGCCACAAGCACAAACACAAAAAACACAAAGAAAAGCATAATAGAAGGAGTTCATCTGAGTAGTACAAACGCAAGTAAAGGCCAAAGTACGAGTCTAAGCGATAATAAGACTCTTAGAGACATTGGGGCAGAAAAAACGATTAAGATAGGCCAAAATAGAAGATTAAAGAATAGATAGTTAAGTAGTTGCCTTGCTGGTAACCTTCAGGGATACTACTACAGTTCTACAACAACAGATAGTAACAATATTACTATAAAGAGGTGTGAGTCTGAAGTTCCACCAGCCTCCTTAGGCCAGGAAGCCACAGTAAGTATGGCGAATATACATTTTCAAAGGATAAGAAGTTCTTAGTATCTAAATATTGATATAGACCCGATATAGTTGGCATAGAGCTGCTACTTGATCGGCAAAGACGACAGAGTGTGCGACATTCTCTGCGAAAACCCTTCGATATCTCGTCAACACGCAGTGATTCAGTTCAGAATGATCAACAAAATGACCACCTAAGGCTAATATATAGAATATGTGAAGCCTTACGTGATGGATCTGGGCAGCACAAACTCCACTTTTCTCAACGATTAAGCAATAGAGCCTCAAAGATACTACTAATTGTTACATAAAGATGTGCTAAGATTTGGTCTTAGTGATAGATAGTATGTGATGGTACACGACGAAACTGCAGCGCAACAGCGTCGACACTAGTCTGATTAAATATGAGTCTATATCTATATCATTTTTATAATGGTTGATACAAATTTGATTAATTTAAACTTTTTTAATGAAAATGCAAGTTTTACATGTTTTAACCATGATTCGATTAGCTGATAATATTATGTACAAGTTAGTAGCCATACTCTTACTTGTCTGCACTCTTAGAGTTTCAGCATACTTTTGTTCTGTCCTTTGCATGCCCAACCACTGTTCTAATCAGACTTCTTGTACGGACTGTCCCTCTGACTGGAGCATATCAGGGTCAGAATGCATTCTCAACAATGCTTCGGGCTGGACCAAAGTGGAGAAAAGTCCTAGTCTTGGAGGAACTGGCAACATGGATGTAGCGACTCTTAGGTCTATCACATGCGGAGCATACAGTTCGAATGGGTATTATGCGTGCAACGAAGCCATTAATATACAAGTAGCTTCAGGTATCACCATGCCTCATCATTCAGTAAGAATAGCATTTACGCTTTGGTTCGAAGACAGTAGTACCTTGGGCTCTAGCGAAATAATTTCAATTGCTTTATCAGGTGAAACGTTCACTAGAAACATGGACCCTCCTGACACAATATAAGCAATATGTCCCAACTTTACACAATCGTATTACAGAATAGATAAAACATTCAATCACAATTAGCTCTCTAGCCTTATCGATTTTGAAATCACCAACAATGCTGTGAATGGCAGCTGTCGATGGGCCATTTATGAGTTCATTTTGATGGCTAAGCTGTGCGATATCAGCTGTGGGAACTGTTTTGGATCTAATAATGGGTAATGCTACGATTGTAGTGCTTCCCACTACTGGCTCAATTTCACGTGCTATGCCAACTGTCCGTCTGGTACATTTTCGGATGGACCCAACTGCACTCTCTGTGATAGCAAATGTACATCATGTTCTGGAACTTCTACTAACTGTTTTGCTTGCAAACCTTCTTACGGATGGTTCAACTTCACTTGTTACTCCTCATGTCCTTCAGGAACCTTTCTCGACGCTCAAAACTGCACTCTCTGCGATTCTAAGTGTACATCTTGTTATGGATCATCTACTAATTGCTCTGCGTGTCAACCTGGAAACGGCTGGCTTAATTTTACATGTTATTCTTCATGTCCTAGTGGAACTTTTCTAGATGGACTCAATTGTACATCCTGTGATAGCAAATGTACATCTTGTTATGGAACTTCCACTAACTGTTCTGCGTGTCAATCGGGTAACGGATGGCTCAACTTCACTTGCTACTCTGCCTGTCCAGCTGGAACATACTTGAATGGAGGCAACTGTACAGCATGTGACAATAAATGTATTGAATGCTTTGGAACTGCAATAAACTGTTCGAGTTGTGTCCTTTCTGGATCAAACACAGCTTTTCTTCTTAACTTTACTTGCTATTCTAACTGCCCTAACCCTTACTTTAACGACACTAATAGTGGTTCTGGACCCAATATTTGCCAGAGCTGTCATCCTTTCTGCGCTTCTTGTTTCTCTTCACCAGCTTCTAGCTGCACATCTTGCAAGACCAACTACACTTTAAGCGGCAATACATGTGCTAGTGGCTGTCTTTCTGGCTATACTCCTACGTCTAATCCTTTGATTTGTTTAGTATGTTCTTCCCCTTGTGCTTAGTGCTCTGTTACTTCATCGAATTGCACCCTCTGTATATCTACGCCTTCTCAGCACTATTTACTAACTAACACTAGTGGAGGTTTTTGTCTTATAGCTTGTCCAAGTGAGCTATACTACACTTAGATGCTCAACGATACTTGTATGTTGTGCGAAACAGGCTGCAACAAGTGCACTAACTCTACTACTTGTAACTAGTGTTTAAGTGCAAATAACTACGCCTGGCTTGATTTCAACTGCCACATCATATGCCCCATAGGTTTCTTCAAACCAAACAGCACCAACTGCTCAGCATGTGAGGTGGGCTGTTCTAATTGCAGCATAGTCTATGACAACTGCACAGCCTGTTTTTCCACAGGAAACACTAGTTCTTACTTGATTGCTGATGACTGTCTTTCTACTTGTCCGATTGGTTTCTGGAACAGAAATAGTGATCGTACGTGTCAGCCCTGCCATTCTAGCTGCTATATTTGCTGGGGCGGCAACGATCGACGATGCTCTTCCTGCAGAAATAGCAAAGTACAAAGCGGAAACGCTTGCCTCAATTCATGTGATACAAATTTTGGCATTACTACCAATCCTTTGATATGCGTGAGCTGCCATATCAGATGTGTCACTTGTGCTTTCATAAGCACTAACTGCTCTTCTTGTACAACTACAGGAAATCACACTTCTTTTCGATTCGACAATACATCTTCATACTCATAATGCCTTCTAGTATGTCCCCTTGGATTTTATGCAAATAACACCAATCAAAGATGTATGGCGTGTCCCTTGGGCTGTCTCGCTTGTAGCTAGATAGACAACTGCTCTTCTTGCACAACAAATTACAGTCTTATGAATGAATCTTGCCTACAGACATGTCCTACTAAGTTCTTTTCGAATTCTTCGCATTGTCTGCCTTGTCATCAACTATGTCAATAGTGCAACGATGCTTCATCTCTTAATTGCACCTAGTGCGTCCTTAGTGGATCTTTCAAAGCCTATCTTTTGAACAATTCTTGTTTAGTAAACTGTCCTTCAGACCATTTCAAATAAGACAACTCTACGTTAGGACCAAATTTATGCCTTTTGTGTCCTGCAAATTGCAGTTCTTGCAACAATTTGCTCAACTGTACTGGCTGTACTGCTTCAAATTTTCTTTATTATGGTAGTTGTGTCGGCACTTGTCCTAACGATACTTACTTATACATTCCGACTCAATCTTGTCGTAACATATCTAATGACGGTGTTATCTTAAATATTGCAATGACCTTTCTCACTGTTTAATAGTAGTCTTTGTTGATTCAAATGAATTTCACGTAAGACCTGAACCCAGCTACATTCAACATAAGTTCTTTTCAGACTATCACTTTCAGCAGTGATTCCGTTACTTTAAGTCTTTTCACAATAACTTATGCGTGGACTTCCAATCGTTCTTACACGATTCAGTTGGATTCTCCTTAATTTATATACATGTCTGGAGTTGTAGTCACAGTCATCACCAAAGACGCCCCAACTCCTGTATAAAATTCACTCAATGGAATACCCTTCAGTCTCTCTATATACAGCCAATCCTCTTCCTTAGTGTGGAACAAGTTTAAAGGAACCCCATACTCTGAGCTATAAAAATCAGCAATTTAACTCTTCTCGCAGATTTCATAACAAATTTCTAATTTAACTACGCAGCCGATAATACAGTAGTTCAATAAGGCAGGTCTTGGAGCTCTACTCTTCTCAGGAGCACAGCTTACCTCTTCTTGTTTCATTCTTAAAGACACTCAGTCACAAAATTTATACGAGGGGGCTCGACTTTGGTCCAACTTTGTATACTTCTAGACGCCAGCTTGGTAGCAAAATAGTTCTAAGACGAAATACATCGTTTCTCCCACCGTTCAAGAAGCAACTGCCTCAGCAAGACTACTTGAGTCCTCTCGTATGCTGTTCGATATGGATAGCGTTGCTTGGAGGTTCTCCAGGGCCGGTTTTTCTACATTTTTCATTTTTGATTGCTACATGCAAGCCATACTAATACTGGGCAGCTGGCTATTGGTGCTGATCGGAAGTTGTATACAAAGGAAAGTGCATAGAAACATAATGGACAGAATATGGTCAATTTTTCATAGATTTCACGAAATAACTCTGTTTTACTTGTCTATTGGTCTAGTCCTAGAATGGACCTACTTCGATTCCAGCTCTTTTTTGAGAATTCTATCGCTTAGTGCTTGCTTACTTTTTAACCTTTACTATCTTTGTTATCAACTCTACGTATACTACCAGTTAGTTCCCTTGCCTTATTTACAACTAGGTTCGGCCAAACTTCAATAGCTGACGACTAGGTATGGTTTTTTCATAAGGAATATAAAGTATTAATAGTACGATGGAGCCTAGGGGTGGTCGGTGAGTCACTGGTTCAGACCCTACAACTACCATTTACTTTCCTACTACAAGAAATTCATGATGCTGATCACCATTCCTCTTTTCTATGAATACCCCATATACGCAGTCAGTCTGCTACTCACACTTCAAGTATTTTAGCTGATTCGATTCGCAATCGTAAGACCTTTTTCTTCAAGATGGCGGAATGTACTTAGACTGTGCCTTTAGTGCTTAATGCTTATGTTTTTCTTAGTTCTTTTGTTGCAGATGGTCTTGATCGACTAAATATCTAAAAATGATCAGTCTACGATTGAATCTTCTAGTAAAATGTACAGCTTTGCAGGCTGGATCGGAGTGGCCTGTATTCTAGTTTTCAATATGTGCTTTGTGGTGCTTACTGTGATTGACTTTTGCACATGTTGTCGGACCAATAGTCAGGAAAACTGCGAAACCAGAAGGGCTTTCTACTACTAAAAGATCAAAAAGTACTAAAATAGTTTGGCTTGTGATATTGAAGAGGGCACATTGGACCTGTGGGTGGCCAAGGGAGATCTCAACGAATAGTGGATCGACCAAGCAGGACCCCACAATGTCCAGTTAGTAACTATAGAGACATACGATATCGGCAGAATGGGCTCTGGTTTTGTGGTTTAATTGAAAAAAGTGTAAAAAATGTAGTTAGGAAAAGCTCATCCTTTGAGACAGCGCATAAGAATCACTGAAGAAACGATTGGAACGATAAGAGTCGTTTAAGGTATAAGTCAATAGCTGTACAAAATTATTTCTGGCATATACAATACTTATGATCCATTTGGGCTTACGACAAGCATCATCGTGAAGACTATAGTTTAAGTGTATCCGTAAAATTACAGTAATAACCTATAAATATTCCTATAAGAATTGAGAAAAACTCAATAAATAGTACTGAAAATGACTAAATAGCAATAAAAAATGATTGAACTTAAAGTTCCTTTCAAAGGATTCCCACTTGGTAGGTAAATTTTGGCACCCTTACTGCCTTCACCTGGCAGAAACAAGCCATTTATATGATCTTGCTTACGCTTAAATATATTCAAAAACTATTTAAAATATCAAAAACTGTTTTAATATCAAAGACTATTTAAATAAGTAAAAACTACTAAAGGATGTTTATATAATTGATTTCTAATTGAAATTTGTATTTATAAATCAGCTAAACCACACGAACTTAACAATCAAAAACACTAATAGCCCCAATAGAACTGCAATGATAACATTCATAATACAGCTAGGTTTCGTGAACAGTTTGGCAGCTTCGTCCAATCTCTATTGATTTTTGCCGAGTTCCTAGTTATTTTGTTCCACTTTGTCCAAGTTCACAAGGATCTTGCGGTGTACTTCGTCCAGTCCCCCTGATATATTTATAGCGTTGTGTCTTAACACTTTTATTCCTTAAAGAATGCCGTCCATGCGCTATTCTATCATGTCGTCTATCTGCTTCAGGGCAATCAGAATGTCTTTTTCTTAGAGTTGTTCTTCCTGGTCATCCCAGAGCATGCTTTACACTTTTTGATTTCGCAAATCGTCCAAGGTTTCAAAGTGCTGGTGACCCAACTTACGACCTGCTTTCTTCACTCCCTCGTTCTACTTATTTACCATCTTGAAGTAGTTCTTCTCATAAGTTAATAACACCAAACTCTTATACTGTAGATCTTTCTAGAGAGGAGTGAGCTCTCTGTCTCCAGTTACTCTTCCACCGTTCTCACGCTTCACTCGATCCCCCAGCTTGACTACTATCGTTGTCATTTGTTTAAGTCCTTACTATAAAGCCACTTTGCGACTCATAACTTCAAACACCAGTCTAGCCCTTTCACCTTTATCTCCCTCTATTTTGAGACTGCCCGTAGCTGACTCGTATACTTATGCGTCTATCACGAATTGTTTGCGGATCTTCTAGAACTCATCTAGTTTGATCGTGCTGTTCTAAACTGCCTCTAGGTCATCTAAATGGTACCCTCGCCTAGAGTTCTAAGCATTTAATGTAAACTTTCTTGCATGAAAAGGAACTAACGGAAATTAGTTCTAGGCTAGGGCTTATTCCTGCGTCTTTTTCCCATTTAATACTATACAAAATATTTGAACACATAATCTGACTAATAAATACATTGAATTTGATCAAAATAAACAAAATAAAAGAAAATTGATATAAAAACATATATTAGTATACAAAATTTACCCTCTATTTATTGTTTTCCGCTGAATATGAGTGACTTATAATAATAAAAGCATATGTTCTTAATATTCTGTTTGATTCTCGCAGTCTTCACGCAAACACCCGGTTTTCCCACTTTTCAACAGTTCAAAGAAAAATACGGCCTTATTTTTCCTGCATAAGAAGAGTCGCTCCGTTAATCTATCTACCAGAAAAACATTTAAAAACTGATTGCTAATCCTTGTGCGACTTGTGGAGTCACCAAATACTTTGCAAGCACTCAAAATGAGCTCGACAGTAAGTATAAGATTATTCAGGTCTTCACGGACTTCTTTTGCCAGCCTAAGTCGAGCAAATCATAGAAAAATAACGGCATAACTAACAGAATCACTAAAACTAAGACCATAAAGCACTTTTTTTGAGCTCCACCAACTAGACTGAGGAAAAAGGTCTTCCCTAGCGTTTAGACTGGCGAGAAAAAGGAGCAGTGACTTCAGTTAAAGCCCAAGGAGGTTGTGGAACTTGCTGGTCCTTTACCACTGCAGCCCTATGTGAGAGTTCATTGATTCTACAGGGACGAGGATACAACACGAAAGTGTACTAGACAGATTTATCTTAACAATTTTTGTTGAAGTGCACTGCGGGAAGTTCATGCAACGGAGGCTACCTGTAGAACTCAATAGACAAGGCACTATAGAAAGGACTGCCCTACTAGACCGAGTTCCCATACCAGCCAAACTCAGCCTACTATTCTGGAGTATGCAACAGCAACGACCTAGTCAAAGTGTCCAACAAAATCAGAAGATCTTACTACAATCAAGGAGATAGGGATATAATAAACTGGCTGCAAACTGGACCAGTAGCCATAGCAGTTAGCGCAGACAACTGGTAGTGGTACTCAGGTGGTACTTTTGAATGCAGTAGAAATGCCAAGATCAACCATGCTGCTCTACTGGTAGGCTACGATAAGGAAAGATGGATAATAAAGAATAGTTGGGGGAAGGATTTTGGGGAAAAAGGGTATATTTATGTAAGCAGAAATCCATAAAAAAATTGCAGAATTGGAGTAGCGTTGCATATGCTCTATTCCAAGGCACTCACCTTCAGCATTCTAATAGCATTTCTATTGTTCGTACTGATGTGATCACTAAAAAAGGCTTATTATATTGTATTTCCTTCTTTTTAGCCATTTTTACTTATATTAGCTACTCATTGATGCAAAGTACTTATATATTATTGATTTAAGCCAAGATGCTTAAAACAGCCTGGTCGAATCTTTATTAAAGAATATGCAAGATAAACCCAATACACTTACAACAATATCCCAACAAAAAACTACTAGCAAGCTCAAAACCAATAACTTTCAACGACAATGCTTTTCTTTTTGACTAAAGGTGTTCTCTACTAGTGTAGCTCTACCAACTGCTTATCATCTCTTAGGTCAAATCACTGCCCTTGCTGGTCTCGGGAAAGGTCCTTCTGAGCCATCAGGGAGTTCTCTACATGTTTTACTCACACAACTAGGCAGATTCAAATAAACTTATCCAGCTCAGGCCACAGTAAATACTACACCAAATTACTAGAATGTTCTATTTGCTATTCAAGAAGGACCTGTCTTTACCTTAGGACTTCGAAAAAGCAGCCATTTTGCAAAAGACCATAGAAATAGTAGCGTATCTGTAACAATTAAAACAAAATCCTTTTGAGTATTACGGATATTAAGGTTAGATAGGACTCAAAACAGAGCAATGGTAGGGATAAATAGCCTTCAAAAGACAACAGTGGTAAAATCAACAGGTGCTTTATAAGTTATAGACTTCAGATTTGTTAAAGGACTATTGTTTTTAACAAAAATACAGAACTGGACTGATCTTGTCGGTACTCAATGGTCTTCGTTCGAGCGAATAAGTACGATAATGCAGATAGAAAATAGGGGTGAGTATGGACATGTTACTTTTGTGCATAAATCAAGGAAGTTCTTTGGCTTCTGTTGGGGAATAGCTATTGGCTTTGCAGCGTCAACTCGAGTACTGTCTTAAGCTAATTCAATACTAAAATTACATAAAGATAATAAAGAACAAAGAGTAGAGTCACAGAGAAGACTCTACTGTCAAAATGATAGTATAAGTTTGCTTTTCTTCCAACCTCCGCAAAGAAGACATTACCAGCAAAACACCAAGTGAACGAAGCGAAGAACATTAAAGTATTGGAGTAGAGCTGAGCCGTTAGGAACGCTATCGTCTTGCTAGAGAAAAATAACAGCTTTAACACTTGACTCTTTGTAAGAGTAAAGTAGACTTCGCACTCAAAATGACTTTTGACGAAAAAAGATTACAATTTATGTTATAGGTCTAGGGCACAACTGAGTGGAAAATCGATTTGTATTTTTTTGGCTTCTTTCACTCTTTCTGGACTGAGTTCATCAGAATGTGGTTTTAGTTGTAATTTGATACACCAAACGACGTCTTTTGCTAAAAAAGTAAGCCTTACTCTTTGCAGTTACTTCACAAGTAAAAATGCGTAGTTTTGAAGGAAAAACAATACGTTTAAAGCGGAGTGAATGTATTAATGTAAATGTTTTTAGCAGTTGATCGCATTACTATCGTATTTGTATTGTTATAGCACTTGCTGAAGATGTTGTACAAAGTGAGTCAGAATATGGTCAGCTATTAAGAAAAATATCTATAAGCTGTCATGAATAAGGCACATGCGTAGATTTTAGTGAACAGACTCAAGGAGACTTTAAAGGATTATAGCTCACATTACTGGAATGGATGTGTAGGCTACAAATAACAATGATTATTCGTTTATTGTTGTTCTTTAAAATATATATAGATATCCTCTTTTTGCTTATTTATACATCATGATTTAACTTAATCTAGATATAACAAATAGATTTATTATCACTCCATGAAAGTTGGCCACACTGCCCTCCTTTTATCCGCCCTCCTCCTTATTGCTTCTCTTTTTGTATTACACTCTCCAGCATCGAATTCTCATGATCTCTCTGCTTAGTTCGCCCATTGGCAAGCCAAGTACGGATCTACCCTTGATGACCACAATGGGGCATATCGTTTCAAAGTCTTCTCGGACAATATGCGCAAAATTAACCTACACAATCAACTGCCTGGAAGGACTTACGATATGGGAGTCAACCAGTTCACAGCACTCACTCAGCAATAGTTCCAATCACATTACCTCAGCGTTTTCCCTTAGCCTCCCACTCTGGACCTCAATGTGCCTCGAGTATCCCTGAAAAAGGAAGAATAGATAGACTGGGTGTAGGTGGGAGCTGTCAGCCCAGTTAGAGACCAAGGCAGATGTCCTTGCTCATATGCGTTTTCAGCAGTTGGAGCCATTTAAAGTGCAGCAGCTCTGTTTTACAAACAACAACTGTGGTATTCAGTGCAGCAAGTGGTGGATTGCTCGATGAGATGGGGCAACAACGGATGTGTGAATGGAAACATGCCAAACACTTACAAGTATGTAAATTATACTGGAATCAATACAGATTTTGCCTACCCCTTTAAGGGTTTCGTCCAGGCTTGCAAAATGACCTAAGGACCTTACAAAATCAAGGGCTACAGAGATATTTAGGGCTGTGCTGAGCTTGACAAAGCAATCGCAGTGAGACCTATCGCAGTGGCAGTCGACGCTACTAACTTTCCTACCTATGCTAGTGGAGTGTTCGGAGACTGTGAGTCCTACAACGTGGGTCTAGCAGTGTTATTGGTGGGCATGAGCGACGAATACTACAAGCTTAAAGTATCTTGGGGAACAACATGGGGCGAAAACGGTTATATTCGTTTGGCTAGGAGAAACAACATATGCGGAATATGCTTCTTCCCGTCCTACCCTCTGCCCTGATTGAATCATTGAAGATGACATATATTAGCCATAATAGTTATATTGTTAGTTTGTAAAACTCTATGTTCCCCCAAATAGTCACCAAACGCAAGAAAAAGTAGTTATAGATAAGCTAAAAAGTACTAAGAGAGTGGTAGGCAGTGGAGAAAGAACTCTAACATAAGGCTAAAGTGGCCTTCAAACGAATACCAGGACCTATTCTGAATTAATTTTTGAAAGTATGCAGAGTCAAGTCTATTCCTCAGTTCTACTCTAATTATTTTCTCTGCAGTATGCCCAAGAACAATCCTACAAAAATTGCAATACTTTTCTAAGAACAAATGGGCACGATGCTCACCAATCGCAGTCATTACCATCTTATCGCTTAAACCATCAGTCAACGCGAGCTCATCCTTACCTAGATACGGCAGTCACTAGTAAACTTGTCTTTATTAAGGTAATCAGCTAGGGATTTCTGGCCTTGACTCAAGGAAAACATCTCTCTCTTGTCGCCAAAAGTTTAATAGACGATCTCGTCAAGGACTGTGAAACTCTATAGCAGCTAAGGGAGCTTTAAAGAAACAAAATGGAAGACCTGGCCAAAGGAATACTCAAACTGAGGGCAAATACAGTAGAATTGATACAAAAAGTCAACAACTGGAGAAATTAGTTCGAAGGCTAAGGCCGAACAGACTCACTTAAAAGAATCAAAATCATTTATCCCCATCATGGAGTCAATTGCATTCTACTACCTCTCTACGATAACGCTTTTCTGCGAGAATCTGGACTTAAAGGTTAACTTAGCTTCGGAAAAGAGTAAGATCCTTTCTTGTAGCACATTTCAAGGGGCAAGAAAAGCAGCCAGCTCCACACTATCTTAATGAACTGCCTGAAAACAGACGAAAAAGACTACAAAAACTACGTAGAGGCAATCCAAAAAGAACTTCCCAGCGACTAAGCTTAAGAACGGCTGTAGAAAGAGTTGTAGAGGGAAAGAGCCAAAGAAGAGAAAGCTAAAGAGATGAAACTGAAGTAAGAAAAATAGGCGAAGAAAAAGTAGTAGCTTAGAGCCAAACAACTCAAGGAACAGCAACTAAAATAATAAAAATTAAAGGCTTTACGATAAGAAAAGGAAGGTAAAACAAAAATCAGAAGGCATGGTTCACTAAAAATGGTATCTAAAAGAGAATAAAGAGGCTTGACAAAAACATCAAGGGGAGAGCGCAGTCAGAAGAAAATAATCGATGTAGACATCATTTTAGATAACTAGAAATAAAGAGCCACTCCAGCTTAGCAGCCAGATGAGGACGGCTAACAAAAATTACAAATTTTTGCTGAGAAAAAATCAAACGATCATAAGATATACTTAGTTTACAAGAAAAATAAAGGACAAGGGCGTAAGTAGGAAAATATGGCAAGCGAGATATAAGTTTAGTAGTTTAACGACAAGAGCGCTTGGCAAAAACAAATGAAATAAGAAATGATATAGAAGGAAAAGATTAAACGATTGCTTAAACAAACATAACGCAGGGCGAATCAAGAATCAAAACAGTATTAGGAAAAATTGAAACGTTACTAAAACTAAGTATAAGCTCTAAAGTCAAGAATAGAAAGCGGAAAGAGAAGAAAGTTGCCACCATCTAGAGACCGTTCATCTATTACTAATAACAGAAACAACAAAAAAGCAGTTGCCAGTGTGTATGGTAAACAAAGTAGACCAGATATCAGTCAAGCTGTAGATACAGCAAACAACTCACTTCTGATGTCAAAATTAGAAGAGTAGTCAAGAGCAAAAAAGTATTTGTAACAGCAGATTCGTGAGTTGCAGAAGTAAAAAATGAAAATGTAAGGGATGATCCAGAAAGATAACCTAAAGGCATCCAAGGAAGGATAGGCATATCGCAAGAAGATTTAAAAGTACGAATAAGCTATATCTCGACTCAAAGATAACTCAAATATCAAGAAAAAACAATACGATTAGATCGAAAGAAGTCGCATCTAGTAGGAGAGAAACAGAGCTGATAATCTCAGAATGTACAAGCATCAAATAGATGAACTTCAACGAAGTAGAGCGTAGCTGTAAAGATCTCGAGCTGATAGTATAAGAATGTATGCATCTAAGTAAAAAGAAGATGCTTTGAGAAGAAACGTATAGTAAAAAATGCAGGATTTGTCTGTTGCTAGGCAAAATAAACGATCTAGAGCTGATTAAGAGCAAAACAACTCGTAAAGATCACGACCTAGGTCACTTCACAGCAACTAGAATAATCTTGAGATAATTAAGACCAAACAGACTATTTAGATAGTGTTTTAAAACAAGAGAAGGTCGAAGAAGAAAGAAAGAGATAGGGAAGCTGAACTGAAGAAGAGCAGAGAGCTAGACTAGGCTTAAGGCAGGCTTAAAAGATTGTAAAAGTAGCGTTAGTTATTGTAAAAGAAATTGTAAGTATCGGTGAATAGAGAAGATGATAGAAACAAAAGAGTGTGGGTAAAAATGCAACAAGGGTAAGCCAGAGTATAGCGATTCCAATAGTAAATACGAAAAGAAAGAGATAAAAACAGCAAATTGTAGGAAACTCTCAGGCAAATGAAGAAGACTATCAACAACTAGCTTGAACTGAGACTCACAAAAGAAAGAAGCAAGTTCCAAAAGGAAAAATAACAATTAATGCGCACTATTGATCGAGAAAAGGAATAAAAAAACAGCAAGGACCGTTTTTTGGACTAACAGATGCGTTTTTTGAAAGAAATGCAGAAAAAATAAGAATAACTTATTTATTTATTGTAGAGATAAAGAATATAAAAACAGGCTAAAGAACGCAAACTGGCCGAAGAACTATAGTACAGGTAGTAACTCGTAGCAAGATTATAAATATAAGAAATAAAACAAGCAATTTAAAAGCAAGTAAGAGACTAACTGCGCATGGATCAGCAACAATAATAGTAAGAAGAACCCGCTTTTTTGTCGAAAAGACTATAGGTCGAAAAAGAAATAGACGCACTTAGGTTCGAAAGGGACTCGGAACTCAAAGAACTATAAGACCAAAATCAACAACTAAGAGAGTTAATCACCAGAATAAAGGGCTAAGAACAGCATTTGCTAGAAGCTATAAGGGAAAACATCGAAGCATAGACCGAGTCAGAGGCTTAAATGACGGACAAAGAAACATCAAGCAAAGTGATTGAGTCCAAAAAGAGGATGAATCAGTCGAATGGAATGGACATGTATCCAGCCACTTTCTCATAACTAGAAGCATAAAACAAGTCCTTGACTATGGAGCTCGATGGAAAGGTAAAGAGGCAGCTGTAGATGGAGGACAAGAGCAAGAAGGAATACAGTTAGATGCGCAACTCAGTTCGCTTCAAAGATAAGGAAAAGATTGAAAATTTAGTAGAATTCTACCTGAAGAGTCCCCAGCAATACCCCGGATAGAAGTCTCCTAAACTGTAGTCCTCGTAGAAAAAAGCTATGATAAACGATCTGACATAAAAGAACAAGCAAGTCTAGTAGTTCCAGAATCAACTGTTTACTATTCAGCATTCACTGCCATCCTTCGTGCCGAAATAAAGCGATCAGCTGGACAGTCACCTATTATACTTGCGAGGTGCCTACAACGATTATGCGTCAGATGCTCTCAGAAGATAACTTTTTCCACCTCTTTAAGAAAACAATCAGGACTATGAATAGTAAGAAATGTCCTATGAAAAAGAGGAACCCCCTATGGACTCTGTCATGGACGAGGTGCGAGCTCATGCCAGGAAACATTCGCCCCAGAAATCGGATAAAAAAAACTTTTTAGCCATTAACAGGATGAGGCTGATGGTGCTGTAAGAGACTAGAAAGGAAAAACAGCGGACAATAATAGAGTAGGAGAGCAGAAAAAAGATACAAAAGTAAATATTTGAGAAGAACAGAAAGAAAAGGGAAAAGAAAGTGCTGAAGGAACACTAGTTATAAGAGTAAGAAAGATAAAGAAAAAGATAAGATATTGCCAAAAAGATTAAAAGAAGATAGATAAGGGCTAAAATATAAAGAGAACTGCTGGAATCCAGCGGGTAGAGTAAAAATGTGAGTCCTCTCAAGGAAGATCTCAACAAAAGTCAAAAGAGCAAGAAAGAAAAGAGAAGTCCAAGCAGAAGTAGCTTGTCACAGTCTTCCAGAGAAAAATCTAAGGATAAACGTAGTAGATACAGTTCATCATAGAAGGAAAGTAGTGATTTGTCGTCCGAAGACTAGCGACTTATAACAAAAAATAAGCTAAAAATTAATGATATCAAAGTGATCGAAGAAGAATAACCAGCGTAGAAGTCGATAGACAGAACTCCCCCAGCCACTCCCCCTGTTCCAGTGCCCAAAAAACCATCAACTGCCTAATTGCTACAAAAACAGAAATAAAAATAATAAAAAGAGGCTTTGTAGTTATAGAAACAAAAATAAAAGTAATAAAGATAAGCTCTATAGATATAAGCATACAGTTTGCAATCTGAAATCAGAGAATACATAGACAAGTAGTAGCATTTTGAGGTTTACCAGCACTTCGTCAACGAATCTTAGATGCCAACATATACTGAGGAAATCCTCACTCTTTCCTCAAAAGAGATGATATAGCTCAACGGAAACGATACGCTACAGTAGGATATGAAAAAATGTTGCACTGCGGGTGTACTGGTGGCCAAAAACAGAAGAGGCATAGAGGTAGGCATTGGTGTCTTCCATAAAGAGTACCAGAGCAGTGAATACATATGCGACTTCTTGCTGGCTCACGATATGAAAAATTTCCTTAACTTAGTCTTCAATTTCAGTCGATTCATGTTCAGTCAAGACCCAGTCGTCAACAAGGTCGAGTTTCTGTTCAATCTTGCGGGTATAGCTGACATGGACAGTCTGAAGCACTTCATGTAATTCGAGAACAAGTGCCGCAGGATGGGTTAAGTTTTCGTAAAAGTGAATGCGTAAAAACAAAGGAAATACGTGCTTAGTAGAGCTCTATTCCAGGATGTTCAAGAAACAGTGGTCTAACAAAGAAGCTAGGGTCTCTAGCTGGCTCTATAGCTAAAGTCTTTTGACGGGCTTATGCATTAAGTAAACGCAGGTTTTCCCGAGACATGCAACATTCATCACAGTTCATTCAACGTTATTGTGGCTTACTATCTAAGCAAACATAACGAAGAATTGCTTAAATTCCAAGAAAAAGTGCAAAAATAATTGTATTATCGTTAGCTACTAGTGACTGCTCTTCTTTTCGCCAAGGCCGAGCTGAACCTTAAAAACGTTTCAGAACGTAAAGTGACTCTGGGCTAGCTGACCAAGTAGCTTGTAAAACTCAAGAACAAGCTTTAGTTCGAACAAGTCAATGCCATGAGCAAGACATAAGCCAAAGTTATATAACAGTTGCCAGCCACGATCAAGCGATGCACCTTATAGGTGGATTTTAAACAAACAAACTACCTTATCTACTCCCCAGATGCTGCCATCAATAACATTCAGTCTTCCAATTCAAGCGAAAATGGATATTTTTTGTCAATAGTGCCCAAGTATAAGCTACTTGTGATATAAGCCTAGGAGTTTTTAAGCATGAGCGGACAAAATCCCAATCTCACTCCTTTCTTCTATATAAAACACTATGTCCCCCACCCCCCCCCCCCCCCCCCCCCACACCCCCACCCCCCCTCCCCCCCTCCCATCCCGCC
>Ga0169931_10005202_pt1 | contig 19897 bp, 14 predicted proteins | sample Kivu_15m_20L_FD_129675 | JGI IMG/M metagenome (GOLD analysis project Ga0169931, IMG submission 129675) | Freshwater microbial communities from Lake Kivu, Western Province, Rwanda to study Microbial Dark Matter (Phase II) - Kivu_15m_20L... | ecosystem: Environmental > Aquatic > Freshwater > Lake... | reverse complement strand
GCTGCCGCGAGATCGATGCTTTGATCAGCTTGGAGAAGAACAGGCCAATCCCCCCGATCACGACCAGACCAACTCCGACCACGAAGAGCGCGGCTGCAGCACCGCCATTGTCCTTTCTATCATTCGAACTACTCCGCGACGAGGAATTGCCAATCACGCGAATCAGTTGATAGCCAACCAAGGCAATCACCAGGATTCCGTGCAGCAGGCCGATCATCCGCAGGCTCATCCGCATGTCGCCGTTGAGAATGTGGCTGAACTCATGGGCAATCACGCCCTGCAGTTCGTCGCGATTCAGCTGTTCCAGCGTTCCCCGATTCACGCCGATCACGCAGTCGTCGATCGTATGCCCCGCGGCAAAAGCGTTAATCCCTAACTCACGGTCCAGCACGTAAACCGGTGGAACCGCGACGCCCGATGCAAGCGCCATCTCCTCGACAATGTTCAGGAGGCGGCGCTCGGTTAGGTCGGATGAGTCCGGCGCAAGCCGTCGGCCACCGAGCATCTCGGCAACGACTTTGCCACCAGCGTTTAGCTCGCTGATTTTGTACATGCTGCCGAATCCGACGACCGCAGAGACGCCGGTCAAAACGCCGCCAAACAACTCCAAGTTTTGCAGTGAGGTGAACCACGCCATCGGGTCCTGCTGCAGCAACTGGTTGTAGTTCCGGTCCGCGTAAACAAAGACACCGACAATCAAGCCGTAAATCGCCAGCGTGATGCAAAGGACCGTCAGCGCCAACAAGATGATCAGCTTGCGGGTGTTGCGGCGAGCAAGTTCTTGGCTGGCGAAAAAGTCCACGTGCGAGTGATTCCTCAAAGACTCGAGAGAGGATAAAGCAGGCTAATCGCTTCACTCAAAGGCGGGCTGGGTCAGCGCGATACTTTCGAGGCTGACCCTCGCCCGGCTTTGAAGTGGGTGAGCAAAAAGTTCAAAGTCGTTCCTAGAACTGGACCTTGGGGGCTTCGCGTTCTTTGGTGTTTTCGATTTCGAGCAGTTGAGCCTCCCGGAAGCCGAACATTCCAGAGAACAGGACTGCGGGGAAGACTTCTCGGGCCGTGTTGTATTCGGTCACCGCATCGTTGTAACTCTGGCGAGCAAACGAGACTTTGTTTTCGGTCGAGGTCAGCTCTTCCTGTAGCGACATCATGTTTTGATTCGCCTTCAAGTCAGGGTAAGCTTCGGCAATCATCAACAGCCGGCTCAAAGCACCGTTAAGTTGCGATTCGGCCGCGCCCAAATTCTTCATTGCAGTCGGGTCGCCAGGATTGGCCGCCGCTGCTTGGCCCGCGGAGACAGCCTTGTTGCGAGCTTCGATCACCTTGGTCAGGGTATCTTGCTCATGCTTCATATACCCCTTCACCATCTCGACCAGATTGGGGATCAAGTCGTAACGCCGCTTGAGCTGGACATCAATCTGCGCAAACGCATTCTTGTAGCGGTTGGCTAAGGTCACCAAGCGGTTGTAGATCCCTGAAATGAAGGCGACAAACACCAGCACGATGCCGAGGATGACCAGAAGCGTAATTAACCAGGCAGGCATTGAGTTGACCTTTCAGGTGGAGTTCAGGAAGTCGACAGTTGCAGACGAGGCAGTTGGCGGAGTGTGCTCCGCAAAATAGTGGCGACAGCAGGCGTTGATTCGGGCTGTTGCTGCGCTTGCATAATTTGACCCATTACCGCCCGGACCACAAGTAATTGACGATCAGGTTTCCGAAGGAGCACGGAAAATTTTTCAATCTTCAGCCCCAAGGCAAGGGCTTGGCCTGAGAGGCGACAACAGCGACTTACTCGGCCACCCGCTTTTCTGGCTCTCGCGAAGCCTTCTCGGCGAGGTTCCCGCTCTTTTCAGGATCCTCGACTAGCTCGTACTTGACTAGCCAAACCTCGAGCTTTTTTCTTGCGTACTCGCTTGCTGCGATGCCGAGCAGTCCCAGCAGCAAAAGCAGCCAGATTGGCATGGATCGAATCCTTGCGGAAAGGGTTCTCTGTTGGAGTGCGTTCATCAAACTTGAAACCGTGTTTACCGCGGTTGAACGTGAGCCCTTTAGCTACGAACGACCCGGAAGACTAAAGGGCAAAGGAATGGAATGTTTGAGCCCTTGCCCCTAAAAGGCAAGCACTGTTACTCCAGAGTTTCGGCTTTTCCTCAAAGAGCTTGGCAAAATTCGGGGTTCAATCGGAGTGAAATTCATATCGAGCCCAAAATCGCCAATCGAGTGGCTGCCAAACGGGTGGAGACGCTCGAACTATTCTGAAACCGGCTCTTCCTCAGCAGCCAGCGACTGCTCTTTCGGTTCCTTGTTTTTTCTGGTCCCCTCATACAACTCGTACTCCAGCAACCGCGCTTCCAACTTGGCCGTTGCGAATTCCATTCTCCGGCTGGTTCGCAGCCCCACTTTTTTCGCCAGTTCTGGATTGGCTGTGAACACATAGCCCCGGTAACCCCGGCAGCGTTGCTTGAGAAAGTCGCCAAGCTCCTTGTAAGTCGTCTCCAGAGCCCGCACTTCCCCCAGCCGATGGCCGTATTCCGGATTGAAGATCACCACTCCGCCCGGTGCTTCCGGAACCCGCGTTTGCCGAAAGTCACAAAGCTCGAACGCAATTAGGTCGCTGACCCCAGCAGCCGTCGCATTAGCTTTCGCCGTTGCGATCGCTTCCGGATCGTGATCGCTGGCGACGATTTCAACTCCAGCCGCTGGAGGATGAACTTTCTGCTGCAGCTCAGACCGGATTTGCTCAAACGTTTTCGGCTCGAATCCGCGAAGATGTTTAAAAGCGTAATCCTCTCGAAACAGACCGGGAGCTCGTCCGGTGGCAATTAACGCCGCCTCGATCGCCAGCGTTCCCGACCCACACATCGGATTGACAAAGGGCGTTTCGCCTCGCCAATTCGTTCCCCGAATCAGAGCGGCCGCCAAGGCTTCGCTGAGTGGCGCCTTGCCCGGCAATCGCCGGTATCCATGCTTCGCAATCGTCGGCCCAGAAGTGTCGAGAAAAAGCTCTGCATCGCTTCCCCGCCAGAACAGATGCACGACGACACCATTAAGTTCATGACCGGAATTTGGCCGCTCGCCGCTAATCCCGCGAATCCGGTCGACAATCGCATCTTTGACCCGAACGTTGGCGTACATGCTCGAACGAATCGAGGGATGTTCGACGTTGCTGGTCACCGAAAAATAGCTCTCCGGTCCCAGCCACTCTTCCCAGTTGATTCGCCCTAATTCCCGATACAGGAATTCAGGGCTGTTACAGCGAAACCTGCGGAGCGAGTAAAGGACTTGGCTGGCGCAGCGCAGCGTCATGTTCAGCCGTTGGCAGTCGAGCAGCGATCCGTTTGTCGAAACGCCACCGTGAAATTGCTCGACTTCAGAATGACCAAGCTCGACCAGCTCATCCGCCAGCCAGCGAGCCAGCCCGCGCTGGCAGGTGATCACAATCCGACTTTGTTTACTGAAATCACCCATTCGCCAACCTTTGAAAGCAACTCGTCTTTAAAACTCACGCTCCATCGTAACCAGAGCGGAGAAAACAACCGAGGTGGTTGGGAGAAAAGGCCGTTTAATCCGGAATGCGGAATAAGTACCATCTGCTGTTAAAGATCTGAAAACGGCTTCTCCCTCTGGTCCCAAAAGTCCCAATAGTCCGAGCAGTCCCACGGCAATCGAGTGACTTCACTCTCACTTCCAAGCAATCTCAGCGGTCGACAATCACTCCGAAAACCTGATAAGCCTCTTCCAGCAAGCCTGGAAATTCCTCCGGTTTTCGACGGCTACCCGGAATGTAGTAAACCATGATCCCGGGAAATGCCTCGACGCAGCACCCTTCTCGCTCAATAAAGAAATCCTGCAAACTGCGATTAAAGAGCTCGCGAGTTTTCTCCTCCTCGGCGCTCTTGAGGACAAAGGTTTTCGAAAACTCCAAATTGTCGGCAAAGTCGATATCTTGCAGGCCCAGTAAGCCGCCGATCTTGTCGAAGAAATTCTCGGGCCTCAGGGTGAACGCGGGAATCCGCAATCGCTTTGATTCCAGAGCCGCCAGCGTCAATTTCGTCGTGTGCGTCGACTTGCCGCTGCTGGTCGTGTAGCGGTAGTCAAAAATCGAAATCCGGCACTCATCGGTCTCGCCAGTCAATAAATTCATCAGCTTGCGACTGTGTCCCAACTTGAACAGTTGGAGGATGCCGAGCCGCTGACTCAATTCCAAGTCGCCCTGCGGCCGGAACTCCAAGCCCATGCTCGCGGCCAGCTGACCAATTTTTGCGGTCCGCTCCTTTTCCTGCTTGTGACTGATCCAACCAAAAATTCCGAGCAAGGCGATCACGATTGCCATAATCGCCAGCGGTATCAAAACTTCCATTGAATCATCCAAAGTCGGGTGAACTGGTTACCGGGCATTTCCGCAGCCGCACATTTTAGCCCCGGTCGACTTGCTCGGACAACAGAAACCCAGGCTGAATTCTCCAGTCCGCTGCCCTCGCCCGCGATACGGCTCATTGTTGACCTGGCAAGACAGCTCGGAAAACCGGATGCAATAAAAACGGGGCGCCATCTTTCGATGCGCCCCGCTTCAAAACCGGTTCATTCAACTTAATCGTCAGCAGCACGCCAGTGCCGCGCCGCCGCTCTCCCGACTAAACGTCATAGTAGAGGCAGAACTCGTACGGATGAGGACGCAGTCGCATCGCGTCGACCTCTTTAATCCGCTTGTAAGCGATCCATTGCTGGACCACGTCTGCGGTAAAGACATCGCCCTTGAGCAAGAAAGCGTGGTCCGCCTCGAGCGCATCCAGAGCCGCATCGAGCGAAGCCGGAGTCTTCGGAACTGCAGCGGCTTCTTCGGGGGGCAAATCGTAGATGTCCTTATCTAGCGGTGAGCCCGGATCGATTTTGTTCTCAATCCCGTCCAAGATCGCCATCAAGATTGCCGCAAAGCTGAGGTACGGGTTGCAGCTTGGGTCTGGGCAGCGGAACTCGACCCGCTTTGCCTTCGGACTGCTGCTGTACATCGGAATGCGGCAAGCGGCCGAACGATTGCGCTGGCTGTAGGCCAAATTGACCGGCGCTTCATAACCCGGGACCAATCGCTTGTAGCTGTTGGTCGTCGGATTGGTGAACGCCAGAATCGCCGGAGCATGCTTAATCAAACCCCCGATGGCATAAAGCGCCATCTGGCTGAGTCCCGCATAGCCGTCGCCGGCGAACAGCGGCTTGCCACCCTTCCAAAGCGAAACGTGACAGTGCATCCCCGAGCCGTTATCGCCGTACAGCGGCTTCGGCATGAAGGTCACCGTCTTGTTGTTCTTGTAGGCGACGTTCTTGACGATGTACTTATACATCATCAATTGGTCAGCCATCTTCACCATCTCGTTAAACCGCAAGTCGATTTCGCTCTGACCGGCAGTCGCAACTTCGTGGTGTTGGCATTCGACAGGCAGACCGCAGTCGATCATCGTCTGCATCATCTCGTTGCGGATGTCCATCAGCTTGTCAGTCGGCGGGCAAGGGAAATAACCTTCCTTGTGCCGAATCTTGTAGCCCAGGTTCGGGTACTCTTCGCGACCGCGATTCCACTCCGCCTCGACGCTGTCCAAATGGAAGAAGCCTGAGTGCGCATTCTGATCAAAGCGGACGTCGTCGAAAATGAAGAACTCAGCCTCTGGTCCAAAGTAGACGGTATCAGCCAAGCCAGTGCGCTGCAGATAAGCGTTCGCCTTGCGAGCCACATTTCGAGGGTCGCGGCTGTAATCCTCTCGCGTGATCGGATCTTGAATGTTGCAGATCATGATCAGCGTCGGCAATTGCGTGAACGGATCGAGGAATGCCGTCGACGGATCGGGTACCAGCAACATGTCGCTCTCGTTGATCTGCTGCCAGCCGCGAATGCTGGAGCCATCAAAGCCCTGACCGTCGTTAAACGTGTCTTCGGTCAATTGATGCACGGGAATGGTCGTGTGCTGCCATGTCCCAATGAAATCCATAAAGCGGAGATCAACCGCTTTCACACCTTTCTCTCGACAGAGCGCCAAAATTTCCTTTGGAGTCAACTTGCACCTCAAATAGGTTGAGCTTCCCGCCTTTGAGCAGGGTAAGCAAAAAACAAAAATCGAACTTCGGATGCACAGCCAATCGCTCTGCATCAACCCGCGCGAAACGAATAAATTAGGGAAGCAGTTGGGTCGCCAGCGGCTTGAAGGCACGCTTCCTCTGCTGAGTCCCCGCCCATTGCAAGTCGTATGCCGATTCACGATTATGTCGGCAACCGAGCAAATGCTTGCATTTTCGCTCACCCCAAAAAAATCGGTCCCCGGTGGATCGCGCTTTTTTTGTGCAGTGGTGTTCGTGGTTTGAGCAGGTGCAGGCCGGTTTGCGTATTAAAGCGAGAAAAAGAAGAATTTCCAGCTGGGGCAATTCGCCCCGAAAATGCACGGTTTTTAGATTGGCTAGATTCGGAGGGTTAGAATGGCAACGCAAGGAAGTCTCTTGGAGCGCCGTCCCGAGGTCGACAGCGATTGGTCTGATTTGGCGTCCCTCTGGTCGATTCGCCCAGATTCCATCTACCTGAACCACGGCTCTTTCGGACCATCCCCCAGCCCGGTTCGCGAGGTGCGGCGCGAGTACATCGACGCGCTCGATTGCCAGCCGATGGACTTTTACGTTCGCCAGTTCGAACCGCTACTTTTGGAGGCTCGCCAAAAACTGGGCGACTTCCTGGGAACAGCCCGAAAAAATATTGTTTTCGCTGAGAACGCAACGTTTGCCATGAACGTCGTCGCGGACAGCTTCCCCCTCCGCGAAGGTGACGAAGTCCTCCTGAACGATCACGAGTACGGCGCGGTGATGCGCATCTGGGAGCGAAAATGTGCGAGGACCGGAGCCAAAGTCAAAGTCGTGCCGCTCCCCGAACGAATCGAATCGGCTCAGCAAGTCGTCGACTCTTTGACGGCTGGAATCACGCCGCGCACGAAACTGACGATCATCAGCGAAATCACATCACCGACGGCCATCATTCTCCCAGTCGCTGAAATCGCGGCAGCCTTTCGCCAACGCGACGTTGCCGTCTGCATCGACGGTCCGCACGTGCCCGCGCAGATCGATTTGAATCTTGACACGCTCAATGTCGATTTCTACTGCGCCAGTCTGCACAAGTGGCTCTGTGCGCCGCTCGGCACCGGCTTCCTTTACGCTCACCCGCGCTGGCACGGCGTTGTCCAACCACAGTTACTGAGTTGGGGACGCCTGCTCCCCGCACTGCCGGAAAACTGGGATGAGCAGTTTACTTGGAGTGGTACGCGCGACTCGAGCCTCTACCTCAGCGTTCCCGCAGCGATTGACTTCATGACCAAGAGAGTAGGGCTGGAGACATTTCGTCGCCGCTGCTACTGGTTGGCAAATTACGCCCGCGAACAGTTGATGGAATTGACCGGCCAGACGCCGATCGCCCCAACGAACGGTGGTTGGTACGGCACCATGTGCCACGTCCCTTTACCTGCGGGAGATTGGTCGCGGCTACAAACCTGGCTCTGGGAAGCGCACAAGATCGAAGTCCCGATCATCCATTTCAACAACCGCTGGTTTGTCCGCGTCAGCAGTCATCTCTACAACACCACCAGCCACGTTGACCGATTGGTTCAGGCCATCGCCTCGCAAATTCGCGGCTGAATGGTCTCCTGAATTCCACGCGACTAAGTTCAAAGCACGCGCTGGCTGGCGGGATAGCTCCCCAAAACGACAAGTCGTTTGCAGAAAGTTTTAGCCTTCTCTATCGCCTCGGCCATCGTCGGTTCGCTGCGGTGCCCGAGCGCATCGACGAAGAAGGTGTAGTCCCAGATCGCCTCGCGATTGGGCCGCTTGTCGATGTGAGTCAAATTAATTCCCGCTGACTTGAAGACGTTCAGCACATCGACCAGCGCTCCGGGGCGGTCATCGGTCGTAAACATCAGCGAACTTTTGTCGTTGCCGCTTCGCTCGGTTTCATTTTTCGAGAGAATCAAAAAGCGAGTGACGTTGCCAACGTGGTCTTCGATTTTCTCGAAGAGACAATTCACGCCGTAAATCTCCCCAGCCAGACTGCTGGCGATTGCGGCACTCCCGCATTTGGGGTCGGCATCGAGTTCTTGGCGCGCTCGCAGCACGCCGGCTGCTGTGCTGTCGACGTTAATTCTTTCCACGCGAGGGTACTGAGTCGCCAGCCAATTGCGGCATTGGGTGAAGGCTTCGCCGCGCGAGTAAATCCGACGAACTTCGTGCGGCTGGCAATCGGACAGCAAGCTGAAGTGCACCGCCAGTTGAACCTCGCCGTAGATTTTCAGCTCGTTGTGATAACGCAGAAACGCATCGAGGGTCTCGGTGATCCCGCCGCCGATCCGATTTTCGATCGGCACCAGCCCGTAATCGACATGTTGCCGCGCGACTTCTTCAAACACGCCTTCGATGGTGTGGAGATTTTCATAGTCGACGCTCGAACCGAAATGACGGCGGGCGGCGACATGGCTGAAAGTCCCAGTCGGCCCGAGATAGCCAATCCGCTGGGGTAATTCGAGTGCAAAACTGCCGCTCATGATTTCCCGATAAATCGCCTCGAGCGATTTATTGCCGATCGGGCCGGTGTTGAGCGCAGCAATTCGGCGCAAGACCTCCGCTTCGCGGTGCGGGGTGTAAATCGGCAAACCCGCCGCTCGCTTCAACTTGCCAACTTCCATCGCGAGCCTTGCCCGCTCATTGATCAGCCGAATCAAGTCCGAGTCGACTTGATTGATCTGTTCACGCAGTTTGCGGAGTTCGTCTTCGGATGGATTCATAAGTGAAACTTGCAGTTACCGTGAGTTCGATTTGAGCAGACCGAGTTTAACCGAGACCGGCTGAATCGCAGAGCCGTCACTTTCAATCTCCAGCAATTCCCCCTCCCTGTATTTTCATCCAATGACAACGCACCCATCCTACCACTTCGATCATTCCCGTCTCTTCCAGTTCTTGTCTTCCAACCTTTTCCCTTCTTCTCCGCTCTTCTCCGTGTTCTCAGCGTCTCCGTGTTTACCCCTGCTGCATCCCTACGGTGGATCATACCCGCCGCGCGAAAATGGATGGCAGCGGCAGACCCGGCAAATCCCTTTCCAGCAGCCGCGTATCGCGCCGTACTTCTGGACGGCTTCGATCATGTAATGACTGCAGCTTGGTTGATACCGGCATTTGGGACCAAGCAGCGGACTGATCGTGTACTGATAGAATCGCACTAGCGCGATCAGGACCCGTCCGGGTAGCTTTCCAAGAAATCGCAGCGCACCGTACATCAGTAAGACGCTCCGGGAGGTTGCGGCTTTTTCTGAGTCGACTTCGGCCGACGGCCTCCGCCTGTGGAACCCGTGCCGCGAGCCAGTCGCCGGGTCAACTCCAGGATCGCTCGCTCGATTCGCGCATACTCGGGGCTCGCTCCCTTCCGCGGGCGCACGACTAAGTCGAATCCCTCCGGCATTTGCTGACGATTTTTGCGGAACGCTTCGCGGATCAATCGCTTCCAGTAGTTCCGCACGACAGCGTTGCCAACTTGGCGGCTGACCGACAGCCCCAGCCGGCTCGGGCCATTGCCGTGTTTGTGAGCGGTAATGACCAGCGTGCTGTCGGCCGCATAGCAATTGCCAGCGTAAACCGAGTCGAATTCCGCTTGCTTTCTCAGGCGGGCGGAAGCGGGAAAGGATTCCTCGTTTCGCCGATTCGAATTCCAGCCCTGCGACTCGCTCATGTTTCAATTACCAAGTCAGCTGTTTGCGCGGGTCGGACTGTTGCACGCGGTCCAGCAGCTCGACCACGGCAGCTCGATCGCTCTCGGAAATTTGGTCGGGAACGATAATCTCGATTTCCGCGAGCAGATCTCCTTTGGACTCATCATGCACGCCCATACCTTTGAGACGGAGCATGCGGCCGCTGCTCGACCCGGGAGGAACGGTGACCATAATCGTTCCGTGCGGCGTCGGAAGATCGACTTTTGTCCCAAGCAGAGCCTCCTTCAAGGTAATTGGCAGTTTGACTTGGAGGTTGTTGCCGCTGCGGGTGTAGCAAGGATGGGGAGCCACTTTGATCGTGACGAGTAAATCGCCTTGTTGTCCGCCGGCACCGACTTGCCCTTGGCGACGCAAGCGAATTTTTTTTCCTGACTCAATCCCCTTGGGAATTTTAATGGAAAGGGTTTCCGACTTTCCACCGCGCGTGAAGCTGAGCCGGTGCTCACCGCCTTGGATGGCAACCGAAAACGGGATGGTGATTTCCTGCTCAAGGTCCAAGTCGACCGGTTCCTGGAAGGGCTGCGGTCCGCGGCGACGTTGTCCGCCGCCTGCTCCACCGCCACCGCCACCGCCACCGCCAAACTGGCGAAAGATTTGCTCGAAGGCTCCACCACCACCGCCACCGCCACCACCAAAGATTTGGCTGAAGTCGATTTCCATTCCGCCGGGACCGGCTCCTCCGCCAAACGGATTGCCTTGAGGCATTTGCTGGAAATTCTCGCCGTAGCGGTCGTACATCTCGCGCTTTTCCGGATCGCTCAAGACATCGTAGGCTGCTTGAACTTGTTGGAATCGCTGTTTGGCTCGTTCCTTTTCTTTCTCGTCCGTGTGCAGATCCGGATGGTACTTCCGCGCCAGCCGACGATACGACTTTTGAATCTCGTCCGCGCTTGCCGAACGCGAGACTTCGAGGACTTTGTAATAGTCTTCAGCCATTTAGTTTCAATTTTGTTGGAGAGTTTGAAGCCCCGTTTTTGTCTGCGGCTTACTTCGCCGCGGGGGTGGTTGGTGAGTCGTGATTCGTCGAAAAAAGGCTCGCCAGCCGAGAGGCTCCGCTTGAATTGTATGAATCGCGGGGCAACTCCAGCAATCCGCAGCGAAAACCCCCGTTTTTCACCGCTGGGCAGGTTGCGCAGCCATTCAGCCCTCAAGCGACGAGGGGGCTGACACCATCGCCCGCATTCAGAGAAGCCATTTCCTGGCAAACGGCGTCGAACTCTCCAGATAGTTAAGCGTTTTTCTAGGGAAAACCAGCTGAAAACGCTGGACCCTGAGACTTGCGTTGAAAAAATTCAACAGCGTTTCGCTTTCGCCACAATGGCGTTGTTTTTTAGCGACCGAGCCAACTCCGCTGAACGTTCGGTAAATCGTCGCTAAACCCCCGTCCGCTCGTGGTTTACGTCTTGCTCTTGGCCGCGACTTGCCGGCTCTGGCATCCCCGCTGCTTTAACGTCTGCTGCCAAACACGACACACCACATCGCGGAGAAGTACATCACATGGGCAAGCAGCGGCCATTCCCAATCGAAGGCGAACAAGACTGGAAAGCCACTCAGAGCAAAGGCGAGATCGGTTTCGAAGATTTCGAGGGCGGCTTCGAAGACGAAGAAGCCGCGGTTGAAGAAACCACCTTCTTCGATACGGACAATTCCAGCGACGACAGCTCTGTTGACGACCCCGTTCGCATGTACCTGATGCAAATGGGCCGAATCCCACTCCTCTCCCGACATGAAGAACTTTCGGCTGCCCAAAAGATTGAACGCACCCGCTGGTTCTTCCGCAACTCGATGCTCTCAACCGACTTCATGTTGCAGGGTGCCTACGACCTGCTCAAGCGAGTCCACTCCAGCACTTTGCGACTGGACCGCACGATCGAAGTCAGCGTGACCAACAAAGCCGAAAAGAAGCGAATCATGTTGCGGTTGACCCCCAACCTCGCAACCCTCAAGGAATTGCTCAAGCGAAATCGTCGCGACTTTTTCTTCGCCATCAATCGACGCAATCCAAACAAAGCCCGTCATCAAGCTTGGCGCCGGATGGTTGTTCGCCGCAACAAGTGCGTGCGACTGATTGAAGAAATGAATCTCCGCTATAACCGCCTGCAGCCCCTGTTCCAACGCCTCGTTGGCATTCAACAACGAATGGAGAGCCTCGCCGTCCTGCTCCGTACTCCAGCCAAAGATTGGCCGGCTAACGTCGCCCCGCGAGCTGAAGTTCGCTCGGAACTGAACAACCTGATGAAGCTGACTCAGGAAAGCCCCGCGACCCTGACCCGACGCGTTCAGCAAACCAACCGCTGGCAATACTCCCACGATGCCGCCAAGCGAATCCTCTCGGCCGGCAACCTCCGCCTCGTCGTCTCGATCGCCAAAAAGTATCGCAATCGCGGAATCAGCTTCCTCGACCTGATTCAGGAAGGTAACACCGGCCTGATGCGAGCTGTCGACAAGTTCGAATACAAACGCGGTTACAAATTCTCGACCTACGCAACCTGGTGGATTCGCCAAGCAATCACCCGAGCCATCGCTGACCAAAGCCGAACCATCCGCGTCCCCGTCCACATGATCGACACCATGACCAAAATCCGAAACGTGGTCCGCGACCTCGTTCAGGAACTCGGACGCGAGCCCTCCCCGGAAGAAACCGCTGAACGAGCTGCACTCCCGCTCGAAGATACCCGCGTCATCATGAAGATGTCTCGCCAACCGCTCTCCCTCGACCAACCTGTCGGCGACCACGATGACAGCTACTTCGGCGAATTCCTCGAGGACCATCGCGATGATGATCCGCTGTACGAAACCAACCAAGCTGCCCTCAAGCACCGCATCGAAGAGGCGATGGAACACCTGAACTACCGCGAACGCGAAATCCTCAAGCTCCGCTACGGTTTGGCTGACGGCTACGCCTACACCCTCGAAGAAGTTGGCCGGATCTTTTCCGTCACCCGCGAACGCGTCCGCCAAATCGAGTCCAAGGCGGTCCGCAAGCTGCAACAACCTTACCGCAGCCAATCGCTCTCCGGTTTCCTCGACGGCATCGAACCCAACGTCGAAAGCAACGCCTGGACCGAAGGAAAATAGTCTCGCTCAAGTTTGAACAGCGGCGGCGCAGACCTCCTCCTCCCTGCTCCGCTAATCTGTGGTTGATGTGTTTTGGCTAGACCGCACCCGCAATGTGAAACCCCTTGCGGGTGTTGTCTTGCTAGCAGGCAATTTCTCGCGGGATTAGCCGCTCAAAGGCTGTCTTGACCCTTTCTCGCGGAAGCTCCTATACTCCGCCCCAGCCACTCGGGCCTGATAGGAGATTCTGCGCTCGTGTGATGCTACACACTTGGTTCATGGAGGAACCCGCTCATGGTCGTCAATTTTACGGCTTTCAAATCGCTGCTACCTTCCGCACAAAACTGCCTCAAAGCAGCTCTGCCACTGCTGCTCGTCGGTTGCGGCAGTGAGTTCGCTTGGTCCCAAGCCCCAGCCAAGCAGCAACCCGCCCCAGCGGCAAACCAACAGCAGAATCAAAACGTCAACGCCGTCCCCGCCGCGTTGCAGCCCGAACAGCAAATGCCAACGCTCGCGATCGTCAACGGCGAGCCCATCACTCGGCAGCAAATCGCCAACGAATGCATGAAGCGATTTGGCGAAGAAGTTCTCGAAAGCTTGGTCAGCAAGTACCTGGTGTACATGGAATGCCAGAAACGTGGCATCCTCATCACAGAAAAAGATGTCAACGACGAGATCATCGCGAAAGCCAAGGCCGTTGGCATGTCCGGTGAATATTGGATCAAGATGATCTGCGAACAACGCAAAATCACAGAAGACCGCGTCAAGAACGACATCATCTGGATGCAGATGGCGCTGCGCAAGCTGGCCGAAAAAGAGATCGAAGTCTCCAACGATGACATCCAAAAGCGAATGGAGTTCGAATACGGCTCCAAAGTTCGCGTCCGCGAAATTGTGCTGAATACCGCCGAAGAAGCCGAGCGAATTCGCGCCGAGGCGATGGCCCGTCCCTCAGATTTCGGGAATCTCGCCAAACAATACTCGAAAAATCCGGTCAGCCAAGCGCTCAAGGGGCTGATTCCACCGATCGCTCGACACACGACCGAACCGGAATTTGAAAAGGTCATCTTCGCCATGCAACCCGGCCAAATCTCCGAGGTCCTGAAATTCAATGATAAGCAGTTCGTAGTCCTCAAGTGCGAGGAAATTTTCCCAGCGGTCGAATTGCCGCCGGATCAAATTTCCATGATCGAGGAGCGAATGGTCAAGGAAATCTCCGACGCGAAATTGGCCGACGCCGCAACTAACCTGTTCAAGCGTCTGCAAGAAACGACTAAGGTCGTCAATGTGGTCAACGACCCAGAGCTTTCCCAAAAGTATCCGGGGGTCGCTGCGATGGTCGGCGACCAACTGCAAATCAAGACGCTCGAACTCGCTGAAGAATGCATCGTTCGCTTTGGCCGCGATGTGCTCGACTCGGAAGTCGACCGGACCTTGCTGCTGCAGGCTCTCAAAGCTGCCAACAAGCAGGTCACTCAAGATGAAATCAACATTGAGATCCGCCGGGCTGCCGAAGCGTTCGGCTATCGCAAAGCCGATGGCAGCATCGACCTTCAGGCTTGGTTGACCTTTGTTACCGATGGCAATCTTAAGAAAGTCGACTTCTATGTCGCTGACGAAGTCTGGAAAAGCGTTGCACTCAAGCAACTCGTCTCCAGCCGCGTGTCTGTCACCGATGAAGACCTGCAGAAGGGCTTCGAAGCCAACTACGGGCCACGAGTTGAATGCTTGGCCATCATGCTACGCGACCAGCGGACCGCACTGAAGGTCTGGCAAATGGCCAGCGCCAAGCCGACCGAGGATTACTTCGGACAATTGGCCAAGCAGTACTCGATCGAACCAGCATCACAGAATAACAACGGACAAGTGCCGCCGATTCAACGACACAGCGGTCGCCCTGAGTTGGAAGAAGAAGCTTTCTCGCTCAAGGCTGGCGAGATTTCCAAAGTGGTCCAAGTTGGCCAGTACTACATTATTCTCTACTGCCAAGGGCTGACTCAGCCCGCTGTGACCGAGTTCGCCGCCGTGAAGGATTACCTGCATCAGGATATCCTCGAGAAGAAAACTCGTCTGGCAATGGAAGACGAATTCCTCTCCCTCCGCGGGGACGCTCAGATCGACAACTTCCTCGCCGGTACATCGCAAACCGGCAAGGCCATGCGGGCTGCCGCCAAAGAAGCGGAAGAAAAACAGCGACAACGCTAAACGAGTCGCCGCTTGCCGGGCTCGTGGATTTACAACACGAAGGCACTGCGTTCGAGATGTCGCTCGCTGGCAATCGGCTAATCACACCAGCCGAGCGCGGCGAAACTCACTCGGCGTGGGCCTGCAATTCCTCAAGCGAAACGAACTCCAGCGCGGACATGTGCGTCGCTTCCAAGTCGACTCGCGGCGCACATCCCGACAAGAGTGCCTCCTGCCAACGCGAGACACAAAGACACCAGCGGTCACCCGCTCTCAGTCCCGGAAAATCGAAGTCCGGGTTGGGGGTGCTCAGGTCGTTGCCTTGCTGAGCTGTAAACTCGAGAAACTCATCCGTCATCACCGCGCAAACCAAATGCAGCCCGTAGTCGGTTTGCCCCGTCCGGCAATAACCATCTCGGTAGTAGCCGGTCATCGGGTCGGTACAGCAGCTTTTCAATTCGCTGCCCAAAACATTCTTCGGTAGCTTCATCGCAGTTTCTCCCTGCCAATATTCTCAGCCCGCCACAGACAAGTCGCAAGCCGGCGGATTGGCGAAGCGTTCTCGTTTTCGAGGGTGCCACTGGCGACTCGAAATCGGACGCTCAGTCGCGGAGTCGGGCAACTCTCTCTATCTTCATGGCGCGAGGCACTTACTTCTCGCAAGCTCTTAACCGAACCTTTATCGGACCAGTTCCCATTGCTTCTCCAGCCGCTTTGAGCTGACCGGTTGGCTCGTCCCGAGCTGCTGTGCAAAAGCCGATACCCGGTACTCTTCCAAGAGCCAGCGGAATTTCAGCAGCTCCGAATCGACGCGGCCCTGCACTCGATGCTCGTCCAGTTTCTTCGCATACCGCTCCCAAAACTTTTGCAATTCCACGGTCGCAAGTTGATCCGCCTTGCCGTCTGTTCCCGGTAGTTTTTGCAGCCGACTTGAGATGGCTTGCAGGTAGCGCGGCATGTGCTGCAGCCAGCTCCAAGGCGTCTCGCGAAACGTCGCCTCGCACAGCAGTCGCCCCAGTTGCTCGCGAATGTCTTGCCCCGCAATCGCATAGCGTCCCGACAATTTCTCCAGCGCCAGCGACACGCCATGCGCCGACTCAGCCAGCTTCGGCAACCACTTGGCGACCTCCTGCGTCGCCACGCCAATCTTCTCCGTCCCGCCTCGCTGCAACAATTCAAATTGTGTCTTTGATCGAGGCACAGGACGCTCGTCCGTCATCTCAACCCGCACCAGCAAGTCAGCCAGCAGTTCGCTAAGCAATTCGGGCTTGAACCAGCGTCGCAGCTGGACTTGCGCTCGGTCGACGCCGGGTAACCAAGCGAGCTGGCTCTTGATAGCCTTGCGATTCGCCAGCCGTAGCAAACGTACCAAACCTTGACGCGATTGCTCCTCCGCTTTTTCTGCGGAGTCGACCAACCGCAAGCCAACGCCCGTTTGCTGATCGACGATCGCCGGATAAGCCACAATTCGAACCGCCCCGCGTTGAATCGGCACTTCGTTCGGCAGTTCGCCCCAAGTCCACTCGGTCAGGTTGTCTTGATTCCAGCGGGAATCAGAAACGGCGACGGAACGCGGCCGCAGTTCGGCGGGGAGCTGTTGATGCAGCTCGCGCACGCTCCGGGCGGAGGCAATCTTTTTCCCTTCGCTGTCAATCACTTCGAGATTGACCAGCAAATGCGGTGGAAGCTTTCCTGGTTCCAGTAGCTCCGTCGAGATTGGCTCCCCTGCCCGTTTCGAAAATTCCCGCGCGATCACATCCAGAAAATTCCCCTCACCGAATTTAAGTTCGGCCGACACAGCCCGGGCGATTTCCGGTGCCGGCACAAGGTTCCGCCGCAACGACTTCGGCAGATTTCGAATCAGTGCCTCGACTCGTTCCACTAGCAGGCCGGGGATCATCCATCCCGCCTGCGTTTCATCCAATTGCCCCAGCGCCTCGACCGGCAATCGCAAGGTCGCACCATCATTCGACTCGCCCGGCAGAAATTCGTACTGCACCGGAGCGGTCAACTGCCCCACTCTGACCTGATCGGGAAACTGCTCCGCGGCACTGTTCGCTTCACTGCCAAGACCAAGTGCCGCGAAATCTATTCGCAACTGGCGATCGAGTTCGCTGCGAGACTTCAGTAAATGCTGCATCGCTCGCACATCGACCGCTTCCGCTGGCAAACGGCCTGCATAAAAGTCGACCAGCGTTTGGGTTTCGACCAGCAAATCGCGTCGCCGCGTCTTTTTCGCCAGCCGCGCGACTTCGGCAATCAGTTCCTGATTGTGCACGTGGAAAGGCAGCCGCACCTGCAGCTGGCCTTCAACCAGCCCGTGCTCAATAAACAAGTCGCGACTGACTTCGGGATCGACGGAGCTCAATCCAATCCGCCGGCGAGTCACAATCGGCAAGCCGAATAATGTCACGTTTTCGAAGGCCAACGCGGTTTGCGACTTGCCGCTCCAGTGCGGATCGACGTAAGCCCGTTTGACCAAGTGCCCGGCGAGCGGCTCAAGCCACTCCGGTCGGACCTCTCCAACGACGCGTCCGAATCGCCTGGTTGTCTCGACAATCTCGCCCGCCATGATCCATTTGGGCCGAGTGGAAGCGACGCCAGATCCCGGCCAGAGAAAAAAGTTGATGCCCCCCGTGCCTTGATACTCGTACTTGTCCTTCAGCATCGCGATCGAGGAAAGCAAGCCGGTCAACAGGCTTTGGTGAATCGCGTTGTAGTCGTTCTTCCGCGGCGTGATCGCGAGCCCCGCATCGCGGACCATTTGCTGTAATTGCCGCTGCACGTCTTGCCACTGCACGACGAGATTGAAGGAAAGAAAATTCTGCTGCAGCGCTTTGCGGAATTGGCTCTTGGAAAGCGTCTCCTTGAGCCGGTGGATAAAGTCCCACAGCTTGAGGATCGCAGTAAAGTCGCTGCGCTGGTCGTTCCACTGGGCATGCGCTGCGTCCGCCGCCGCTTGTTTTTCCGGCGGTCGCACCCGCGGGTCCGGAACTTCAAGCGCCGAGGCGACAATCAGCAGTTCATTGAGGCAATGATTATCCGCCGCCGCAAAGAGCATGCGGCCCACGCGCGGATCGACCGGCAACCGAGCCAAGTGGCGTCCCAGCGGTGTCAGACGCCGATCATCATCCAGTGCGCCGATCTCATGCAGGGTCTTCAGCCCATCGCGGATCGCCTCGGGATGTGGCGGGTCGAGAAAGGGAAAGGAATCAATTTCTCCCAAACCTAAAGCCAGCAACTGCAGAATCGTCCCAGCCAAGTTCGTCCGCCGAATTTCGGGCGTCGTGAACTCGGAGCGCGATTGGTAGTCCTCTTCGCTGTACAACCGTACGCAAATACCCGGCGCGACGCGTCCGCAGCGTCCGGCTCGCTGATTGGCCGAAGCCTGGGAAATCGACTCGATCGGCAATCGCTGGACTTTGCTCCGCGGCGCATAGCGGCTGATCCGGGCTGTCCCCGTATCGATGACGTACCGAATTCCGGGCACGGTAATCGACGACTCGGCCACATTGGTCGCGAGGACAATTCGAGGAGCCGTATGCGGGGCGAAGATCAAATTCTGCTGCTCAGTGCTCAGCCGCGCATACAGCGGCAAGACATCCGCCGCCACGCCGCCCGCCGTCAGTCGCGCCCCTCGCAGCTTCTTGGCTGCATTTAGAATTTCTCCCTCTGTCGGCAGGAAGACGAGAATGTCGCCCGGCTCATGCGCAAACAGCTCACGGCAATTTTGCACAACCGCGCTGAGCATTTCCTCGTCGTCATCCTGCTGTTCCTCCAGGGGACGATAGACAATATCAACCGGATAAGTCCGCCCCGAGACATGAATGATCGGAGCGGGCTGCCCGCTCGTGTCAGCAAAGTGCTCAGCAAACCGCTGAGTGTCGATCGTCGCCGACGTGATCACCAGCTTGAGATCCCGCCGCCGCGTGAGCAGACGTTTCAGATACCCGAGCAGAAAATCGATGTTCAACGAACGCTCGTGAGCTTCGTCGATGATAAGGAGTTCGTAGTTGTCCAGCCAGCGATCGGACTGCGTCTCAGCCAGCAGGATGCCGTCGGTCATCAGCTTGAGATAAGTTCGCTCGTTGGTCTGGTCGGTAAAGCGAATTTTGAAACCGACCTCAGTCCCCAGCGGCGAGCCAAGTTGCTGAGCCAACCGCGCGGCAACACCCCGGGCTGCCAGTCGTCGCGGTTGGGTGTGACCGATCAGACCTCGCTTACCTATTCCCAGCTGTAAAGCGATCAGCGGAATCTGAGTCGACTTACCGGAGCCCGTCTCGCCGCTGAGGACCAGTACTTGGTGCTTGGCCAAAGCCGCTCGAATCTCCTCGCCTCGCTCGGCAACGGGAAGCGAGCTGTCGAGCCGTGGCTGCGGGAGCCTCTCGCTCCGGAGTTGTAGCCGCTTTTGAGCCTCTTCATACGCCGCCAGCCACTTGGCCAACGCGCTGGCTTGTTCTTCCGCCGGTTGACGCCGCAACCGATCCCGCCAGCTTTGCAGCCGATGCCGGTCGCGCAGCATCACGCTTTGCGAGTCGAATTCCGGAATCAAGGGTAAGGCTGAGGACACTGGCGACAGAACAAAAAAGGCGACTTAATCTGCGAACCCGCAGAATTCAGGACTTCGGGCAGGGAGTAATAGTTCGGTTTTAGGTCGCCGAATCGTTTCTGGCGAGGGGATTCGCCGAAAACCGATGGCAAAAACCTGGGGCAGGTTTTGGCCGGCCGCATACCTTTTGAATTGGCTCGAAGAACTGAAAATTTGTTCACCTTTTTTTCGGCTGTACACCTGTCGCCGTCTCTGGGAACAAGGAAAAGCTTGAAAAAGCCGCGGTTTTGCCTTGTGCCAGCACTTTTGGCGGCGGAAAGATTTTTGC